>Ga0183100_1001309_pt1 | contig 12994 bp, 13 predicted proteins | sample Biomet2_FD_127789 | JGI IMG/M metagenome (GOLD analysis project Ga0183100, IMG submission 127789) | Microbial communities from bioreactor (seeded with anoxic lake sediment) at LBNL, California, USA - Biofuel metagenome 2 | ecosystem: Engineered > Bioreactor > Anaerobic > Unclassified ...
CACGGCGGCGGCCCCTTGGGGGCCTCACTTGTCGGCCTTTGGCCGCCAACTCTTCATCGCCCGCTTCGCGGGCTGCGGCAGAGGGCCTTCGCTTCGCTGCGTTCGACTGCGTCGCTTTTGCTCCTGGCTGCTCATTTCGGATGAAATGAGCAGTTCTCTCACATCCGCTACGCGGCGCATACCGCGCTTTTGAATCGGGCGGCAACGATTGGGGCCGGGAGGCGGATCGGGCAAATGTCGTTCATTCCATTTGCAATTTTCTTTCGGGGAAGCTACATTAGATTTGTTCAACCAACAAGGAGTATCGCTACGACGATATAAACCGAACTACAATTACAGTTAAGTCTTTTTGACTTTCAGCAGACGCTCTCATTGAAAACCGCCAAGTTAAAGTGAAAGAACCGTTGCTGAAGGGTAAGCACCAGTACTTTGGTACTTGGTGCCCCCTTTTGCATTCTTTCACGGGCGCTTGGCGGTGCCTCAATGAGGTGTAATCGGGGGCACCTCTTTTTTGCTCTTCCTCGTCTGCGAACATGAAGGAGAAGAACAAAGTGAAAAAATGGTTTCTGCTGCCGATCCTGTTCCTGCTTTGCGGATGTGTCGCCGTTGATCGTGACAAGCCCTATCCCGACGTCACCGTCTCCCGCCTGTTGCGCGTGATCGACGGCGACACCTTCGCCTGCGACATCGACGAACATTCGGCCATCGCCGGGAAAAACATCTCCATCCGCATCCGTGGAATCGACACCCCCGAACTCAAAAGCAAATCCCCCGAAGAACGCCAAGCCGCGGCTCTCGAAAAACAGCGTCTTTCCGGACTCCTCCACGCCGCCCGCGTCATCGAACTCCGCAACATCGACCGCGACAAATACTTCCGCATCGACGCCGACGTCTATCTCGACGGCGAACCGCTTCTGCCAAAACTCAACCAACGGTATTGTAAATGAGCCAATTGAGGGAAAGGGGAATCATCATGGCGTGTATGTGTCAATTTCGTTTCCCGGAGCGGGGGAGGCCCCGCCTTCGGCGCGGGCGGGTGAGTTGCCCTCGCGGGCAACTCCACCGCTGCCGCTCACTGCCGAACTTGTTCGGCAATTGAGCTGTTTAGTGAGCGACAGCCCATGTCTCCGACGGCCAGGACGCTTCGCCAAGCCCCAAAAAGATCCCACCCTTCGGCCACGGGCCTCGGGTCTTTTGGCCTCTCGCCAAAAGCTCCGGGGATCTTTCCGGGGGCCCCGCTCTCCGGCATTCCGTGCGGCTTCGCCGTACTCGTGCCTGCGAGTAAGGTACTTTTTCTTTTCGACACCCAGACCGGCAGGGTGCCGGTGCCGGGTAACGGTTCAAGCCAAAACAAGGAGAGTCATCATGCGTAATCAACCGAAACAAATCGAGTGGAAGCTGGAGTACGATCACTCCGAAATGGCCCGGCGCTTCGCCGAAACCGAGGAGCTTCGCGCCCGTCGGGCCGGGGAAAAACCCCGCTGGACCTTCCCCGTCGTCTCCAAGTACTTCTTCGAATGCAACGGCGTCCATGTGGAATACGCCAACCCCTATCACCTGACCACGCGGGTCAGCCTGCTCGTCTGCGTGGGAATCAATTCCAACCTGGAACCGGTCTGGCGGCTGGCCTGGAGCGCCAGCCAGCGGCTCCAGGGCACCATGCGTTCCATCGAAGAGCTGGACGACTTCCTGAAGCGCCACTTCAAAGCAATCTTCTCAGCGACAACCCCCGCCGAGCTTGACGCCGCCGTTCTCGACGCCCTGCCGCCGAACGACACCATCTTGTTTTAATGCGGTTTGCCGATGCCGATTGTGTTCATTTGATTTTTCCACAAGCCGGAGATATGTTATCCGTAGAAGTTGTTTGGAGTGAATCACCTGAATCTCAGGCCCGATTCCATGACCGGTTCCGTCCGGGGGGGAGGGAAGATGAAGAAGTGGCTGCAAAAGATCTTGTTCTTCGATGCTCCGGCGCAGGGGGCGTTTTTCGCGCTCACGTTGCTGATCGCCGGAATCTATCTGCTCTGGACGATTGTACTCGGCTTTCCGTTTACTTCCGATTCAAACCAGATCCTGAGTCTGGTCCGGATTCTCGCCATCCCGGTATATTTGGGCGTCGTGGCCCTCTGGTTCAGCTGCGTGTCGATCGTGTTTTACCGCCGGATGAAATACGCGGAGCTGCTGCCGTTCCGGCGCTGGCTGTTCTCCGTCGTCGCGATCGCCGTGCTTCTGCTGATCGCCGCCTTCCAGGCCCTTCCGTCTTCCTACAATCTGGTCGACTCCGACAAGTATGCCTGGCTCCGGGAAGTGCCCGGACTGGTTGTAACTTGGGGTTTTCTAGACCGATCGGTCAACGGAAATATTCTGTTATTGTCCTTTTTGACCGCAGGGCTGATGCTGTTGCTGATGCTGCCGCAGCCCAGATCGGCGTTGCGCTATTCCATCCCGGCGCTGCTGACCGGGAGCGCCGCTTTGCTTGCGGTGCTTGTCATCGAAGACAATATCCTGTCTTCGATGCTGCGCCTGCTGTGCGACTATCGCCACCGTTTCTGCGGGTGGATGCCGGCCACGCTCTCAAGGTGGGTGGCGATCGCCTTGAACAGCAGTGCATCGGGGTGGATCTGTTTTCTTATCGCAACGCTTCTCCTCGTGGCGGTCTCTTATCTGCTCTGGGGAAAGGTCCTCGCCGAAACGGCCGGAGTCGGCATGCGGAAGATGTTCAGCCGGAAGGTCATCGTGCTCTGGATTCTGTGCGGAATCGCCTTCGCTTTTTCCGAGTGCCGGCTCGGGTTCGCCATGTACCGGGCCGCGCAAATCAGGACGGAGTTGGAACGTTCGTTCGGCCGCCCGCTGACGCCTGCCGCAATGAAAGAATTTTACCTCGAAGGGCAACAACCCGATGCCGAATTCCGGCAGGCATTCGATCATTGGAGGAACGAATCGTTTGACCGGATGGAGAAGATTGCGTACACCGATCGCGTCATCGACATCGCCGATTCCGCAAAACCGCTTTTTCGAGCGGAATATGCCGGGGTTGCGGATGATTTCGCCAAGCTGGACCGGCTCGTTTCCGCCGGATTCCCGAAATCTCCGATTGATCTGACAAACATTGACTACCAAATATTGGATTTTATCAAACAGCGACATTTGAACTGGCTCTCCAAACAACTGCTGGGGCGAATGCAGCGCGCCATCTGTCTCGGGGATACGGAAGCCGCCGGAACGGCGTTTGCCGAGTTGATTCGGATCAGCGACGCCCAGGCGGGAAACTGCGATTATTTCGCCTGGCTTCGGACTGTCCGGCAAGAGCTGACCGGCATGGAACTGCTGATCGAAGCCGGAATCCCGACCGACGCCGAGCTGCGGCGTTACAGCGCCCGGCTCGAAGAGCTGGAAAGCCGGATTCCGCTTCTGGCGAAACGCCACATCTTTTGGGAGACCGCGACCGCCGTCAATCTGCACCGGGGATTCCGGGACGCAACGCTGGTGGCGAACTCCGATATGGAACCTCCGCCCGCGATTCCATTCTCCGCCTGCGGTTTTCTGCTGCCGCAAGTTGCCTGGCTGACTTACCAGGCCGAAGTGAGCGATCTGCGGGCGTGGGCCGCCCTTCCCAAGCGGCCGGATGCAAAACCGTGGAGAAACTTTCCGTACATTTACGAAGGTCCTTATGAATTCAGGGTGTATTCCGATGCGACGCCATCTTTCATCGCCCGCAGCCGGGCGCTCGGGGCGCTGATCGGGGCCGAGCTTTACCGGCGTCGCCATGGGGAATTCCCCGAGAAACTGGAATCCCCGCCGGTCGATCCGTTCAACGGCGAACCGATGAAATACCGCGTCGGAAACGCCGAAATCGAGGTGACCCGGTTTGTCGCGGACGGCGACTCTTATCTGAATAAGGAACGCCGCAAGGAATCCATGCCGGTTGTTCAGGTCTGGAGCGTCGGGCCGAACCGCACCGACGAGGGCGGTTCTCCTTTAGACGGAAACCGGAATAACCGTGACGATGATATCTGCGCCTTTTTCCGCATGGCGAGGGATTGAATATGGCCAGCATTGAAAGCGCATATCGTTTTTATCTCTTGCGTTTGATATTCCGGCACCGGAATGTTGGTGGAATCTGGTTTTATCCCAGGCACAACAAGCAGATCGAAACAAATATCATCGGCGCTCTGGAGATTGTAAAGTCGCAGAATTTATCTGAATTCATCAGACGGTCAATCAATGGCGTCATTTTTATACCCGCCTCAAAATATAAATACGATGATTGCTTTTATATTATATACAGAAGATGTAAAGTAATGATTGTTTCAAGTTATTATGCCGAAGATGTGAGCCTGCCTTATCTGGCTTCGTTACTGGTAAAGTGGGCAAATATGATGGCATATCGATTATCGTATGATTCCGTTGAGGCGCGAAAAAGCCAGGTCGATTTTTTAACAGATGTCAATACGGAAGAAGCTTTTCATATAATAAATGATCTTGAGGAGCAATGGAGGGAGTAAAGGAGGAAGCTGGGGAAATGGCGGCACGTTGGGTTGTGCCGTCGGGAATGGATGTTCCGTAGAAATTAATGGAATGTGAAGTTGGCATGATGGAACTTTTTTTCAAATATCCGTCTTTACAAATGCTTGAACAGTTGTCTCGGGTTCTGGATTCCCTGGACCCCATTGAGATGCCGTCTTCTTTCTGGAGAAAAATACGCCTGAACAAAGTCCTGAAGGAATATGACGCAATGTCCCTTGAGGAAGCCCGGAAGAAGCTGGAATTGTGGCTGTATTATGATTACGCCGTCGCGGTCAAAGATTTGGAGGCCGGTCGATATTGCGGCTTCCGGGGATATTGGCTGAGAAATGACACATGGTATTGCGCCAATGCGTTGATGCTGGAGCATCAGATGAAGACTCAGTCCGATCGCGGCTCCATTCTTTACGGCCCCATCATTTTCAAATTGCGTTCCGGCCTCTTCAAAGTCACGGACTGCACACCCGATGATGAAAATCACAGTCTGGAAGCCATGTTGCCGTTCATGAATGAAATCAAAGAGAAAATACAACACGGGGAATGGATCAACCCATTCGACGAAGTGCTTCGCCTGCTTTTCGGGAAAGCGGAAGACCTGGACAACCCGCGCGGCCCTTTCGACGGCACTCCCCACGGTTCCTCGTGTCCGGCGGGTTCAGGTTGCGGGAAAAATTGACCGGACAGGAGTGAACGGTTGTTCGGGAGAATTGAATGGAAACCGGGATTGGCTGAATGATCCTCATGCCAAATTAAGCGAAAGGCGGTAAATCATGTATATTCTTATCGTTGCGATTCCCGTGCTGATCGTGCTTCTGCTGGTTTCCCGTAAGATGCATCGTATGAGAAAAGAGAAGAGGCAATGCCGCCCCTTCCTTGATTCGAGACTCTCGCCCGACATCTCATTGGAGCCGGCAGAGGACGGCGCGTTATGGCTGAAACGGGGAGAAGAATCCCTGCAGGTGTCTTTCCTCAAGGAGGGGGAATCATTTTCGCGGGCCCGCTTGGTACCCGGCGCGAATCTGTCGTATGCAATTACAAGCTGGCATGACAGGGGCGGCGGCCGTTTGCTGAAACTGGAATTGCCGGGCAAGGAAGAGGCCCTCGACCGTTTTAAAGTAACCGAGCTTATCGATATGGACAAGAAACGCGTCCCCAATATCGATTTGTACAAAGGAGACAAACGTGAACTCCTCGACGCCCTGGATATGGACAATTTGCATTTTGTAACGGACGGTTATTACAGTCGTTTCTCCCTGATGCATATATATGAAGTTTCTCCCGACGGAAACTTTATTTTGCTGAACAGGGGAGATCCGGAATTGGTCACGGTAACCGAATCCGGGGAGCCTGTCGGCATTGCCGCCGGCGTTCCATTCCGTATCGGGTTTCTGATGTCATATCGTCCATGGATCTTTGACGTGCAAAACAGGGAATTCCTGAAAATCCCGTGGGAATAACGTGAAAGGCTGTCCCGGATGGAATGAAGAAGTAATTCAGATGAAACTTGATACGAAAATTTCAGACTGGAGGATTCCTGCCCCGTGCGGTTACCGGACTCATCTGATATTGTCCATTGCGTTCATCCTGTTGGCGTTTACCGCATCCGCCCGCCTGGGAATGGTTCTCTCCGGCTTTTTCTTTATCGGCAGTTGGGCTTTTTTCCTGGAAACCATTTCCATCGCTTCGATGAATCCGCAAACCCTTCTGCAATTGCCGAAGAATCGGCTCGTCGGCGATGTCGCTTCATTGAAAAGAATTGTCGGTCAATACAGGAACATCGGGTCCTTGTGTTTCTGTTCCGCTCTTGCCCTGGCAAGCGGGGCCTTCCTCTGTACAGAACGAATCGTCTTTTTTATTTTTCTGATCATTTTCTGGGCGGCGTCTTATTTTGCTTGCCGGATGCTGTATCATAAAATGGAAGAGAAGGTTCTTTCCCCGGAAACGTTCTTTCCCTTCCTGAAAAACGCATGTTCTGCTTTCATCATTTATGCGGTTTCCTCTCTTCTGTTGATTGTCTGTTTCATAATCATAAAAGGGGAAGGGGAACTTCTTGCCGATGAAATGGTCCTGATTGGCGGGGGAATCGGCGGCAGCCAGGCGTTGGTAATCCACATTCTTCGTGTCAACTCGAAGCGCAGGGATTCATCCGGATTGTAACATTTCTTCTTCCGTGCTATCTTTGATGCAAACAGGAGGTGTCGCCATGCCGGAAGCGTTCAGTTTGATTGATTTTGTCGACCGGGCCGGGGAACGGCTGTTTTACGGCCGTCCGCTTGATGTGTCCGGGCCGCAGTTGGCGGCGGTGGCCGCCTTGCAGGGGAAACCCGGCGCTTATGCCGGAATGTTCGCTTTGCCGGAGGCCGACCGAGGCCGGGAATTCCACACCTTCACCGGCGAAAAAATCACCACCAATGGCGGGAAGATGCACGTCATCGGGGAGGAGACCTGCCGGATATTGCGCCTTCTGGGCGAAGATTCCGCGGCGGCGGACCGGGCGGTCGCCGGGATGCTGGAACGAATCCGGGAGGCCGACGCGAGAGAGGGCGGCTTGACCGGAACCTACTGCTGCGGGACCTGCTCCTGCGCATTCTGGCGCAATCTCGCCGGAGGCTGTTTCGACCATACGGAAGAGCGCTTGGAATCGGGAATGCTGACACTGCGCGGTAGCCGCGACGGCAAGGGCCGCTGGGGGCGATTCCCGTTCTACTACACGCTGCTGGCGTTGAGCGAGATTCCCCGGCCCATCGCCCGCGCCGAACTCGAATACGCCCTGCCGGGATTGGAGAAAATGCTCAAACGGAAAGAGTCCGGCGAACCGTCAAGCTACTCCCGCCGCCGCCGTGATCTTATCGAACGCATTGTCTCCGGCTATTGTTGCATGACGAAGTAGATGGCCGTCAGCACAACGGCGATCACAAACAGCACCAGCGCGGTGATTTTGAGCGCGCTGTAGGGGCGTTTCCCCTGGACTTCGCCGGTGCGGGCGTTGATGGTGACCGGGTAGACCTGCTTGTTGTGCGAAAATGAGCCGACCCACACCGGCAGCAGCAGGTGTTGAAACTTGATGTCGTGGTAGGAAATCCGCATCGAAGTGATCATCTGGGTGTCGCCGCCGATGTCGCCTTCGACGGTTTCGGTGATCGCCGGCTTCATCAGCTTTTCGGTGGCGGCGAATCCGTCGGCCAGCGAAATCGAGTAGCTCTCTTCGCGGAACCCGCGGATGTAATCCGCATCGTAAGGCTGGAGTTCCGGGAGATCCCACGGCGTCAGCTCCTCGATCAACTCTTCCGGGAGCGACCGGGTGGCGGGCGTCAGCAGGTCGCTGAAGTCGTTTTGCACGGTTCCCGCCGCCGGATACCAGCGGGTGCGGCGTTCCATGCGGGTTTTCCGGACGGTTTTGCCGTTCACGGTCTCTGTGTAGCTGACCGGAACATAGTAGTACTCTCCGCGTGCGCCGGTGTAGCTGGTGACTGCGACGGTGTCGTAACACCAGTGCGGCAGGTAGACGCCGGAAGGCGACGTCATTTTCGCCTCTTTCTTGACGTTTCCCGGCAGGAACCAGAGTGAGGAGATCCATTTCAGGTAGCTGGTCACCGCTTCCTCGCGGGTGAGCCGGAAGGGCAGCAGAGATGACGGGCGGATTCGGCTCTTGCTGTGGCTCTTCGCCACGATCGGAGTGCCGCAGTAGGGGCAGCGGTCGGCGACGACGTTCGGCTCGAGCGTGATTTCCGCGCCGCACCCGTTGCAGCTGACCATCAGTTGCTCGGTCTGTTCCGCGCCGGCTTCCAGTTCCCGCAGTTTCACCAGGAAGTCCTCGCTCCTGACCTCGGTCTCCCCCGCCGGAATCTCTCCGCCGGTTTCGCCGCAGTGCGGACAATAAAGTTTGCCGTGTTCCGGGTCGAATTCCAGCGGGCCGCCGCAGCCCGGACACACCTTCTGCTCTTCCATTCTCATCTCCTCCGAATTTGATGAGAGAAACAATAATACCGGTATTGCGATTTGACAACCGGTTTTCTTCATGATATAATAAAAATCATCAATACGGAGGAATGTCATATGGGGTTGCTGAATCTGTTTCGCGGACAATTTATCGATATCGTCGAGTGGCCGGATGAGAATCCGGATGTTCTGGTGCACCGGTTCGAACGGTTCAACCACGAGATCAAGATGGGGGCGAAGCTGATTGTCCGCCCCGGCCAGATGGCCGTCTTTGTCAACGAGGGCAAACTCGCCGACCGCTTTTTGCCGGGAACCTATACGCTCAAAACGGCGAACCTGCCGATTCTCACCACTCTGCTGAGTCTTCCCTACAACTTCGAGTCGCCGTTCAAGGCGGAGGTCTATTTCATCCGCACCACTGAACAGCTCGACCGGAAGTGGGGCACGGCAACGCCGGTGATGATGCGCGACGCCGATTTCGGCATCGTCCGGCTGCGCGCCCGCGGCTATTTCTCCTACAAGGCGGGGACGGAAAACGAGCTGATTTCGCGGTTCGTCGGTGCGCGATCGGAGTTCTCCTGCTCCGACATCGAGGGACAGGTCAAGGCGAAAGTGGTATCCCAGCTCTCCGACGCGCTGGGCGAATTGAAGATTCCGGCGCTGGAACTCGCTTCGATGTACAACGAGATCGGCGAAAAGATGATCGAGAACCTGTCGCCGCAGTTCGCCGCGCTCGGGTTGGAAGTGATCGATTTCGCGGTGGAGAACATTTCGCTGCCGGATGAAGTCAACGCCGCGCTGGACAAACGGGCCAGTGTCGGCTCCCTCTCCGATGTGATGCCCGCCTACACCCAGATGCAGGCCGCCGACGCGATGCGCGCCGCCGCCGACAATCCGGGCGGAGCGGGCAACATGATGGGGATGTTCGTCGGAGCCCAGCTGGCCGGAATGACCGGCCAGGCGGCCGCGAAAGCGGCGGAACCCGCTCCCGCGACTCCGCCGCCGCTGCCCGCCGCGGTCACCTATTTTGTCGGCCGCAACGGCAAGCAGGAGGGACCGTATTCGGTGGAGGAATTGCGCGCCCAGGCGCTCGCCGGGACGTTCACCAAGGAGTCGCTGGTCTGGACGCAGGGCATGTCCGGCTGGCTGGCCGCCGGAACGGTTGCCGAGCTCGGCGGCATGTTCGCTTCGGTCCCCCCGCCGCTCCCCTAGGCCGAATGACGGTCCGTCACAGAAGGAACTTGCAGATCATGAAGTTATGGATGATGTTCGTATTGTCCGGCGCGGCCGTTCTCCTGACGGGGTGTTGTGCCGGGAAGGATGTTTCCGATGGCGGTGAGAACCTGATCCGCGTTCCCATGGTGCGTCAGGCCACCGATCATACCTGCGGCGTGGCGTCCCTGCAATCGATCCTGGGATATTACGGGTTCGATTGCCGCGAGGATATTCTTGCTGAGAAACTTCGGGTCCGGGACCATGCGGAGATCAAGGAGATCGAACGGTATATGCGTTCGCTCGGATTCAAGGTGAGCCAGTACCGGGAAATGTCTCTCGAGCAGCTGACTTCCCTGATCGACCGGGGGCTGCCGGTTCTCGTCTGCGTGCAGGCCTGGGAGCCGTCCGGTACGACCATCGAGCAATACCGGCTGTGCCGGGACTCCGGCCACTGGGTGGTGGTGATCGGGTACGATCAGCATAATATTTATGTGATGGACCCGTCGACCCTCGGCAATTATGCCTTTGTCCCAAGGGACGAGTTCATGGCGCGCTGGCACGACAGCGACGAAGGGGAATCGTTTCTCCGTTTCGGCATGACGTTCGAGTCGCCGAATCCCCCGGCTTTCCGGGCCGGGGAAATCAAGAAGATGGAGTAGAGTCTTACTGTTTTACAGTGTTGCGCCCTGTCCGCCGGTGCGGGCGGCGCGCATTTTGTCGCGGTATTCGCCCGGGGGGAGGCCGCGGCGTTTGCGGAAGACCCGCGAAAAGTAAAACTGATCGGTGAATCCCGCCGCGAAGGCCGCTTCGCCCACCGTCGCCTCGGGATTCGCCCGCCAGAACTCTTCGGCTTTGCGCAGGCGGCGTTCGATCAGCAGCTCCTTGAAGCTGGTCTGGTAGTTGCGGCGCAGGAATTGCGAAATCGTCGAGACGCTGCGCCCCAGTTTTCGCGCCATCTCCGGCAGCCGGATTTCCTTGGTGCAGTGCAGCTCCAGATAGTGGTCGATGTCGTGCCGCAGCCGGTCTCCCTGGAGCACCGCCAGTTCGCGGACGCAGATATAGTCGATCAGCATCCGGAAGAGTCCCAGCATGTCTTCGAGTTTCTCGGAATTGATCTTCGGTACGGCGCGGAACGCTTCCGCCAGCCGCCGTCTCTGTTCGGCGTTGGTGCAGCGTTCCAGCATGTTCGCCGGAACCTCGTCGTTGGTGCGGAACTGCCCGATCATCAGGAAGCCCGCCAGCTTGTCGTGGATGAACACCGGCGCGATCGCCTCGCGCAGTCCGGCGTGGCAGCGGTAGTCGATGATTCCGTGCTTTTCCACCGCTTCGCTCCGCTTCTCGGTGTCCATCGACAGGCATGCCTTGAGCGTTCCGAGTTCCTGCTGGGCCATCGCGCAGTAGTCGCAGTTGCGCATCTGCCGCCCGCGGCGGAGCTCCCGGCCGTCGGCCGAGAAAAACGTTACGCGCAGATCAAGCACCGCCGCGAAATGGTCGATCAGCGACTGGACCTCGTCACTCAGAAACAGTTCGAACGCAGTCGTCATTTCCGGTTGTTTCTCCTCATGTTTGTCGAGCCAATTGCAAAACGATTTTGCCCGCTTTTGTGTCATCCCGGCGCTTTTGCCGCCTCGAAGCACTTTTGAGCGCAGCGCTGCTGCGCCTGAAGCGCCTCGAAACGGCAAAATCACTCAGGCTGCCGACAAAATCATGACAAAAAGGTAGTTTTGCAATTGGCTCTACTATATAACCGGATTGCCGAAAAATCCATACCTGTTGTGAAAATTTCCATTTTACAAACGGCGTCAATGCTTTATATTGAAGAAGGATCAACAGAAGGAGTCCGGACCATGAAATTCGATTTGCGCGAAGTATGCCACGCCTTCGACCTGCGGGGGGATTATGTGATCGGCGTCCCGTTCGGAACCGGACACATCAACGACACCTTCGCGGTCACTTACGACCAGGGCGGAACTTTGGTCCGCTACATCGTCCAGCGGCTCAACACCAACATCTTCCGGCAGCCGGAGCAGTTGATGGAGAATTTCGAACGGGTCACCGGCCATATCCGGAACAAGATCCGGCGGGAACGCACCGCGAACCCCGCCACCCGGCGCCGCACTCTCGAGCTGGTTCCGGCGAAGGACTATCTGCCGTTCCACCGCGACGCCGACGGCAACTTCTTCCGCTGCTACGTCTTCGTGGAAAACGCGCGGACCTACGATATTCTGGAGACGGAGGAGCTGGCGTTCGAGGCGGCGTCGGCGTTTGGCGCTTTCCAGTCCGACCTCGCCGATCTCGAATGGCGGCTGCATGAGACGATTCCCAATTTTCACAACACGGTTTCGCGTCTCGCCGCGCTTGAAAAGGCGGCGGGCGAAGACAGGTGCGGTCGTCTCGCCGAAGTCGCGCCCGAACTCGACTTCATCCGGGAACGCGCTCCCGAGTGCTCCGAACTCCTTGATCTTCAAGCGTCCGGTGAAATCACCGAGCGGACCACACACAACGACACCAAGCTCAACAACGTGCTGATCGACGATCTCACCGGGACCGGCTGCTGCGTGATCGACCTCGACACGGTGATGCCGGGGCTGCCGCACTACGATTTCGGCGACATGGTTCGCACGGGGACCAGCCCCGCCGCCGAGGATGAGCAGGATCTCGGTAAGGTCACCATGCGGTTCCCCATGTATGAAGCGCTGCTTTGCGGCTACCTGACCGGGGCGGGGAAGTTTCTTTCGCCGCTCGAAAAGTCGCTGCTTCCTTTTGCCGGAAAGCTGATTACCCTTGAAACGGCGATCCGCTTCCTTACCGATTATTTGGAGGGCGACGTTTATTTCCGCATCCACCGGCCCGGACACAACCTCGACCGCTGCCGGACCCAGATTGCGCTGGTCCGGTCGATGGAAACGCAGTATGACGAGATGCGCCGCCTCGCCGATTCGATCTAGTTGGTTTGCAATCCGTATTCGGCACCGGCACCCTGCCGGTCGGGGGTTTGGGGGCGAAGCGCCCCAACCGCCGGAGGCATGGGCTGCTGCTCACTAAACAGCTCAATTGCCGAACGAGTTCGGCAGTGAGCGGCAGCGGTGGAGTTGACCGCGAGGTCAACTCACCCGCTCGCGCCGAAGGCGGAGCTTCTCCAGTTCCGGGAAACATCTTTTAAACATGCGCCCCGTGAGTGTTATAAAGCGGGTGTCCGCCCTTCCGGGCGGACCGGCGAGTTGACCTCTTCGGTCAACTCCGCCTCGGCGCTACGCGGCAAAATCTTCGATTTTGCTATTGTAGCTCTTTCGCTTCGCGCCGGTAGCCTCCGGCG
>Ga0183100_1001310_pt1 | contig 12984 bp, 13 predicted proteins | sample Biomet2_FD_127789 | JGI IMG/M metagenome (GOLD analysis project Ga0183100, IMG submission 127789) | Microbial communities from bioreactor (seeded with anoxic lake sediment) at LBNL, California, USA - Biofuel metagenome 2 | ecosystem: Engineered > Bioreactor > Anaerobic > Unclassified ...
TCGGGGCAAATGTTACTCTTACAGGTGGTGTTTCCTTACAGACAGCAGAAACGTGGGCGGAGTTTATTCATAAAGGAACAGATGAAATTATTTTTTGCGGAAACGATGCAGAACTTTACTTTGAGGAAGATGAGTTTGACAGTTTTATTGAAAAATTAAACTCAATAGAGAATATTGATTATGTCCATTCGGTCTTTGAACACAGATGGGGACAACGGGTTGTCCGGTTTTACGATTTGGATAAACACATCATTGAAGTCGGCGAAAGTCTTAAAATAGTATGCAAGCGATTTTTAGATAGTGGGCTTACTATGGAAGAAGCTGCAAAAAGGATGGATGTACCAATTAAATTTGTTCAAGCGTGTGCTCGGTAGATAATTAGCATACCGTATATTGTGGAATAAAAAAACAGAGGCGTTGAGATAAAAATCTTGAGGCCTCTGCTCTTATATAAGCTCAAAATACAATTTAATAAATCTGTCATCGGCAAAAAGCTTTTTCCCAATATGAGCTTTTTCCATTCGGCACCGGAACCCGGTCAGACTTGCGCTCTTTGCTCAGTTAGCCTTTTGCAGAAAGAGAGGAACAGCATAACTCCCGATAGAAGGATTGTAACGATCATCCGCATACCGGAAGAAATTGAAAACTGGTTTGCGATGAGAAGCGCGGGGGCGTTCAATGCGAGAAAACACAGGATCAGCAGCAGAATTTCAAAGGCGCGGTTCGACGCGGACCATTCACCGAGGAAAAACGCCATGGATGGGACAAACAGCGCAAAAAACAATGCGGACAGGAACCCGGCTCCGTCTGCCAGAAAGAGAAGCCGGACAAGCGCCGGAAGTACGGCGATAAGCGAAACCACGACCCCCGCCTGCCAGCAGGCAAACGCCTGACGAACCATGGCACTGGGAACGGGGCGGAGAATCGCCATCATTCCACTTTGATGCTCCATGCAACCCATCCGTGAAAAGACCGGTATCAGCCAGGCGAATATCAGCACGAACAGGGTGCTTCGTACGGTATCCATGGGAGAAAACAGGCACGCAATCCACAGCCCGGCAGCGCAGACCCACCAGAAAACCGACTGCGGACCAAGCGTCTTGCGAAGCTCGGCACGGAATAACCCGAGACGGTATACCGGAATGGCTGGACGGGAGGAAATTTTCACCTTGGACGGAACCGGTGAGGAACTTGAAACAGAAAACACCTTTTCTGTTTTTGGCAGCAGGCAGGATGCCAGAAGGGTAATCAATGCGCTCACTGCCAGCAGAGCCAGTTTGTCGATCAGATACGAAACGGATGGCGTGAGGCCATGAAATGCCAGAACCTTCAGACTCGTACCCGCAGCATGGGAATTTGTAAAAAGGCTGATCTTCGTCAGGAACCGACCCGTCACCAATCGGGCCGCCGCCGAAATGCTGTCCCGCATCCACAGATATCCGCTGAAATCAAAGACAGAGATCAGACGGTACGGATTGATGTCCATCGCGGCAAGCGTGAGGATGGCCACAGACAGACAGAGAAACAGCGCGATGGAAAGGCCGCTTTTCCGGCGGAACAGGGGGGCGCACTCCATCAGGAGAGCAAACGCGGAAACGAAGATCAGCCCGGGGACAACGCACAGAAACGGCGAGAAAAAGTCCCAGAGTGAAAGGAACCGTCCAGGGAACCGGATTTCCATGATCAGAAACGAACCCGCCATAATTGCGGCAAGCAGGCAGAGCATGAGCAAGGTGTCGGAAATCAGCTTGCCAAACAGGTATGCGATTCGTTTTGTCGGGGAAGTCCGTAGCAGGGACAGAACGCCGATTTTTCGGTCGTGCTGAATCGAATTGATTATGTAGGCAAACCCGAACAGGCACAGCATCATGCCGCCGCACATCGCCGCGGACATCGGCACCCACGAAGGGTCGGAGCCTTGAAGAAACACGCCGGGTTCGATCACCAGAGCAGTGAAGCCGGTGGGACGGGGAACGAACCAGAATGTAAAAAATACGGCCAGGGCGCAGAACGCAATAAAGGAAAACCGCCTCACGCGCTCCAGAAAATCCGCTTTTGCAACGCCCCAGACGGCACGTGCCGTTTTCACAGCGACTCGCCCCCCATCATATACAGGCAGGCGTCCTCCAATGTCGGGGATGCGGCGCGCGTGTTCCCGGCGGAAGGCCGCACCCCGACCGTCTTGACGCGGATGCCCCCGGCCTCCTGCACAGCAGAACTGACGGCAGAACCCGCCGGAATCTGCGAAAAATCCGGTATGGTATATTCCCATACATGACCGTCCGCGCGGATGGTCAGCTCCTCCGGCGCGCCGTGGAAAATCACTTTGCCTTTTTTCAGCACGACGAGGTCGGATGCGACGGCTTCCACATCGGAAACAATATGAGTAGAAAGCAGAACAATTCGGTTCCGGGCAAGGCCGGAAAGCAGGCTGCGCAGCGTGACGCGCTCCTGTGGGTCGAGGCCGGTCGTCGGCTCGTCGGCAATGATTACTTTCGGGTCGCCGAGCAGCGCACAGGCGATTCCGACGCGCTGCCTCATGCCGCCGGAAAAGCCGGAAAGTGGCTTTTTGCCGACATCCGAAAGGTGCAGCGTTTTCATCAGAGTTTCGATTTGCTCCTTTGCCGCTGCAGGTTCCAGCTTCTTGACCGATGCCATAAATGAAAGAAATTCCCACGCGTTCAGTCCGTCGTAAACCGGAACGTCCTGCGGTAGATACCCGAGGAGATTCCGCATGGCGTCCGGCTTTTTCCGGATGTCCTTGCCATCGAGAAGAATTTCGCCCTGCGACGGCCGCAGAAGCGTGGCGAGAATTTTTATAAGAGTGGATTTCCCCGCTCCGTTTGGCCCTACAAGACCGATCAGGCCACCGCTTCGGAGCGTGAGCGTCACGTCTGATAGAGCCTGCATTTTTCCATAATTCATGGACAAAGACCGAATTTCAAGGTTCATGCAAATCCTCTTTTCTATCGTTACCGTTATGATTGAAGTAATTTTACGAACGCAATGGTTCTTATTTTGTCTTCGCTGTTCCTGTTTTAGTGAAATGCCTTTTTGCAAAAGTCATCCCTCTGCAGGCGAACAGCAGGGCCGCAGCAAAGCAGGTGATTGTAATCAAAGCAATCACATTGCCATTCACATAGCAGTTGCTCCAATTCCCCAAATTCGTTGCCGACAGTACAAATGGCTTATGATCAGTGATGACATCCGACATGCTGTTGGCCGTCAGGATATACAGTCCGCTGACGATAAGGCAAAGGGAAGTTCGGAACAATGCGCTGGTCTTTATGTATCGAATTATGATGAGAAACGCCCACGGAAGAATCAGCAGATAAAGGGTAAGAACCCCGACTGGATTAAGAAGATTATATAATTGGTTCTGATCCGCGCAGACTGTCGTCTGCAATAGGAACAGCAGCAGCGTATCCGCTCCCAAGGAAAGCAGTGCCTTGTGCTCACAAAGTTCCTTCGGCAACACGATATTCCTCAAAACAATCGGAGTGAATGCGATGGAAAAAGCAAATGCAAGCGATGTAAACGATACGAAAAACCAATGCCCGGAGGTGTAGATGCAGCATGTTAGCAAAAGCAGGTTCAGTGTGAGAAAAAATGAGCCGAGCGTGATAAGCCCTTTTTTCTTGGTGACGAGTACTGGCAGGGACGTCAGGGAAAACGCCGTCATGCAGGACGTAACAGCAATAAAAAACCATGTCAGCGCATGCGCGAATACCAGATTACAAATCAAGCATGTCAGCAGCGTTAAGCTGTAAATACCATTGAATGTCCATAGATACCCTTTTCGCAAACGAAGGTACTTTCTCGCCTGCAGTTCCACTTGCCGTTGGTGTATGTCGTCGCTTGCCGTAATTAGCTCATGTTCGCTGATTTCTAAAGCAGAGCAGATGGCGGTAACCAGCGTGATATCCGGATAGGAAATTCCACGTTCCCATTTTGAGACAGCCGATTCCGTCACATAAAGTCGCTGTGCCAGTTCTGCCTGTGTCAGTCCATTTTCTTTGCGCTTGGCAGAGATGAATTTTCCAAAAGCTATTTTTTCTTCCGTAATGATGCCCTCCATTTCAATATCCGCTCTATTTGTTATATGTGTTTTGGCTCGGTAAGTCAATAAAAATGAGGGATTTAGGCACTCGACTGTCAAGCCACCGGCCATTTTCCGGCTTCGCGCCTAATAATGTGACAGGTTGCCACAATCGCCGTTTTTATTCAAGAATTGAATGGTCTGTGCTTGAAATAACACTGATCACTTCATTGGTGGAAACACATTTCGTTGGATAAGGACTCCGAGACGATAATCAATCTGATCGTTATGGATGACGACAGCAATAGAAAAAGATATATTCACATGAAGAAAGCAGCAAGCTGAAATGCCCGCTGCTTTCGAGATACTACACTGTGCTTATTTGAACTGTGTATCGGTAACATGTTTTTCTTTGTATGGAAATTTCTTTTCAAAAGCTTCCAGTTCTTTTTTCTCTACATGAAAGCATGGATCTTCATAGAACTTTCCGGTTATGCCTTGCAGACCGCCTTTATATAGCTCTAATGCCATAAATGCATCGAAGCTTTCTCCTTCAGCGGTAGTAATTCCAAAACTCTCCGCACTTTTAAAACCAAACCGATGATAGTAGGCGGGATTGCCGAATATGACGATAGCCTTATATCCCATAGCTTCAGCCAGTTTTTTTGTACGCTCAATCAGCGCAGAGCCGATTCCCCGTTTCTGAAGAGACGGTAAAACGCTGATTGGGCCAAAGGTTAGCACCTCATGCTCATTATTGTTTCTGTCAACCACTTTTGACTTGGAATAAATAATATTCCCTACAATCTGATCATCCTGCACGGCTACAAAATCCAGTTCGGGAATAAAAGCGGAGACCTTTCTGAGTTTGTGGACAACAAAATGCTCTTCGCATCCGGGATGATAAATATCCCAAAAAGCTTCTCTTGTTAGATCCTCAACCTCTTCATAATCGTTCTGGTTTTCTAACCGGATTATTATATTCATCTTTCATTTTCTCCTTTTTCAATAATTACTACATTTCCCTCTTGATGCCGCTTTTCTAAGATGTGCCTTGATTTTCGGTTTTCTACACTGTCAAAGATGATAGAAAAATCATAATCGTCAGGATACAGTTCGCTGGCAGCCACATGCAATTTTATACGTTTGTGGTTTATCAACATTTTCTTTTCCTTTACCTGGACACCGATTTCTCCCTTATCATTCGAACACGCGTAAACAATGCCGATTTCTTTCTGTGGATACACAATTACGCTGTCTCCAATGCGGAATTTCTTACTGTGAGACGGTGCTTCCGGCTTTTGCTCTTTTTGCCTGACAATCTGCGGAACCGTGATGGTTTTATCGGGTACAGGGCTGCATCGCTGTATGGAAAGCACATGTTCTTCGGCTGAATTTGCATATGCGGCTTCGTGTGCGCGTTTTAGCATTTTCTGAGGCATACCCAGCCTTTCTGCAATATACAGGGCACAGCTTTCCCCAGCCTCCCCAATTTCAAGACGATAGAGGGGCATAAGGCTTTCTTTATCAAATGCCATACGTGCGTTTACAAGTTCGGGCTTATTTGCCGCATATTCTTTTATCTCCGGATAATGTGTTGTCACGACAAACAGGCAGTTTTTGGCGCAAAGCTCATCCAAAACCGCAATTGCAATTCCCATTCCTTCGGCGGGATCTGTCCCGGAACCGAGTTCGTCAAGCAGGACAAGTGATTCGTGATTCACCTGTTTTAATATTTCAATAATGTTCTTCATGTGCGATGAAAATGTGGACAGATTTTCTGCGATGCTCTGCCCGTCTCCAATGTCGCACAGAATTAGGTTGCGCATACAAAAACTGCTGCTTTTATCGGCAGGAACATGCAATCCGCTTTGCGCCATTAGGGAAAGAAGACCTACGGTTTTTAGTGCTACGGTTTTTCCACCCGTATTTGGACCCGTAATAACTACTCCTGTAGTTTTGCCGCCGGCTTCAAAATTCAAAGGTACGATGGAATTGGGATTTAGCAACGGATGTCTTGCGTTAATCATAAGAATTTTCCCATCGGTATTGATGCCAACGGGCGATGCTTTCATAGCAAGACTCAGTTTTCCTTTGGCAAATAGGAAATCAAGTGTTTCCATTGTCTCTATATTAAGCTTAATGGACGGAAGATTATCGCTGATAAGGGCCGTTAGGGAATACAGAATACGCCTTACTTCGCTGTCTTCTTCAATTTGCAGGGCATAAAGCTCAGACCGCAGCTTGCTCACAGATGCAGGCTCAATAAAACAGGTTCCTCCGGTTTGCGACATGTCGATCACCGTGCCTGCGACATCGTTCTTGTGCTCGCGTTTTACCGGTAGGGTATAGTGGCCGTTTCTGACTGAAACAAAGCTTTCTGAAAACAAGGCTTTATTTTTTCTTAGAAGCGCGTCAAGTTTTGCCTTAATCTGATCAGTGGTGAAAACAGTTTTTCGACGAATATTGGCAAGCTGATTCGAAGCTTTATCATCCACAATGCCATTCCTTATACATTGCTCAATCTCACATTCAAGCTCTGTCAACTCGTTTATGGATCCTCCGTACCACGCAATATTCGTATCTGTTGCCTCGGCTTTTTTGAGGTATGATTTCATTCTCCGACAGGATACAAGAAAGGACGATACATGCGCTATTTGATCGGGTATCAGCATTGCGTCTATGCCAATCAGGTCAATGACTTTCCGAAGCTCCGCCATTGATGGAAGCGGCGGAGTACCAATCTGCTCAATAATACGTTTTGCCTGTGTCGTTTCATCCATCCGTCGTTTTACTTCTGCCTCATTTAATGATGGAACAAGTGCAAGGCAGCGGGTTTTAACAGCTGCAGACTGTGCATTATCCGCAAGCTGATCAAGTATTTTATCAAATTCAAGAGTTGTATAATGATTCATTTAAATCTCCTTACAAAAAATAAAAGCCCGCAAAAAACATACCACACCTTAAAAAGTGCAGAATGCTCCCTGCGGGCAAAAATTTCAATATATAAAAACAGCGCAACAAGCACACCTTGTTACGCATCAATTATTGAAAGGATTGAAGCAATCTGTTCGGTATGTTTTTCAAAAGGGCAAAACAATAAAAGGGGATTTTCCCCGTAAAGTCGCACCTTTTACAACTATATTCAGTTGAGGACCACCATAACAGACAGAACCGACATCAATACTCCACCTTTCAGAATTATATGCCACAAGTATAATGCTGTTTTAACCTATTGTCAATACCGTAAACACAAAGAGGATGAAAACTATGGAATACTACTCCTGGCGTTGTTTTGCCCGCGCAGTTGGAGACGAGCAGGGCAAAAATACTACTTCTCCCATCACAATATTGTCTTTTTACTTTGTTTTATCCGTAACCTTTTTCATGGCCGTGTTAACTTCTTGATCAACCGATTCTTGATAGATGTCAGCATAAGTTTTTGAATCTTTAATTAGATCGTCGCAGAAAGCCGCTACATCACTGCCTGTCACATCGAGCACGCCTTTTCCCGAAACTGCACCCTCTTCAAAAAGATCAATAATCCCGGAAAGCAAACCTGTCCCATCGGTTAGTTCAACAGGGCCGACCTTAAATAGATATTTTTGAATTTCGTTATATACAATCTGATAATCTTGCGGGAGTGCTTTGACACGTTGCAAGTGCGCCCGCCACTCTTTTTTTCCTTCGATGATATCTTGTATTCTCATTTTGTCCTCCTATTTACCTAATTTTTTAGCGATGTTATTGTTGAGCTGCTGGCGCCACTTGTCGCGAAAAGACTTTGCCTTTTCTTCGCCGACCAGCGCTGAACAGAAGCCTTCGATATCGTCACCCAAAACCTCCCCAACACTCTGACCGTCCGCCGCCGTTTCTTCGAGCAGGCCAAGCACACCGTCAAGAATTGGCATGAGGTTACGACCGGTAAAATCTGAGTGCGGCCAAATATTATCTTTAATTTTCCCCCATGCCACTTGATAATCAGCCGGCAGATTTTTGGCTCGCGATTCGAAAGCTTTCAATTCGTTAGTCATATCGCTGCCTGTGATTTTCTCCCAAAAACTCATTGCTTTTTCTCCTTTATCTCATCGATTTTTGATGATACGAACTCCCATTTTTCCCAGAATTTCCGCAGCTCGTTGCGCCCCGCGTCGTTGAGCACGAAAAATTTGCGCGGCGGTCCCATATCGGATGGTCTTTTTTCTATGTCCACGAGTTTATTCTTTTCAAGCCGCACCAAGATAGTGTAGACAGTTCCTTCCACAATATCTGTGAAGCCGAGAGTATTCAATCGCCGTGTGATTTCGTAGCCATAGGTTTCTCCGCTGTTTATGATTTCAAGGACACAACCTTCAAGCATGCCTTTGAACATTTCCGTTAAGTTTTCCAGTATAATCACTCCTTCACTATTCTGCATTACTTATTACTACTATATAGTAACACATAGTAGTTCGGCTGTCAAGCAAGAAATAGACCTGCAAAAGTAAATTTATGAGTCAGCTTTAAACGCCTTTAAGACACAAAATCGAGCAAGGCACTCTTAGAGTGCCTTGCTCGATTCATTATCATTCTTCCATATTCGCCGCCACGTCGGCCTTGAACCCCACGGTAAATTTGTTCTCGAAGACGGTACATTTTTTAATCAGCCGCCGGACAAGCGGCTTGTAATATTCGGTTAGGGCGGTGAGATGCAGAATATTTATTCAACGGTTTCAACAGAAAATCCGACCGCTTTCCACGCCGCGATTCCTCCCGATAATTCAAGAACATCGTAGTCGTTTTCCAACAGAATAATCGCTGCCTTAGCCGCCATGTTGCACCAGGTATCCCAACAGTAAACAACAATTGTTTTATTTTTCGGCAGTTCACCCAGTCTGTCCGGCAGTTGCATCAAAGGAATATGGGTAGCTCCGGCAGCTTTTTCTTTCATTATATGCGGCGGGGCATTTCGCACATCAACAAGTAAAAATTTGTCAGGTTCGGCTTTTGCTGCCTGCATAAAGTCCATTGGACTGATAGTTGCCTCAATCTTTGCTTTAAAATAATCCATTTTACTCATATTTTTCACTCTTTCTCAATTATATCAAGCAATTTAAATAACTGCATGATTTCATCCTGATTTAATTTTTGCAGAAAAATGTCCTCGCAGTGTTTCATTTCGACCCAAAGAGAGGTTATGATATCTCGCCCTTCATCGGTCAAAACGAGGCAGTAAGCGCGTCTATCCGCCGGGTGCTTGATACGCATGACGAGTTGCTTCTCTTCAAGTTGATCGATCATTTGTCCCATCGTTGTTTGGTCGACCCTTTGAAGAATGGAAACCTCTTTCTGCGTAATGTTTTGATGTTCATGAATAATCAGCATTGCTCCATTTTGCTTTGATGTAATACCAGCTTGATCAAGGTAAGCTGCAAAAAGTTCAAACATACGCTGTGACGCTTTTGCCAGCTTAAATCCCAAGGATTCTTCGATATTCATTACGAACCTCCAAATATAATAAGTTATACTGATAATCAGTATAACTTATTATATTGAATCTGTCAATAATCAAATCTAATTTAAGAGTGTTTGCGGTTTGTTGGGAACTGTTGGATACCATCTTTTACATCCACCGCCACGTTGGACTTGAATTCTACGGTGAATTTGTCCCCCAAAGACGACGGCTTCTAAAAATAATTTAAACTGGCCCTTGGGAAAACTTTCATGTTATAATAATAGCTGCAAGACAACAAGTAATAGTATGGCACAGACGAAAAGTCTTCCAAATTTCACGGTGTTAGGTGAAAAAGTTGAGCCTAAGTTGAACTTGTATAGCAGTGAAGAAGGCAAAAGCATAGAATGTGTTTATTATTTAGGAAGTAAAAAAGATGTAATGTTCTATGCTTATTATGGTATTCCTGATCATGTCGATTTTAAAGGTGAGGTTTCTATCTATAGCAGATGGAAATTTGTTCTTTCGATGCAGTGATAAATATGCTAAAGATATAGTCCCTGTACAAATGCACTTTAACCAAATAAATGAGGTTAAAATCATAGTAATCGGAAACGCAGAAATCTGGAATGCTGGAATTACAGAAAGTAAGCATTGGTGGGAATGATTATAAACCGCAACTTCACTGGGACTCAGTGAAGTTGATACAAGTCCGAAAACCAAATCAATAGAAAAGTTAGTTATGAAGTACGAAACGGTTGTGCTCTTGAAGTGAAAAACAAATTTGGAATAGGAATGAGTGGATATCCCATGAAAAAAGTGACATTAAAAAATGGGTCGGAACTTCTGATCAGAAAAGCGACTGCAGAAGATGCTGAACAAATGGCGCAGTTTAAAATGTATATCAGCGGAGAGTCGGATTTTCTATCGTTCGGAGAAAATGAGATTGAAATAACCGCTGAAACGGAGCGGAGAATTATTCAGGCGGAAAATACAGCAGATAACTCCGTCATTATAATAGCATTAATTGATGATGAAATTGCAGGCTTTGTCACTTTTAAAGGCGGGGCCAAAATCAGAAAGAGACACGCCGGAGAAATGGGGATATCCGTTAGAAAAAAGTATTGGGGATTGGGAATCGGAGGCCTGTTGCTAAAAGTGATTATTGATTGGGCCAAAGGAACGCAAGTCATTAGAAAAATGGATTTGTTGACCCGTGCCGATAATGAAAAGGCAATGAAACTGTATGAAAAATACGGTTTCAGAAAAGAGGGTATTCTTACGAGGGATATGTGCATAAACGGAGTGTTTTACGACTCCGTTAGTATGGGGCTGCCAATCGACTGACGAACGAAAAAGCTACAACAGCGGTCATACTGAGTTTTAAAATTATTGTATCATTGCGCTTGCAAAAATAAAACAGCACTAAGGTGATCAGTCTTAGTGCTGTTTTTTGTATCGGTTTGAAGATGCATCAATCAATTTTCGCAAACCTTATGGGGATTCAGAATATCGTTCGGGTCAAACACTTTTTTAATTCCGCACATCAGTCCGATTACTTCGGGATCGGTAGACTCTTTCAGATACGGCCTTTTTGCAAATCCGATTCCGTGCTCACCTGAAACCAAACCATGCAGTTCGCGTGCTTTGGCGTACATCTTTTCCATTGCCAAGCTTAGGCGTTCCTTCCAAACTTCCTCACTTAAATCGTCCTTAAGGATGTATGCGTGCAGGTTGCCGTCGCCGGCGTGACCGAAGCTTTTAATTCGCACGCCGACCTCTTTTTGGAGGGAATGGGTGTATTCAACCAAATCGTTGATGCGGTTGCGGGGAACGACAATATCCGCTTCATCCATGTATGTGGTTGAGCCTTTGATCGCTTCAAGAAATGCGCCCCTTGCTTTCCAAATGGAGTCGTTGCGCTCATCGGTATCGGAAATCAGAACGTCAACCGCACCCTGATCCAAGCAAATTTTTGCCACACTGTCATAATACCCTTCGATTTCTTCGGTGGAGTTCCCATCAAATTTCAGCAGTAAATAAGCATCCGCCTGATTATCGGGAAATTTTTTGCCCAAATATTCTTCGGAGTCGATGATGACTTCCTTTTCCATGAATTCTACGGCAGTAGGGATCACTTTGGATTTCATAATGACAGGAACCGTGCGGATAGCCTGTTCCAGGGTCGGGAAAGGAACCAGAAGGCTGATTGCTTTTTTGGGCAGGGGCAGAAGCTTCAAAATTGCCTTTGTAACAATGCCAAGCGTGCCCTCGGAACCGATAATCAGATCTTTCATGGCGTAGCCAGAACTGTTTTTTACGATTTTTCCGCCGAAGTTCACAATGCTGCCGCTGGGCAAAACGACTTCCAAACCGCGCACAAAGTCACGGGTAACCCCGTATTTAACCGCTCTCATCCCGCCGGCATTCGTGCTGATATTACCGCCGATGGTCGCGGATTTTTCGCCCGGGTCGGGGGGATAGAAAAAGCCTTTTTCTTCAACATAGGCCGATAGCTCCATCAGCAGAACGCCCGGCTCAACTGTCAGCGTTAAATTGTCCTCATCCAGCTCAAGAAAATGGTTCATCAGGCTCATGTCGATCATGATCCCTTTTTCCATCGCGACGGACGCGCCCACCAGTCCGGTTCCGGCGCCGCGCGGCGTTACGGGGATGCAATTGGCATTTGCGTATTGCATGATTTTGGAAACTTCTTCGGCAGTGAGCACTTTTACAACGATGTCCGGGTAGCTTTCTGTTCCGCTGAGCTCATCATGGCTGTATTCTTCGTTAATTTGTTCCGCGCAGAGGATACGGTCATTGTCCTGAATCACGGACTGTATAAACTTCAAATCATCTTTATCGAATTTTTTATAGCTCATGATTATGCCTCCTTGCCGGCCTTGATTTTTTGTATCAGCTTCGGTACGATTTCATACAAATCCCCAACAAGTCCGTAATTTGCCGTCTTGAAAATGGACGCCTTGGGGTCGTTGTTGATTGCAATAATATGGTCGGAATTGTTCATGCCGGCTACAAATTGAATTGCTCCCGAAACGCCGCAGGTTACAATCAGCTTTGGGCGCACGGTTCTTCCGCTCAGGCCAACCTGCCGTTTGGCATCCACCCAGCCGGATTCCGCCAGCGGTCTGGTACAGGCGAGTTCCCCGCCCAAAAGGTCGGCAAGTTCGCGTATCATAGCCAAATCCTCTTCTTTTTTAACGCCGCGTCCGGCTACTACAAGCACATCGGAGCTTTCAATCGTTTTTTCTTTTTCCTTCGGTACAACGTCGATGACCTCAACATGGCATCTCAGTTTTTCCGGTGCTATGGTGCAGCTGATGACTTTTCCGGTTTCCTCTTTCATGCGTTCCGGTGCGTTCATCACTTTGTAACGCACGGTAGCCATTTGCGGGCGGTTGTTCGGCGTTAAAATCTGCGCCATGATATTGCCGCCGAATGCCGGGCGAATTTGTATCAGGTCAGTATTTTCACAAATATCGAGCACCGTGCA
>Ga0183100_1001311_pt1 | contig 12968 bp, 10 predicted proteins | sample Biomet2_FD_127789 | JGI IMG/M metagenome (GOLD analysis project Ga0183100, IMG submission 127789) | Microbial communities from bioreactor (seeded with anoxic lake sediment) at LBNL, California, USA - Biofuel metagenome 2 | ecosystem: Engineered > Bioreactor > Anaerobic > Unclassified ...
CCGCGCGGCGTAATGGGCCGCCGGCCGACGCGGCTGCCGCAGAGCTTGGCCGTCATGTTCAGAAAATCGCCGCGGATGCGCCCGAGGAAGGACGAGGTGGGCAGAAAGCCCACGTCCATGGCCAGCGCGCCCAGGTCGCCCGCGTGGTTGGCCAGCCGCTCCAGCTCCAGCCCGATGGCGCGCAGCGTTTGCGCCCCGGCCGGAACCCGGCAGCCGGAGAGGGCCTCCAGGTTCTGGCAGGCGGCAATGGAATGGCCCACGGTGGTGTCGCCCGCGAGGGTTTGCGCCAGCTGGACGAAACGCGGCCCACCGCCGTTTTGCGCGGCCTGGACCAGGGCCCGCTCCACGCCGCGGTGCTGGTAGCCCAGCGATATTTCCAGGTGCAGCACGTCCTCGCCGTGGCAGAGAAAGCGGAAGTGCCCTGGCTCGATGATGCCCGCGTGCACCGGCCCCACCGCCACCTCGTGGGTGGATTCGCCCTGGGCCTCCATGAACTTCGCCAGCCCGATCTCCGGCCCCGTGTGCGGCTCTCCGTCGTGATTGCGGCGGGGAAAGCGCACGGGCTTGAGCCAGGGGTGGCCCAGGGGCGTGACGCCCCAGGTCTCGAAGATCTCGCGCTCGAAAAGATGCGCCTGCGGACAGTCCGGTGTGAGGGAGGGGTAGGCGTGGCCCGCCGGGGCGCTGATGGCGTGCAGCACGCCGAGCCTGTCCTCGGCCAGCACGGCGAAGAGCCGGAGCTCCCCCGCCACGGGCGCGCAGAACAGCGCCGTCAGCCGGGCCTCGTGCAGCACGGCCTCCAGCACCTCGGTGCAGAACTCCTCCGCGGGCAGCAGGGGAATCTCGCGCAGGGACACGGCCTCGGCGTTGCGCACGGCTAGAATCCTCCGGTGATGCGCGCGGCGGAGACCATGACCTCGGCCAGGCGCGCGGGGTGGTACAGGCCAAGGAGCAGGGCGCAGGCGATGAGCGCCAGCGGGGGCAGCACGGCGCTCCAGGCTTCGCGCGGGGCGAAGCTTTGCCCGGTTTGGCGTTCGGCCGGGGAATGAAACTGGCCGCCAGTCTGGCTGGCCGCTTGCGCGCGGGTGCCCTGCGCCATGCGCAGACAGGCCGTGGTGATGCCGATGAAGGCCACGCTGAGCAGCAGCAGGAAGATTCCGGCCAGGGTGTAGCGCCCGCCCGCAAGCGCCGCGCGCAGGATGGTCAGCTCGCTGACGAAGGCGCCGAAGGGCGGCATGCCCACAAGGGCCAGCACTCCGGCCACCCACAGCGGGCCGGAATACGGCAGGGCGCGCACCAGCCCGCGCACGCCGGAGACGTTCTTGGTCATGTATGCGGCCAGCACGTTGCCCGCCAGCAGGAACATGGCCCCCTTGGCCACGCCGTGGGCGAAAAGGTGCAGCAGCGCGCCGAACATGCCCGTGCCGCCGATGCCCGCGCCAAAGGCCAGAATCCCCATGTGCTCCACGCTGGAGTAAGCCAGCAGGCGCTTGTAGTCCGTTTGGCGCAGCAGGAATATGGCGGCCCAGCCCATGCTGGTGAGGCCCAGGAACACCAGCAGGTCGTTGCCGAAATCCGCCTGTCCCGCGGCGCACAAAACCTGCCGGACGCGCAATATGGCCAAAAACGAGACGTTGAGCAGGCTTGTTGAAAGCAGCGCCACCACCGAGGGCGATTCGCTGTACACGTCGGGCAGCCAGGTGTGCAGGGGAGCCAGGCCCATTTTTGTGCCGTAGCCCACCAGCAGGAACACGAAGGCCGCCTTGAGCAGCACCGGGTTGAGCGTGGGCCCGGCGGCCATGAGCGCGGGCAGGCCGAGGGACACCTCTCCCCCGCCGGAAAGCGCCAGCATGTACGTGCCGAACAGCGCCAAGGCGATGCCCACCGAGCACAGCAGCAGATACTTCCACGTGGCCTCAAGCGATCTGTGGTGCCGGTGGAAGTACACCAGCGGGGCCGAGGCCAGGGTCGTGGCCTCCACCCCCACCCACAAAAGTCCCAGGTTCTGCGCCAGGCATACAAAGCTCATGGCGGCCAAAAAAAGCAGGATGCAGCCGGTGAAGCGCGCCTCTGGCGAGTTGGAGAACAGCCGGCCCTCCACCATGTCCGGTCGGCTGCCGCTGGCCTCACGCTTCAGGTAGCCCATGGTGTAGAAGGCCGCGGCGATGAACAGCACGCTGGTGGCCAGCAGAAACAACCGTCCCGGGTCGTCCAGCAACAGCGCGCCGTCGAAAAATGGCCGCGCGGGCGCGCGGAAAGCCAGAAGCGTCAGCGCCAAATGCGTTACGGCGGTGGCGACCAGCAGGCCGCGCCGCGTCCGGTTGTCTGGAATGACGAAAGCCGCGGCCCCGGCCGCTGCCGGCGCGAGGATGGTCCATCTGGCGGGCATTTCCTCCTACTCCTTCAGCGACGCAAGGCGGTCGGCGTCGATGTGGTCGAATTCGCGGTTGATGCGGAAGATGGCGATGCCCATGACGAACACGGCCACGAACACGTCGAGCAGGATGCCCATCTCCACCAGCAGCTGGGCCTTGCGCAGGGCCACCGCGCCAAAGGCGAAGATGCCGTTCTCCAGCACCAGGTAGCCCACCACTTGGCTGACAGCTTTGCGCCGTGTGACGATGCCGAACAATCCGACGAGGATGGTGAAGAAGGCCACGGGGGTAAGCAGCGAGGGCACGCCCGGGTCGGGCACGGGCACCCGGCCGCCCAGCCACACCGAGACCGCCAGCGCCGCCACGCCGAACAGCAACGAGTTGGAGTAGCCGACGTACGGCTCCACCTCGGCGCGCACGTGTGCGCTCTCCAGCGAGCGGAAGAGCAGCAGCGGAAAAATCCAGCCCTTGAGCAGCGCCGTGGCCCCGGAGATGGCCAGCGCCTCCGGCTCCAGGCCTTCGTGGCCGAGCAGCGGCAAAAGCGCCAGCCCCACGCCCTGGAAGGCCACCATGCGGATGCACAGGCCGATGCGGCTGGTGCCCAAGAGCACCAGGTTCGTCAGCACCAGGCCGACAAGAATCAGTTCCACCAGCGAGAGCATCGCATCACCTCAGCAGTAGAATGAGCGCCAGGCCGGAGAGGGCCGTGGCCCCAACCAGCAGGCGCGGCACCAGCAAAAGCCGCAGCCGGGCCATGCTCGACTCCACGATGCCGATGACGACCGCCAGACCGAAAATTCCGACCACGCCCCAAACGGCGCCGAGCAGCACGTCCGCCGCGCCGTCGCCCCGCGCGGGAATGACCAGTCCGGCCAGCACCGCGCCGAGCGTCCACATCTTGAGCGCCTGGCCGTACACGATGAACGCAAGGTCCGGCCCGCCGTGGTCCAGCACCATCACCTCGTGGATCATGGTCAGCTCCAGGTGGGTGTTGGGGTCGTCCACGGGAATGCGGCAGGTTTCCGCCAAAAGCACAAGGAAGAGCGCCGCCGCGGTAAGGGCCAGCACCGGGCCGCAGGCTTGCCAGCGCGCCAGGTCCAGCCTGCCCAGAATGCCCGCCAGGGAGTATTCCCCCGTGGCCTGCGACAAGGCCACAAATCCGAGGATGAGCGCCAGCTCGGCCGGAACGGCGAACTGCATCTCGCGGCTGGCGCCCATGCCCTCGAAGCTCGATCCCGTGTCCAGGGCGGCCGTGGCGGTCAAAAAGCGTCCCAGGGAATAGAGCCCGGCGAAAAGGAACAGGTCGCCCTCGAAGGAGAACAGCCCTGGCTGTCCGCCGAGGGGAACCAGCGCCAGGGCGCACAGGCCGCACGCCAGCCCGGCCGCCGGCCCCAGGCCGAAGATCCAGGAGGTGGTGGTGCTGAACACCGCGCCCTTGCGCAGCAGCTTGGCCAGCTCATAGTACGTTTGCAGCAGCGGCTGGCCCTGCCTGCCCGCGAACTTGGCCTTGACGCGGTTGATGACTCCGAGAAGCAGCGGGCACAGCGCCAGCCCTGCGGCCATACGCAACAGCGCGCCCAGCGCGCCCATATCGAAGGCGGCGGCGCTCACCACAGCCCCCAGGCCAGCAAGGCCACCAGCGTGGCCGCTATGTACAGCACGTACACATGCACCTGCCCCTGCTGGAGCCGGTGCATGGCCTCCAGCTTGGCGTCGATGAACCCGAACAGGGCCAAAAAGCCGCGCAGCATGCGGTCCTCGCTTTCCGCCGCGTGCCCGGCCCGCGCGGGGAACAGGCCCCAGGGCCGCGTGAGGACACCTGTGGGCCCGGTGAGCGCGTGGAACATCTCCGCCAGGGGTTGGGCGAAGGAGGAGTACGTGTACTGGATGCGCGCGGTGGGCGCGGCGTAGCCGCAGTCCCAGGTGGGTCCGGTGCGCACGTCGCGGCGCGAAAGCAGCCGTCCGCGCAGCAGCAGCAGCCCGCCGAGCAGCGCGAACAGCAGCCCGAAAATCAGCGTGGCCGTGGTCAGCGCGCTCACGGTGGATGCGCCGAGCTCCTCCGCGCCGGGAATGGCCGGGGCCAGGGCGTGCAGGGCCGCGCGCAGCACAAAGGGCGAAAAAATCCCCAGCAGCGGGGCCAGCGCGGCCAAGGCGAGCATGGGCCAGCGCATGGCGGCCGGGGCCTCGTGGACGTTTTGCGCCGCCGCGTCCCGGGGCGCGCCCAGAAACACCACGCCGAAAGCGCCGGAGAAGGCCGCCGCGGCCATGCCCGCGCACAAAATCAGCGCGGCCAGCGCGGCCAGGCTGGGGATGTCCAGGCCGACTTGCGGCAGCAGCAGGCCCTTCAGGGCGCACAGGCCCAGCACCAGCTCCGAGGCGAAACCGCCCAGGGGCGGCAGCCCGCAAATGCCCAGCGCGCCCACAAGGAACGTCGCGCCGGTCACGGGCATGCGCCCCAGCAGCCCGCCGAGTTTGTCCATGCGGCGTTCGCCGGTGCCGTGCAGCACGCTGCCCGCGCCGAGAAACAGCAGGGACTTGAACACGCCGTGGTTCACCATGTGCACCAGCGCCGCGCCAAAGCCCAGCGCCGCCACCACCGGCTCGTTGAAGGCGCGGCCCAGCGCGCCCAGGCCGAGGCCCAGCAGCATCAGGCCAGCGTTCTCCATGCTCGACCACGCCAGCAGCCGCTTGAGCTCGCCCTGGCCCAGCGTGCCCGCCACGCCGAGCACGGCCGTGGCCCCGCCGAGCGCGATGAGCGTCCAGCCCCACCAGGGCTGTGGCGGCAAAGCCAGCAGCACGCGCAAAATGCCGTACACGCCGGTCTTGATCATGACGCCGGAGAGCACGGCCGAAACGTGGCTGGGCGCGGCGGGGTGGGCTTCCGGCAGCCACACGCCAAGGGGCGCCAAACCCGCCTTGGATCCGAAACCCACCAGCGCCAGCAGGAACACCGCGCCCGCCGGGATGGCGGGCAAGGCGGCGAAGCCGCCAGTGGATCCATCGGCGAAGCCGCCAGTGAAGGCCGCCACTCCTGGTGCCGGCGGCCAGGCGGCGCCAGGCAGCAGGCACAGCACCAGCAAAAATGCCGCGCCGAGATTCGAGGCCACAAGGTAGATGCGTCCGGCGCGGCGCACGGCCCCGTCGGCGTCCTCCAGGCAGATGAGGAAATACGACGAGAGCGCCATGGCCTCCCAGCACAGCAGCAACAGCAGCGGATCGCGCGCGGTGAACACGCCGGTTATGGCCGCGGCGAGGATGTTGTAGAAGAACCAGGGCGCCCCGGCCTTGCGGCGGCCTTCCTGGTCAGCCAGGTATCCCCGGCCATAGGCCGCGGCCAGGCCGATGAGCACCAGCGCGGGGACGAGGAACATGGCCGAAACGCCGTCGATGGCGAAGCTGCCCAGGCCGAAGGGCGGCGGCCAGGCCAGGGTGAGCGCCCATTCCTGCGGGGTTATGAGCGCCTGCGCCGCCGGGACAAGGCCGAGCGCGCATCCGAGCATGGCCGCTCCCGCGCCGATGGCGCTCGCCGCGCGGTACGAGCGGGGCAGAAGCGCGGCCAGCGCGCCGGTGAGGAATACGGCGAGGCAGCAGGCGAAAAGGATCATGCGCGCCTCCCGGCGGATTTGCCCGTGTGCAGGTGTTCGGCCGCCGCCGCGGCCGTCAGCAGGGCGTGCTCCGGCGCGCGGGCGGCCACGGCCTGACGGAAGTCGGCGTCGCGCAGGGCGGCGGCCAAAAGGGCCAGCAAAGTCAAATGCGCGCGCACCGTGGGCGAGGCCAGCACGAACACCGCCAGGATGGGCTGCCCGTCCGGCGTGGGCGCGGCGGAAAGGGGCAGCGGGCTAGCCGGGTAGGCCAGCAGAATGCGCGGCGCGCCGCCAAGCACGATGGGCGCGCGCACATGCGGCACCAGAATGCCTTCGCCGATGGCGGTGACTCCCGTGGCCTCCCGCGCCAGCAGCATGGACAGAACCATGTCGCGGTCCTCGGAGGGGGCGCCGGGCAGCAGGCGCTCCATTGCGGCGGCCAGCACGCCGGGCACGGTGTCGGCGGGGATGTTTTCCAGCACGCCGCCGTCGCGCAGGGCCCCGGCCAGGGCGGAAACGCGCGCGCAGTCCGCGTCGGGCTCGGGCTCAAGCTCGCAGGAAAGGGCGGTGGAGCCTATGTTGTGGTGGATGGCCCACTCCATCAGCTCCGCGCGGTTGAAGTGGTACAGCCCGCCAAGGCGCACCGTGGGCAGCCCCGCGTGCGCAATCCAGCGCAGCACGGTCTTTTCAGTGCAGTTGAGGGAGGCCGCCGCCTCGCGCAGGGTAAGCCGCATCGCCGATCCTTGAAGCTCTTGGCCTCCTGGCCGGAGGGGACGGCTTGGAGACGGGTGTTCACAACGAAAACGGACAAGCAAAAGACTTTCGCGGTGGTTTTGTCAACCGGGATTTTATTTCCCGCCCGTCTGCGCGCAATAGCCCAGCTTTTTGGCATCCTCCAGGCGGCTGCACTGACCTAAGGCGCAGGCGCGGGCGTAGTCGGCGCACATGCCCGCTGTGTTGCCCGTTTGCGAACGCGAAACGCCCCGGTTGGCATAGGCCGCGGCCGACGACGGGTCGAGCGCGATGGCGCGGTCGAAGTCGGCTATGGCCTCGCCATAGCGTCCCTGGTCATCGCGCACGACGCCCCTGTTGATGTACGGCAGGGCCTCGTTCGGCCAGGTCTCAATGGCGTGCGTGTAGCTGAGCTCCGCCGGGACGGCCAGCGCCATGCTGAAGAAGATGTCGCCTTGGGTGAGCAGGGCGTCGAGGTTTTTCGGGTCCAGCCGCAGGGCCGCGCCGCAGTCCTCCAGGGCGCGGTCGCCCGCACCGGCGTCGTAGAGGACGCGGGCGCGGGCCACAAAGGCCTCGGGCAGGCGCGCGTCTTCAAGGATCAGTCGGTTGGCCTCGGCAACGGCCTCGTTCTGGCGGCCGAGCAGGCGCAGGGCTTCGGTGCGCGCCAGCCGGGCGGCCGCATCGGTGTTGTCGGCCAGCAGGCTCAGGGCGGCTTCGGGGTCCTGCTCCGGCCCGTCGGCCAGCAGGGCCTCGGCCTTGGCCACGGGGTCGGCCGGCGTTTTGGCCACGGGCGCTGCGGCCACGGAAGGCGTTGGGGCAACCGTGCCCGCGGACTTTGCGCAGGACGCCGCCAGCGGGGTTTGTCCCAACAGGGCCAGACACAGCAGCAGAGCCGGGGCGTGTAAACGGCGGACGGCGGCGTAAGGCGGGGTGCGGCGGCGCATGTGGCGTCCTTTGGGCCTGGGGCCCGGGCCAGACAGTGGCGGTTTGCGGACGCGCCGGGGCTTGACTGCCGGGGGGGAATCGCGGCATGCACGGCGGTGTCCGTCATCGAAACGAGGTGCCAGTGTCCCGCAATTTTGTTTTTACCGCCATACTTTTCGCGCTGACCTACGCGGCCGGCTTCTACTTCCGCATCTACGTGGTGGATACGCCGGTGAGCGGCGCGGCCGGAAACGCCGTGCTGGACGCCTTGCGGCAGGGAGTGCTCTTCGGCCAACTGCACAGCATCTGGGGCTGGCTGAGTCTGGCCGCCGGAGCGCTGGCGCTGCTGGTTCCCGGCCGGGCGGCGGTGTGGTTGTGGAGCGTGCTCACCGCCGCGGCGTTGGTGAATTACAACGGCGATCTCGGAGCGGTGGGGTTTGCCTTGGGGGCGTTGCGCCTGGCGCGGTTCTAGCCTCGTCTCGCCGCGGCCCTCGTCCGGGCGTTAGCCGCCCACATTCAACGCGTCGATCTTGGCGAGGAGCCGGAGCGAGGCCGCGTGCCTGGGGTCCAGCTCCAGCGCGGCGGTCAAAAAGTGCCGCGCGGTGCCCATGTCTTTGGAAAGCGCGTAGGCGTTGGCGATGTTGTAGGCCACCACGGGGGCGGTCTTGTAGAACTGCGGGTTGATGCGCTGCACCTGCTCGAAGGCGCCCACGGCCATGCGGTGCAGCTGGCCGTCGGCGTAGGCCAGCCCCATGTTGTAGAGCACGCGCTCGTCGTTTGAGACCACGGACAGGGCCTTTTTGTAATTCTCCACGGCCTCGCGCCATTTGCCTTGCCGCCGCAGCGCAATGCCCAGGCGGTTGAAGGTGACCATGTCCTGCTCGGTCAGGTTGTCGCCTTTCATGTCCAGCAACTGCACGTAATATTTCTCGGCCAGTCCCGGGGCGCTTTCGGCCACGGACTCGGCGATGTCCGTCACCACTCGCTCCACGTGGTTCATGGCCTCGCGCTTGGCGTTCTCTATGGCCGCGCTGAAGTAGATGTCGGCGCGCTCGTTGTCGTTCTTGCGGGCGTACACCTTGCCGATTTCGCATTTGCGCTCGGTATTCAGCGGGCTGATGGAATCGAGCTTGCGCATGAAGCGCAGGTAGGCATCCTCGTTTACTTCCTTGTGGGCTTCGGCCAGCTTTTTCAGGGGCTCCAGATAGAGCTTCGCCCCCTCATGGGCGGATTCGTAGGCGGCTATGGCCTCTTCCCGGCGGCCTTCCTTCAAATAGGCGTCGCCCATGAGCATAAGGGCCACGGGGCTTTTGGCCTTGAGCTTCAAAATCTCGCAGCTGATCTCCATGACCTTCTTGGTGGCGCCCGCCTCCAGCAGCTTTTTGCCTTCCTGAACCAACTGGCTGATTTTGCCTTGCGGCTTGATGGCCCCGGCCATTTTCTCCACCAGGGTGTCAATGCTCACGGGCTTGGTGAGGATGCTGTCCACGCCGATTTCATACAGCTGCGACAGTTCGTCCTTGGTGGTCTCCTGGGTCATGACCAGCAGCCGGGCCGCGGTGAAGGTGGTTTTCACGTCGCGCAGGAAGGTGAGGGTGGGGCGGCCGCGCATGAGCCTGTCGGCCAGGACGAGCACGGGCGTCTTGCGCGAAAGATACGAATGCACGCTCTTCATGGCCTGGGCGGCGTCCTGGTGGATTTCCAGGCAGTCGGTCTTGACCGCCAAAGTCTTGAAAATAGCGGTTCGCAGGGCGCGCACGAACAACGGGTCATCACAGAGCATGACGAGCATTCCCCCCTGGGGCTCCAGAAAATCCCGAAGGTCCTGATCGAATCTGGACGTGCTGGCCATTGGCATTTATCCTGTTCTTAAAAGGGGTTACTGGCGGAGGGTATAGCTGCCTTCACATATATAAAGCACAGAGTGAAACGTGTCGAGACGTAGCCTCTGCGTAATCTGGCCGTGAGCCGACAAGGACCTGACGCCCGGCATGTTTTTCTTGGCAAAGAGGAGGGTTGAAAACAAATCTAGACAATGTGTCGACTACTAACCTCTTTGAAATACGGAGAAAACATCCGTTGGCATCGCCTATGCATTCGAGGCGGCCAAAGGGAATGTTTTTCGAACAAGGAGGTTTACGTCATGTCTTTGGTGATCAATCACAACCTGATGTCCATGAACGCCTCGCGGAATTTGAACGCCGCGTACGGGTCGTTGTCCACCTCGACGGAGCGGCTTTCCTCGGGGCTGCGCGTCAATACCGCGGCCGACGACGCCGCAGGCCTGGCCATCCGCGAACTCATGCGCGCGGACATCCAGAGCCTGAACCAGGGCGTGCGCAACGCCAACGACGGCATTTCGCTGATTCAGACGGCCGACGGCGCCCTGGGCGTCATCGACGAGAAGCTGATCCGCCTGAAGGAGCTTGCCATGCAGGCCTCCACCGGCACCTACAGCTCCGACCAGCGTCTGATGATCGACTCCGAGTACCAGGCGATGTGCTCGGAAATAACGCGTATCGCCAACGCCACCGACTTCAACGGCATCCACCTTTTGAACGGCCATCTTTCCGGTGACGCCGCCAGCCACAACGGGCGCGGCATCGAGTCCGTCGGCGCGCTGAAGATCCACTTCGGCTCCGGCAACGACTCCTCCGAGGACTATTACTACATCAACGTTGGCTGCGTGACCGCCTCCGCCTTGGGCCTTGGCCACCTTGCCACCGGCACAGCGGGCAAGACCATCTCCACCCAGGAGCTCGCTCAGACGGCGCTTGACGCCATCAACAAGGCCATCGTTTCCAAGGATAAGATCCGCGCCTCTCTGGGCGCCATGCAAAACCGCCTTGAGAACACCATCACCAACCTTTCCATCCAGGCGGAAAACCTGCAGGCCTCCGAGTCGCGCATCTCCGACGTGGACGTGGCCACCGAGATGACCAACTACACGCTTGAACAAATCAAGTCGCAGTCCGCCGTGGCCATGCTTGCCCAGGCCAACAGCCTGCCCAAGATGGCCCTCCAGCTCATTCAGGGGTAGCTGGGCGCGGCCCTGGCGCCGCCGTTATGACCAACCGAAGCAAAACGGGCCGGCAGGGTTTTCCCTCCGGCCCGTTTGCGCGTTCTTCCGCGGCCTAGGCGTTCTTTTCCGCCAGCGCCGTCATGGCGCGGTGGGCGGCGGCCTGCTCGGCCTTTTTGAGGCTGGGCCCGGTGGCGCGGTGGCGCGAGCCATCCGGCAGCAGCACCTCCACCTCGAACACCTTGTGGTGCTCCGGCCCGATTGATTCCACCAGCGTGTACACCGGACGCTCGCGGTGGCTTTCCTGGGTCAGCTCCTGCAAGCGGCTTTTGCAGTCCTTGCCGCCCGGCAGCGCGGGCGAGGCCGGCCACAACGGCTCAAGCAGGCCGAGGATGAGCGTGCGCGCGGGGATGAAGCCGCCGTCGAGGAACACCGCGCCGAAGAGCGCCTCCAACGCGTCGGCGAGAAGGCCGTCGCGCGTGCGGCCGCCCTGGGCCTCTTCGCCGCGGCCCAGCAGCAGATGCTTGTCCAGGCCAATGCCCCGCGCCACTCCGGCGAGGGTGCTCGTCTTGACCAGGCGCGAGCGCTGTTTGGTCAGCAGGCCCTCGTCGCTGTCGGGAAAGCGGCGGTAGGCCTCCTCGCTCACGCACAGCTCAAGCACGGCGTCGCCCAGAAACTCCAGGCGTTCGTTGCTCATGTCCGGGCGGGCCTGCTCGTTGGCCCAGGAACTGTGCGCCAGCGCCAACTCCAGCAGCTTGACTTGCCCGAACTGATAGTGGATGACTTCCTGTACCGTCGTGAAATTCTCGTCCATCAAGCCCCCCGGAAGGCTGCTCCAATGTCTGACCATCCAAGTCTTGCTCCGCTGTTTTCCCCCGCCTCGGTCGCCGTGGTGGGGGCCTCGCGCAGCCGGACCAAGGTTGGCGGCATGGTTTTGGCCAATTTGCTGGGCGCAGGGTACAGGGGGGCCGTCCATGCCGTCAATCCCGCAGCCGCCCAGGCGGGCGAGGCCGTGCAGGGGCTGACGCCGCTGGCTTCCTCGCGCGGTTTGCCGCGCGGCGTGGACCTGGCCGTTTTGTGCCTGCCGCGCGCCCGCGCCCTGGCCGAGCTGGAGATTTTGGCCGAACGCGGCGTGCGCGCGGCCATAGTGCTTGCGGCGGGCTTCCGCGAGACCGGGCGGCAGGGCTTTTTGGCCGAGCAGGAGCTTACCCGCACCGCGCGCGATTCGGGCATGCTACTGCTGGGGCCCAACTCGCTGGGGCTCATCAACACCGCCAGCGGCCTGAACGTGAGCTTCGCCGCCGGGCACCCCAAACCGGGCTGCATTTCTTTCTTCTCCCAGTCCGGGGCCATGTGCGTGTGCGTGCTGGACCAGGCCATGAGCCTGGGGCTGGGCTTCGCCAAGTTTGTGAGCCTGGGCAACAAGGCCCGGCTCAACGAGGCCGACGTGCTGCGCGCCTTGGGCGACGACCCTGACACCCGCGTCATCCTGGGCTATTGCGAGAGCGTGGAGGACGGGCAGGCATTTCTTGCCGCCGCGCGCGAGGTGGCGGCGAAAAAGCCCGTGCTGCTGCTCAAGGCCGGCGTGACCCCCGCGGGGGCGCGGGCGGTTTCCGCGCACACGGGCGCGTCTTCCGGGTCGCCTGCGGCGTACCGAGCGGCCTTCCGGCAGGCCGGCATCATTCATGTTGAGGAAATGGCCGACCTCTTCGACCTGGCGCAGATCTTCGCCACCCAGCCGCCGCCCGCCGGGCCCGGGCTGGCCGTGGTCACCAACTCCGGCGGGCCGGGCATTCTCGCCGCAGACGCCTGCGCCGGCAGTTCGCTCACTTTGCCGCGCCCCGGTTCGGCCACGCTGGCCCGCCTGGCCGAGGCCCTGCCGGGCTTCGCCTCGCTGTACAACCCCGTGGACGTGCTGGGCGACGCTGGACCGGAGCGCTACCGCGCGGCCGTCTCCGCCCTGGTGGCCGATCCGCAGATCTCCAGCCTGCTGGTGCTGCTTTCGCCCACGGCGGCGGCGAAACCGCTGGAAACGGCGCGGGCGGTCATCGATGTGGCGGCGCACGGCAACCCGCAGGCCAAACCCTTCGCCGCCTGCATGCTGGGCGGTGACGCGGTGCGCGCCGGGCGCGAGGCCCTTTTGGCCGCGGGCATTCCCTGCTATGACTTTCCCGAGGCCGCGGTGGCCGCGTTGAGCGCTTTGCGCGGCCGCGCCGCGCCCGCCGGGGGGGGGGCCGGCCCCGGCGGGCCGGAACCGTTTCCCCCTACCACAACCACGCCGCCGAATTCCGCCGGTTCGGCGGGAAGACGATGCTGGAACTGCTTTACGAACACGCG
>Ga0183100_1001312_pt1 | contig 12963 bp, 12 predicted proteins | sample Biomet2_FD_127789 | JGI IMG/M metagenome (GOLD analysis project Ga0183100, IMG submission 127789) | Microbial communities from bioreactor (seeded with anoxic lake sediment) at LBNL, California, USA - Biofuel metagenome 2 | ecosystem: Engineered > Bioreactor > Anaerobic > Unclassified ...
AAGTTTACGAGAATAACGATCAACAAAAATACCCAAAAACCAAATAAATAGACCTAAGGTTTGGCCAAAGATTATTTTGTCTAACCCTAAAATTTGGTTAAAAGCAGAACCAGTTTGTTGAGTAAAAATAAAATAAGAGAGGGTTAGCACATACATTAAAAAAGACAAGATGATGGGGCTACCAAAAAAACGATTTTTTATTTTGGGAGCTAGCCAAAAAGAAATGGCCACATTTAGACCAGAAATCCAGAGAGAAACCAAAAAGTCATCAATACCAAGACGATCGGCTAAGAACATTCCCCCACCAACAGTAACAATACAAACTGGGCATTGGGCAGCAACGGGGGTAGCTAGTAGTAAGTAGCTAGTAGCTAGTAGTAAAACAAAAAAGAAAATTAGCATGGTTTATTTTAAAGGCTTTTGACATTTAGGGCAATAGAAGGTTCCCCTGCCGCTGATTTTTATACGTTTGATGGGAGTGTGGCAAACTAAACACGGTTGGTTGTCGCGTTGGTAAACTCGGAAATAATATTGGTGCTGACCAACAGAACCGTCGGGATGAATATATTTATTATCTTTAGCAGTAGAACCACCATGAAAAAGAGATTCTTTCATCAGATCAACTAAATTTTGACGAAGTATTTTTGCCTGTTTTAGGGTAATCTTATTAGCCGGAGTTTTGGGATAAATACGACTTAAAAATAAAGCATCGTTGTCGTAAATATTACCAATGCCGGCGAATTTAGATTGATCAAGTAAAACTAATTTGATGGCTCGGCCGGTTTTTTGAAGTTGACTATAAAAATATTCATCAGTAAAGTCTGGACTTAAAGCGTCAATGCCAACATTTTTTTGGAAATCGATAAGTTCATTCTGATTAAAAAGTTTAACCCAACCAAATTTGCGTTGATCGTTAAAAAATAGTTTAGTGTTGTCGGAAAAAGTAAAAATAACTCTGGTGGATTTGCTGGGCAAATTACTAAATGCATCCTTAGTTGAGTGACCAAGAATAGTTTTCAAATCCCCTTCCCTTCGGGCTTTCCCCTTTGACAAAAGGGGAATATAAATTATTTGACCGGTCATTTTGAGATGAAAAAGTAAGATGAGATGATTTTTTAAGTGAATAGAAAGTTGTTTGCCGAGACGAGAAGTAGAAATAATATTTTGGTTTTGAGCCAGTTTGGGGTCACCAACAAAAGATTTGGGGTTAAGAATTTCAATATTGGAAATAGTTTTACCTAGAATATGACTGTCTAAAAATAGACGGACAGTTTCAACTTCGGGAAGCTCTGGCATGTTTTAGTATAACTCTAGACTAAGTCATCGAGGTCGATGACGGAAATGCTTTTGTTTTTGGCAAGGTGATCGACGGCGACGGTCATGTCGGCAAGACTATCTTTGATTTCAGAGAAAGAATTAAGATAAGTTTGAGTGGAGGCGACATAACCCATAATTAAAACAATGTCGGAAATTTGTTTGTATCCAGAATAAACCGAAATTATGGCATAAGCGAAAATAAGACAATAAAAAAAGATGGCGCTATTTTGAAGAATAAACCATTCGACAAAATTCCAATTTGAAAGACGGGTAAAGTGACGAGTAAATGTTTTTTGTTCTAGTTCGGTATCATTTGAGGCTTGAAGTTTGGCATAGTAGTCTTCAACTTTACTGTTTTGAGAATCTTTGAGTTTGGTATATTTTTGAGTGGTATAAAAATCAATAATCATGTAGACCAAGATATAAACAATCTCAAGAACAAAGATACGACGGTCAACAAACCAAAGAATGGCTGGGATAGTGATTAATGAAACGATGCTATCGATACCAGGTTGACGAAAAAGACTAAGGGTTAGTGAGCTAGCATCAGCAAAATTACGAATGGCCTGAATGCTTTGATGACGTTCTTCTTTGGTTTCAGTGTGAAGATCTTGAGTAAAATAATTATGAATATCAAAACCAATATCGCTAATACATTCATCAAGACGATAAAGAGAACGAAGGCGTAAAAAATTATCAACCAGACGAACAGCAAGAATGATTAAGACTAAAAAAAATACGGCAGCATATTCAACCTTATTTTCGACATTTTCAACTACTAATGAGTAAAGATAGATACTTAATAAAGGTAAAAGAGATGAAATAAATCTGACAAAAAACCAAAATAAAAACCGAGATTTATTTTGAATAATTTTAAAAATTAAGAATAAAGTTATTTTGGTCTTTTTGAACATGGCTAATAAATTATCAAGTTAAAAGGAGAAAAAGTAAAGACGAGAGGGAATGATAAAATGATTCATGGCAGAAAATAAACAAATTTTAGATACATTAATTATTGGATCTGGCCCAGCTGGATTGACGGCGGCAATTTATAATGCCAGAGCAGAATTAAAAACAATGGTAATTGCTGGAAATCAGCCAGGTGGTCAGTTAACTATAACAACTTTGGTGGATAATTACCCAGGATTCCCGACTGGAACCGGTGGGGTGAAACTGATGATGGATATGCAACAGCAGGTAAAAAATTTTGGAGTAGAGATTAAACAAGGTGTAGTTAGTAAGATAAATAAAAAAGAAAATATTTTTGAGATAGAGTTAGAGGGTGGAGAGATTTTGCAAAGTAAGGCGGTAATTGTGGCGACGGGGGCGGCGGTTAGATGGTTGGATTTGCCAAAAGAGAAGAATTTAATTGGACATGGAGTTAGTGGCTGTGCGACTTGCGATGGCATGTTTTTTAGAGGGAAAACTGTAGCGGTGGTTGGTGGTGGAGATACGGCTTGTGAAGAGGCGGGGTTTTTATCAAAAATTTGTGAAAAGGTTTATTTGATTCATCGAAGGGACAGTTTTAGAGCTTCAATGACGGAACAAAAGAAAGTATTGAATAATCCTAAGGTAGAGATTTGGTGGAACTCGGAAGTAGTAGAAATAAATCCCGATAAACCCACCCTACCCTCCCTTAAAAAGGGAGGCTCTGAAATTGATAAATTAGAAGCTATAAAAATTTTAAATAATAAAACTAACGAAGAAAAAATATTAAATTTGGATGGGTTGTTTGTGGCAATTGGCAGTACTCCGGCAACAAAATTTTTGGAAGGATTGGTGGAACTTAGTGAAACTGGACAAGTGTTGGTGGGTAAAAATAAAGAACATGTAACCATGACGAGTATGGAAGGAATATTCGCGGCTGGTGATTGTGTCAATATTAAACACAAACAAGCCGTGGTGGCGGCTGGTGAAGGCTGTAGAGCGGCGTTGGATGCAGAAAGCTGGCTGGCTAGTAATTAGCTAGTAGTTGTTAGTAAGTAACAAAACAAAAGATTGATATTTTGTACAAATTTGGTAAAATTTTTGTACAAATGACAATTACAGTAAAAATTTCCGATTTTAGAAAAGATATATCGAGCTATATTGACCAAATGATTAGCAGCCAAGGGGTGATTAATATTAAAAGAGGAAATGTAGTGGTGGCAAAAGTTTTGCCGGAAATTAGGATAAAAAATGAAAAAAAAATAAATATGGCTGAAAATGTTTTGGATGATTTGGAAAGTGTTAGAAAGAAAATTAAGATTAAGACTAAGGCAAAAAATGGAACAGAATTAGCCAACGAAATTGATAGAATAGTTTATGGAGTCGATAGAAATGGACAAAAAATATTTGTTAGACAGTAATGTCATCTATGCTTTGTACTTAGATGACGATCGGCTTCATTCTAAGGCAAGAGAAAAATTAGAAAAGTTGTCAAAAAAGAAAGCTAAACTGCTACTTCATCCATTGGTATTAATTGAAATTTTATCTTTGATTAAATACAGGGCTGGGTTAGAAAGTGTAAAGGCAGTAATGACTGATTTTGATAATGTAAAAAAATATTTAAAAATTGATGAGCCGATAATTTTAAGCCTAGAAACTTATAAAATATTTGAAAAATATCCAAAAATTGGTGTGGTCGATGCTGGTTTGATTGATTATTGTTTGAAAAACAAAGTAAATTTGGTGACTTTTGATAAAGAAATGGATGAGGTGTGGAGAAAGTTAAAAACTAAAAACTAGTTTTTTGATTGTTGACATGATGTACAATGTATTTTATGATTGTACATATGAATAATATTATTAATATTTCTGATTTTAGAAGTAAAATTTTTGACTATATTGAGATAGCAGGGAAAAATGGTAAACAAATTGCAATAACAAAGGATAAAGAATTGGTGGGATGGTTTGTGCCTAAAAAAAAGACTGAAAAAATAGATAAATTTGATAAGTTTTTAAGTGATATTGAAAACTTACAAAAAAAATATCCAATTAAAGGTGGTAAAAATTTAAGTCAAAATATTGATAAAATTTTGTATGGCAAAAAATAGAAGATATTTGATTGATAGTAGCGTAGTGATGGCTTTGTTTAATGAAGATGATAGACAATATAAAAAAGCCATAGAAGTTTTCAAACGAATTAAAAAAGAAAAAAGAGAAATTAAAATATCTTGTATAACCGTGATGGAATTAGTTTCTTTGATGAAATATAAAAAATTTGAAGGTTGGCAAAAGTATGGTGAAAAATTAGTTGACGGATCAATGTTTATTTTGGACAATGCTTATATTTTTGACCCAAATGATTTATCTTGGGATTTGGTAATGAAAAAAGAAAAGATTGGGATGGTAGATGCGATTGAGATTGAACATTGTCTGCAAAACGACGAAGAATTATTGAGTTTTGACAAGGCTCAGAATAAGGTTTGGAAAGAATTAGAGGCGAGAAACTAGATTTTTAATTTGAGAAATAAATTTTTCTTTGGAAAAATTTTGGGCTTGGGAAATACAGTCGGAAGATTTTAGATTTAGTTTTTGGAAACGTTGAATGGCGGAGATTAGAGATTCAACAGTGGGTTGGTCAAAAAAGACACCGGTTTTACCATCGATGACAGTTTCTAAATAGCCACCACCTTTGAAAGCGATAACAGGGGTGCCGGCCATCATTGATTCAACTGGGGTCATGCCGAAATCTTCATCGGTTGATAGAGCTAAAAACGCCTTGGCTTGGGCATAATATTTAACTAGGTCTTCATCTGAAAGACGACCTAAAAACTCAACGTTATCACCAGAGATTTTTTGAAGTTCTTTATATTCAGTGTAATAACCAGCGGGTTCACCGACAATTTTTAGTTTAATTCCAAGTTTAGTGGCAGCTTTGACGGCTAAATCAATGCCTTTGGCGCCAACAATCCGAGAAATTATTAAATAAAAATCTTCTTTTTTAACTTTTGGAATGGGTAATAAAGAAATAGGAGGGTAAATAATGGTGGAATCGCGACGATAAAATTTCTTAACACGATTGGCAACATTTTTTGAATTGGCAACAAAAATATCAACTTTTTGAGCTTGTTTGAAATCATAAAGACGCATAAAATGACCAACAACGGTGGCATAAAGTCTGACTAGCCAATATTTTTGAAAACCAACAGACGTTTTAAACCCATAAAGCCAACGAGGAGGAGTGTGGCAATAACAAATCTCTTTGGTATTTGGACCTTTTTTAAAACCTTTGGTGATATACCAACTGGAAGAGGCAATAATAACGTCAAATTTGGAAAAATCAAAACTACCCCAAATTAGAGGAGTTAAAAAACGTAAAGGACTATGAAGTTTGGAACTAAAAAAAGGAATGTAATGAACCCAAGATGGAATTATTTTTTTATTTTTAAAGTGGTTGTAAGCAGTTGAGCCTTTTTTATAAAAAGCAGTGTATATTGGAGCTTCGGGATACATTTCGGAAAGAACCGATAGGACTCTTTCGGCACCTCCAAACTCATTTAGATAGTCATGAACAAGAGCTATTTTAATTTTCGAATTTTCAATTTTCAATTTTCAATTTGATAAATGATTAAAATAATGATGATTGTTTTGGTTTGGTGTCTTGGTCAAGACGAGAGATGAGGGTTTTAAAATTGTAAGCTTTAAACATATTTTTTAAACCATAAATAATTTTATCGTTCCATTTGGTTTGAGAAAGTTTGAAATCTAAGGGAATATTATCGATGATGGTGGCGAGTTTTTGGGAAAGATAGGCATTGTCTTTTTCTTTGATTAATTTTTCTTTGACGCTGGGCTTAATTTCTTCGATATGGGAATAAATATTATCTAAATTTTGATATTGAGATAAAAGGTCGGTGGCGGCTTTGGGACCAACTCCAGCAACACCAGGGTAACAGTCGGACATATCCCCCATTAGGGCTTTTAAATCGATAACTTGTTTGGGAGTAACTGCTAATTTTTCAAAAACATCTTGGGGTTGAAAGAGTTTGGTTTCAGAAAGACCACGAATAGGCATTAAAAGATGAACTTTTTTGGTGACTAATTGCATTAAATCTTTGTCGCCGGTGATGATAATAATTTCGTCAATAAACTTTTTTTTGGCGGCTTTTTTGGCAACAGTACCAATAAGATCATCGGCTTCATAACCACCCATAGCAAAAGTTTGAATATTTGATTGTTGAAGAGTTTCGGCTAAAAGTGGTAGTTGAGAGATTAAGTCATGATCTGGAGCTTTGCGTTTGGCCCGATAACCAACAAATTCTGACTGTCTAAAAGTAGGGCCAGGAGAATCAAGACAAACAATAAGATATTTGGGATTAAGTTGAGAAATTGCCGATAATAACATGGAATAAAAACCATAAAGAGCATTGACAGGTTGACCATTGACATCAAGAGGTGGAATAGAATGATAGGCACGATGAATAACAGCATGACCATCGACAATGAGTAATTTAGACATGATATAGTTTATCCCGCCTTCGCCAATAAAGCTACGGCGGGCAAGCAAAACTGTGAATGATGAATCTAATCAAGAATTGGCAAAAATTTTACGGTAGAATTTAATAATGGAAGGGCAACATCCAATTCCTCAGCAAATATCATCCTACGAATTTAAATTAGTGGGAGATATGACATTGAAGCAGTTTGTGAAAGCGGCGGCGGGGATAATAATTGCCCTATTGTTAAATAAAAGTAATTTGTTGGTTATTTTTAAATGGCCTTTGATGTTGGCAAGTGCTGGGATGGGTTTAGCGTTAGCATTTGTACCCTTTGAAGATAGACCATTGGAAGTTTGGGTGAATGCTTTTTTAAAATCAATTTATTCTCCAACGATTTATTTATACAAAAAGAAAAATGAAGACTGGTTAGATTTAACCAGAGCAAATAAACAAGATAATGAAGAAGCGTTGGTAGTAATTAAAAATGAGAATTTATTTGTAAAAAAGAAAAATGATGACAATCAATTGATTGCGAATGGAGTGAGGAAAGTTATGGCGAGCGACGATAAAATAGATGAGACACCTTTAACAGAGCAAGAAGGGCAAGTGGATATTAATCCAACTCAAACAGTAGAACAAGAATATGTGGAAGAAAAACCAATTTTGAAGAACGAAGTAAATGATGAAGTAAAAGTTGATGATTGGAGAGAAAAGAGTTCTGATTTAGGCTTAAAGAAGGAAAAATTAGAAGCAACAGGGGCGGCTGTTTTTGGTAATATCCCAATACCTGATAGACCTGATACCCCAAATGTTGTTGTAGGAATGGCAACAGATAATATGGGGAAAATAATTGATGGGGTGATTGTGGAAATTCAAGATACACATGGAAATCCAACGAGAGTGATTAAAACAAATGCATTGGGGCAATTTAAAATCTCAACTCCATTAGCTAGTGGACGATATTTAATGATTGCTGAGAAAGATGGTTATGTTTTTGACAGAGTTAATATTGATTTGGATGGGAAAATTATTGATCCAGTTAGGATAATAGCTCACAATTAGTTTATTATTAATATATGCCAAACGACCCTCTTAAAACAGCAATAAAAGGCACAACTCAAGAGCATCTTCCAATAGAAGATATTATTGATGGTATAGCAATTTTAAAAGATGGTTCGGCGGCTTCAGTGTTGAAAGTGTCTTCGGTAAATTTTGATTTATTGTCGGAGAAAGAACAATCGGCGTTAATAGGAGCTTATGGTGGAATTTTGAATTCTTTAAATTTTCCAGTGCAAATAATTATTAAATCGGAGTCAAAGGATATTGGGTCTTACTTAAAAAGATTAGATGAAGCAGAAAATAAACAAATTAACCCATCATTAAAAGAAATGATTAAGAAATATAGAAAATTTATTGAAGATTTAATTAAAAGAAATGATGTTTTGTCAAAATCTTTTTATGTAGTGGCAAAATTTTCATCGACAGAATTAGGAATAAAAAGTGTAGGTAAACAAAGTTTAATTGGATTAGTTAAAAAGAGTAAAGATATAGGATTGCCTTATCCGAAAGAGTATATTTTGGAGAAAGCAAAGGCAAGCTTGGAACCCAAGAAAGATCATTTAATAAGGTTATTTTCTCGATTAGGTTTGGAAATCATTCAATTAAACACACAAGAATTAACTGAACTGCTTTATAAAATATATAACCCAAGGGTATCAGAGAATCAAAAGTTAAGAGAAGTTAATTATTATAGTCCATTGGTAACAACTAAATAATATGGCGTTACTAAATAATAATTTAAAAACGGATAATAAAATGCCTGCAGATGTAGCTGAACAACAAAATCCAGAAGATAATGAGAAAAAATTATTTTCTGAAGGGTTGGTTTCAGTTAAAGATATCATTTCCCCATCGTCATTAGAGGTTGATTTTAATCATGTAAGAATAGATGATAAATATTATCGGACTTTATTTGTGTCTGGTTACCCTCGTTTTGTGGGAATGAACTGGTTATCTTCATTAATTAATTTTGATTGGGCATTGAGTGTTTCAATGTATATTTACCCGACTGATGGAAAAGCCGTTCTAGATGATTTGAGACGAAAAATTACTGAGATGGAGGCTGAATTAAGCACTGATATCCAAAGAGGAAGATTGGTTAATCCGGCAACACAGGCAAAACTTGAAGATGCTTTAAATTTACAAGCTGATTTGGTTAAAGGCGAAGAAAGGTATTTTCAATTTGGTCTTTATATTAGTATCTCAACTGATAATAGAGAGGATTTAGACAAAGTTAATAAAAATTTAGAGGCAGCTTTGGGTTCATTGTTAGTCATAAGTAAAAGAGCAACACTTCAAATGGAAGAAGGTTTTATCACTACTTTACCAATAGGAGATGACAGGCTAAAAGTGACTCGAAATATGGACACAACGTCTTTGGCAACAACTTTTCCTTTTGTTTCTTCTGATCTTTCTGACGATAAAGGAATAATGTATGGAGTTAATGCCCATAATGGATCACTAATTATTTTTGATAGGTTTTCGTTACCTAATTACAATTCTGTGGTTTTTGCCACTGCTGGTGCAGGAAAATCTTATGTGATTAAACTGGAAGTACTTAGATCGTTAATGTTAGGAACAGAAATAATAGTAATTGATCCAGAAAATGAATATAAAGATTTGGCAATGGCTGTTGGTGGTCAATATATTGCTTTTGGTTATAACGAAGAATCAAAAATTAATCCGATGGACTTATCTTTGGTAGAAGAGGAAGGAGAAAATGCTTTAAACAGTAAGATGCTTTCCATTCACAAGTTGATGAAGGTAATGTTGGGTAACCTAGACCCTATAGAAGAATCTATTTTAGATAAAGCTTTAATGGAAGCCTATAAAGCTAAAGGGATAACCCCTGACCCGACAACTCAAGATAAAGAACCTCCTTTAATTGAAGATGTATATAAAGCATTAATAGGACGAGAAGAAGAAAGAGCAAAGATGATAGCAGCAAGAATGGAAAAATATATTAAAGGGTCGTTTGCGGGTATTTTTAATCAAAAAACAACTGTTAATTTAACTAATCAATTTGTAGTTTTTGGAATTAAAAATCTAGAGGAAACACTTAGACCGGTGGCAATGCATATTATTTTGGATTATATCTGGACAGTAGTAAAAAAGACATTGAAAAGAAGAATTTTGGTAGTGGATGAGGCTTGGTATATGATGCAATATGAAGATTCAGCACAATTTTTGAGAGGAATTGTAAAAAGAGGCAGAAAATATTATTTGGGAGTGACAACGATTACTCAAGATGTAGATGATTTTTTAAAGACTTCTTATGGAAGAGAAATTGTGACTAATAGTTCGATTCAAATATTACTTAAACAACATGCGGCAGCAATTGATCAAATAGGAGAAGTGTTTTATTTAAGTGAGGGAGAAAAACAATTATTATTGATGGCTGATAAAGGTCAAGGATTATTTTTTGCTGGTCAAAACCATGTGGCAATTGACATAATTTCTTCGGATGAAGAACACCAATTAATTACTTCTAACCCGGAAGATGTTTTAAATAAGAGAAAATTATTAGCGGTTAAAAAGAAGCAAGAAGAGGAGGAACTAACTCCAACTCCCATAATTACACCGACAGTTAAACCTCAACCACAAGCTGATGTGCCTTTAATGGAAACACCAACTCCAAAAGAAGAGGTTTTAGAACAAGTTGAGGAAAATAAAAGTGATGAGATTGAAGATGTGCTTCAAAGAAAAATTGATGAATTAGAAAAAGTTGGTGTTAAAGATGTTCCTTTATCAGGAGAGATTAAGCCCAACAGTCAGGTAAAATTCGTTCCACCAAAAATGGAAGTGGTAGAACCAGAACAAAAACAAAAACCAGTTTTTATAAAAACAGAGGAAACAAATATTCCCCAACCGGTACAATTAGCCAAAAAACCACAACCAATTTTTGATTCAAAACAAGGTAATAAGTCTGATGAAGAGACTAAGCCAAACCATGATGATTTACTTGGTGGTGGAATTATTTAGATTTTAATTAATCTTTAATTGTTATAATTTGGTATGAGTCGAGGTTTTTTAAGAAAAATACTTATTAGAGATGACAAGAGTGCTCTTGAAGCTTTAGAAGAAATAAAAATTCAAGGTGGAGATATTGAATCAGTAAAAAAAGAAATAGAAAGAGTTACAGGGATTAAAGTTTATGATGTAGATTCTGCTTTGAGTGTGTTGAGTGATAGAGTAGCGGAAAGAGTTAAAAAGGTTGATGATAAAATTGGTGAAATTTCTAAAGAATTGACAGATGACCCTAAAAAACAAGAGTTGGTAAAAGGTGAAATAGAAAAGATGGTTAAAGGAGAATTAAGAACAGAAGAGGAAGATATTGATTCTTTAGCCAAAATTGTTGAAGGTGAAGAAATAGAGGCAAAGAAAGCAGTAAAAACAGCAAGAGGAATGGTTTTGGAAAATCCAAAAGAAGTAAGGTTATATAGAGAAGAAAAAGCAGGAAGCGGTGATAATTTAAGTGATAAAGAAAAAGGATTGTTGAAAAAAGGGTCTCTTGATGATGGTACCCCGACAAAGGAAGAGGAATTGTTACAAAAAGGATTGTTGAATCGAAAAGATAGATTAGCTGAGAAAATTAAATCTAAGGCTGGAATAGAAAACCAAGAACAGGCCGCGATGGAAAAATTTCGAGATATATCTCCAGGGAAAAGAGCCATGGCTTTTGACCGTACAGCGATAACAATGGGTTTGGGGAGAATGTCTAAAGAAGAGTGTGAAGCGGTGTTGTCGGAAAATAATGAAATAAATTCTCAATTGAGACGATTTAAAGGTAATATTCCGAGTAATGAAATTGCTTTGGCTTTGGATGATGCGGGGGCACATTTAAGGAGAAATAAAAGAAGTTTGAGATATTTAGGATCATATCAAGGTGGAAGTAGTTTTTTGATGCGGTTTAAGATGACTTTTTATAATCTTGGAGCGGTTTTAATGGGGAGAAGAACAACTGAAGATGGTTATGGTTTTTTGAGGACAATGAGGGGTCAATCAGCCAGTGGTCTTGTTGAAAATTCTATGGGTTTGTTTTTGAATCATGATCTTGATAGTAGTTTTGGAAGAATGTTTGCTGGGATGGCTAAAGGAGGGGTTAATGCGGCTGTTAAAAATTTAGCTGGGGATGCGGCGTTAAAATTGGCTGGTGGGGCTTTGGGGCCGGCGGGTTTGGCGGCAACTAAAGTTCTTGGGTTTTTAAAAAAGTTTTTTGGTAATGCTGGGTCAAAATTAGGAATTGGGGTTAAAAATGGATTAGGGAATGCGTTTGATAAAACAGGGTCGGGTTTAGGAAAATTGGCGATGGGATTAGGGGCTCTTCTTGGTTCAGTTGGATTATTAGGAACAGCAGCAGCTTCAACCTTAACAGGTGGGGCAGTAGTTGGATTAGTTGCTGCACCTATGATCATTGAAGAATATTCATCTTCATCAATGATTTCTAGTTTAGTTACAGCAAAAAAGAAGTGCGACTCCACTATGGAATATGTGAATACATCAACAAAACCATGGATAACTTGTACAGATATGAGTTCGTATACAGAAGAAATGAGAGAGAAAATATTAAAAGCTGGATATCAAACAAGGTGTGCCGTAGCAGCAGCAGCGCAATATATAATTTTTGACTTTCCCTACCATGTGCCTTACAAACTTGGTGGGTATGGTGAGGGAGATATGGGAATAGATAATGATTGGTGTAATGGAGCAATGGATTGTGCTGGATTTGTAAGGTGGTGTTATAGACAAGGTGGTTTTGCTATAAGTAAACAGACTAGTACGGCTTATTGGGAAGGTGGAGCGGCAAGTACTGTTAGTTTTGAAAAGGTGGCGGCTGGAACCTATTTTCATACCAATACGCTTGATATGGTACCAGGGAATTGTGGTCAAATAATGGAAAGAGTTGGGGTGGGAGATATAGTAAGACATGGTAATTATGCAGAAGATGGCTCAATGCATGCAGCTATAGTAATTGGAGTTGATGGTAATAAGTTACAAATAGCCCAAGAAGGTGGATTTGGTGGTGCAGGTATAAATACTTGTTTTACAGATATTTGCACTGGTAAAGGTACTGGTGAAAACCCTTGTGGAACTTTTGATAGAATATCTTTGATGGATACTTTTTTTGAATATTATTCGTCTGGTAATAAAAAAATTGACGGAT
>Ga0183100_1001313_pt1 | contig 12950 bp, 9 predicted proteins | sample Biomet2_FD_127789 | JGI IMG/M metagenome (GOLD analysis project Ga0183100, IMG submission 127789) | Microbial communities from bioreactor (seeded with anoxic lake sediment) at LBNL, California, USA - Biofuel metagenome 2 | ecosystem: Engineered > Bioreactor > Anaerobic > Unclassified ...
CAATAATAATATAATATAAGAATTATAGATTTTAAGAATGAATTGACTTAAGGAGCAGGAATAATGGAGAATAGAGCATTAAATGTTTTAGAAAAATATTATGGATATAAGACTTTTAGAAGAGGGCAAGAAGATATAATTGACAAAATAATAAAAGGTAACGATGTACTTGCTATAATGCCAACTGGAGGGGGTAAGTCTATTTGTTATCAGATTCCAGCACTTATACTTGAAGGAATCACAATAGTAATTTCTCCACTAATATCTCTTATGAAGGATCAAGTAGATACTTTGAAGGATATGGGAATTAAAGGGGCATTAATTAATAGTACATTAAGCACCATAGAAGAAAATGAAGTAATAAAGAATCTTGAAAATGATGAAATTAAAATTCTTTACATAGCCCCTGAAAGATTGGAATCCTTTGAATTTTTAAATATAATTTCAAGATGCAATATATCTCAAATAGCAGTAGATGAAGCGCATTGTATTTCTCAGTGGGGACATGACTTTAGAGTAAGTTATAGGAAGGTAGCTAACTTTATTAATTTACTTCAAAGCAAACCTATAATAACAGCATTTACAGCAACTGCATCAGAAGAAGTAAGAGATGATATAATAAAACAACTTAATTTAAATAATCCAAAAGTTTTTGTAACAGGATTTGATAGAGAAAATCTACTTATAAATGTAATTAAAAGTGGAAGTAAGAAAGAATATTTAAATAGTTATATAGAAAATAATAAAGAAGTCTCTGGAATTATATATGCAGCAACTAGAAAAGAAGTTGACAATTTATATGAGAACTTGAATTCTAAAGGATATAATGTAACACATTATCATGCAGGATTATCTGAAAATGTAAGAAAAGAAAATCAAGAGGATTTTATATATGATAGAGCAAGCATTATGGTTGCAACTAATGCTTTTGGTATGGGAATAGATAAACCTAATATAAGATATGTAGTTCATTATAATATGCCAAGAAATATAGAAAGTTATTATCAAGAGATTGGTAGAGCAGGAAGAGATGGAGAAAAAAGTGAATGTATATTACTTTTTTCTCCTCAAGACGTTCAAGTTCAAAAGTATTTAATAGAAAATTCAATAGAAAATATTGAAAGAAAAAATAATCAATATAGAAAACTTCAACAAATGATGGATTTCGTATTTAGTAATGACTGTTATAGAAAATATATATTGGAGTATTTTGGAGAAGAATATGATAAACAATGTGATAACTGTAGTAATTGTTTAAGCGAAGGTGAATTTGTAGATAAAACTATAGAAGCACAAAAAATACTTTCATGTATATATAGAATGAAACAAAAATTTGGAAGTGGAATGCTTGTAGATGTACTGAGAGGCTCTAAAAATAAAAAGGTTATTCAATTTCATTTTGATGAACTTTCAACTTATGGGTTAATGAAAGATTATTCAGCAGAAGACCTTAAGAATTTTATTAATACATTAATTTCTCATGGATATATAAATGTGGTTGAAGGTACTTATCCAGTTTTAAGCTTAAATGATAGATCTAGAAACGTATTAACATCTAAGGAAAAGGTACAACTAAAAGAATTTAAGGTAGAAAAGAAAGTACATGAAGATAATGAATTACTTGAAATACTTAGAGCTATAAGACAAGAACTTGCAAGAGAAAATAATGTTCCTCCATATGTTATATTTGGTGATGTTACATTAAAAGAGATGGCTACAAAATATCCAATATATAAAGACGTAATGCTCAAAATTTCTGGAGTTGGAGAAGTTAAATATAGCAAATATGGAAAAGTATTTGAAGATGCAATAAGGAAATTCACAGAAGAACATAATATTGAAGTGCCTAATTATGAAGAATTTACACAAGAGTCTAAAAATAAAGATGTTAAAGATAATGATTTTAAGTTACAAGTAACTACAGATCTAGAATTATACAATAGATTATATAAGGTAAGAGATGAATTTGCTAAAAAGGAAAGAGTTGTACCACAATCAATTATAACTATGAATAGTTTAAAGGAGATAAGTGGAAGATATCCTAATACTTTAGATAAATTGAAAGATGTAAGCGGTATGGGACCTAAAAAAATAAGCTTATATGGAGAAATAATAGTAAAAATAGTACAGGAATATTTATCAGAAAATAACAAAGAGATAAGCTGGACTAATCGAAAAAGAAAAAAAGTTATAATTGATGGAGAAATCAGAGAAAATAATCAAATTGCAATAGATATGCTTAAAGAAAATATTAATATTCATGAAATATCAGATAAGATAGAACTCTCAATTTCAACTGTTTTAGGTTATGTAACAGATTATATCAAAGAATTCGGAGAGAATATATTTAATATAAATTTAGAAGAATTTTATAATAAAGAGGATGAAAAATTAATTGTAAATGCTTGTGAAAAAAATGGTTATAATCAAATAAACGTTCTAAAAAAAGAACTTCCTCCTTATATAAAATATGAGAGTATAAGATCAGTAATTTTAAAAAAGTATTTTTTGTAGATTATTAAGGCACATTAATTAACTATTCCTAAGAATATCGATAACTTTTATAAATATATTTAATAATAGAAGGTATATGAAAGAAAATAACAGACCTGTATGTTGACTTGTTATATTTTTATGTGCCTAAATTAAAATATATAATAGAGGGGTGTTGGTAAATTGGATCCATATGAAGTTTTATCTATTGAGAAAACTGCATCTGAAGAAGAAATTAAAAATAAATTTAAGAATATGCTTGAAGAATATACTCAAAATCAAGATGAAACTACAAAACAAAAAGTTATGACTCTTAGTGCAGCATACGAAATGATTATTAATGGTAATTTGTATAAAGAAATTAGAGACTTAATTGACAATAAAAATTTTTTTGAAGCTGAAGCAAAGTTGAATTTAATTAATAATGCGAATTCTGCAGAATATAATTATCTTCAAGGCTTTATATCTGTTCAAAAAGGATGGTTTGAGAGTGGTCTTAATTATTTGAAGAAGGCTGTAGAATTAGAACCCAATAATGTTGAATATTTAAATAGTTTAAACAAATTACAATCAAGGGTTATTGATTATGTTACAAAATATACAAAACAAAATATAAAACCTAATTCTAATAATGTTAATGCTTGCGGTGCAGATAATAACAGTAGTAAAACCGGAGGAATATGTTAGTAGTTATATTATAAAGTTATTAAGGTATAATATATGTATAAAATTTATTATTTTAGTTGCTATTAAATAAAAATTGTGTTATTATAAATAAGCAGTTGGTACGTAAAGTGCTAGCGTGGAGCTTAGAGTGTCCTTCGCCGGTCTCTAAGCTCCTTTTTGTACGTAAAAAAATAATTGCTTATTTTGGAAAATTATTTGGAAACTATATACAAGGTAGGTGAAAAGTAATTGAAAATATCTGAATTAGAAGAGATAATGTATGTAAATTTAATTTAAATAGAAGAAAAGAAATATTAAAAAATGGAGATCTAACTAAAACTAACATAAATAAGATAGAAGATTATTATAATATATATGGAAGTTTTAAAATAGGATAGAAGAAATCCTTATCAATAGAACTTCCTATTTTAGTTCTTGTTTTTAGCATAATTCACACTCCAATAATATTTTCTAATATCATTAAAAGCCTTATGACACAGTATGGAGAACATATTAAAAGTGCTATGATTGATATTTTAGACAAGTACGACTTTATAATATTAGAAATAGAAGTTGATAAGAATCATATTCACTACTGATGGTTATTTCATTTCAACGATAGGTGAAGTGAGTTCTGAAACTTTGAGAAATTACATTCAAAGTCATGGATAGAGAAGAGTAAGTTATGATGCTAAAAGCATATAAATATAGGATTTATCCAAATGTAGAGCAAAAAAATATATATTGCTAAAACCTGTGGTTGTGCTAGATTCATATATAATCAAATCTTAGCTAATAGAATAGAAGTTTATGAAGTTCATGGCATAGATTTTTGTATTAATAATTGTTATTTTATGAGTAAAAATATGATAAAATGAGTATATACAAATATATTTAGGAAATGTTAAATTAAAACTATAAATAAAAGTTTTTCACTTGTCTAATAAAAAGTACCAAAAATTATAATTTATTTTGTATATAATATGACCGGAGAAGGGAGCGTACAATATGCTCGAATGTGTTTTAATAGATTTAAATGTTACTAAGAACACAAGTGTAAATGAACTTATTGAAAATCATATGCCTTTTATAATAAAAAGCATTTCAGATGTTACAGGAAGATATGTATCATGTCAAAATGATGAAGAGTTAAGTGTTGGTTTACTTGGATTTCATGAGGCTATAGAAAGATATGATAATGAGAAAGGTCATTTCTTATCTTTTGCAAAGCTTGTAATAGGAAGTAGAATAAAAAATTATTTAAAAGGTGAAAATAAACATCAACATTCATCCCTTGAAGAATTGTTGGACAAGGGTTTAGAAATTAAAGATGAATATTTAGAGCAAAAAGAAGATAATAGCATATTGGTGGAAGAAATAAATATGCTAAAAACTGAAATAAGTTCCTTTGGGTTTACTTTAGAAGATTTAGTAGATGAAGCTCCTAAACAACAAGCAACTAGAAAAAATGCAATTAGTTTATCAGAAGAAATAAGTAAAGATGAAGAATTTACTTCTTTTATGTATGTAAAAAGAAGACTACCTATTAAAAGAATTGTTTTAAAATTCTCTGTTACAGAAAAGGTAATTAAAAGAAGTAAGAAATTTATAATTTCTGTTGTAATAATAATTGATAAAAATTTCAGTGCTTTACAGAATTGGATTAGAAAGTAGGTGATAATAATGAATAAAGGTATGATAATGGAAGTAAAGAGAAATTATGCTATAGCTTTAAACGATGAAGGATTAATGGATAAAATAATATCTAAACAAAATATGGAAGTTGGTCAAAAGATTTTCTATTTTGAAGATGATATTGTAAAAACAAATAAGAATAAGGCTCATAGATATAATAATTTTATAAAATCATTTGGATCAATTGCTGCATTATTTTTGCTTGTATTCACCTTCTTTAATACTATGAAATATGAACAGGCGTATGCCGTTGTTAGTTTGGATATTAATCCTAGTATACAAATAGAAGCAGATAGTAATCAACAGATTATTAAAGTTGAAGGTGTTAATACTGATGGTAAGAATATAGATTTTAGTGATATTAAAGAAGTTTCTCTTGATGATGGAATACAGAAAATAAAAGAAAAACTAATAGAAAAGAATTATCTAGATGCTAATAAGGAAGTATTGGTTGGTTTTGCATTCATAGAAAATGGTGATAATAGTGATTATGAAGAAACTTTAAAAGATGCTATTCAATCAACTTTTAAAACAGAAAAAGTAACTTATGTTAAAGGAAATAAAGAAAGTGTTGATGAGGCTAAGACAAAAGGCATAAGTTTAGGAAGATATGAAGCATCACTTGTAGCAGATGAAGAAACAAAGAATAAAATAGACAAGGCACCAGTTAAGGAGATTACTTCAAGTATAAAAGACAAAGAGAATGTTATTCAATGGCAAGCAGTAGTGGATGAAAAAGTAGAGGCTGAGAAAGTAGAGGCTGAGAAAACAAACCCTAACGATGTGCCAGTAACAAACACAAATCCTGACGTGAAAATAGAAACTTCAGGAATAGATAATCAAGAAATTAATGTTCCAACTGAAAAAGATGAATCTAATGATAATAATGATAATAATGATATAGAAGAAGGGAATAAGAATAATCTTGAAAATAATGGAGTATTAGAATTAGAACCAGAAGTTCCAACACAACCAACACAAAGTGAAAAAAATGAAACTTCAACCTCAACTTCAAATCCATCCAAGGAGGATAGTATAATCATAGAACCTAATAATGGAACTATTGAGAATAGTACAACTTCAGGAAAAATTCAAGAAGATCCTAGTAAAATATCAAAAGAACCAGCAAAAGCTGAAGAGGCGTTGGTGAATAAAGATACTAAAAAGTAAAGTATTTTAAAAATTATAAAAGTAGGTTTATCTATGGCAAGGATAAACCTACTTTTTTTGGGGAAAATATATTATCTAAAATATATGTATAACATTTAGAAATGTAATAATGAAAATATAAATTTTAAAGAAAAAAATAAGGACTACAATAATATTTTATAGTATACTTACTAATAAGATATATTCAAAAAAATAACGAGTAGGTTTACTAGTTTATTTTGTATCATATGTCTAAGTATTATTGATAAGGATTTGGGGAGAATTAAAATGATAAAAGAATATTTGAAAAATAATGTTTTAATAAGCGATGGAGCAATGGGCACATATTATTCAGAATTAACAGGAAATGATGCATCATACTGTGAATTTGCTAATTTAAATGATAAAGATATTATAAAGAAAATACATGATGAGTATATTAAAGCAGGGGCTAAGTTAATTAGAACCAATACTTTTTCAGCTAATACACATGATCTTGGAGTTTCGAAAGATCGATTAAGTGATATAATTAAGTCCGGGATAAATATAGCAAAAGAAGCTACTAAAAATGTATCTGTTTTTATAGGAGCAAGCATTGGCCCTATAAAAGAAGATAATTTAGATGAATCTAATAATGAAATTTTAAATGAATATAAATTTATAGTAGATTGTTTTTTAGCGAATGGAATTAATGTTTTTGTATTTGAAACTTTTAGTAATTACAATTATCTAAAAGAAATAGGTGAGTATATAAAAAATAAAAATTCAGATAGTTTTATATTAACACAATTTGCAGTTAAACCAGATGGATTTACAAGAGATGGATTGAGTGCAACCAAACTAGTTAAAGAAGTTAAAAATATAAAATATATAGATGCATATGGATTCAATTGTGGTTCAGGACCAGCTCATATATGTGATATAGTAAAAAAGATTAATATAGGTAATGATATTGTTTCAGCCCTTCCTAATGCAGGATATCCAGAAATAATTCATGAAAGAACAGTTTATCCTAATAATCCAACATATTTTGCAAAAAGAGTTAATGATATAAAATCACTTGGAGCTTCCATTGTTGGCGGATGCTGTGGCACAAATCCCAATTATATTAAAGAATTAGCTTCTTTAATTGATGAAAATTCTAAAGTAGCGAATACTATTATTATATCTGAAGAAAAAGTTAAAGAATATGAAAAAAAGGCAAAAAATACGTTTAAAGATAAATTAGATAATAATGAATTTGTAGTTGCAATAGAATTATCAGCACCTATAGATACAGATATATCGAAGGTTATTAGTGGAGCTAAAATATGTAAAGAAAATAATATTGATTTGGTTACAGTACCTGATTCACCAATGTCTAAAGTAAGAGCGGATTCAACAATTATAGCATCTAAAATAAAAAGAGAAATAGGTATTGAAGCTATGCCTCATATTTGTTGTAGAGATAAAAATACAAATGCTATAAGATCAAGCTTGATAGGTTCTCATATTGAGGATATACGAAATGTACTTGCAATCACAGGAGACCCAATATCAGATGCCAGCAAGGTTGAAACGAAGAGTGTGTTTAATTTGAATTCATTTAGATTGATGGAACTTATAGAAGATATGAATGCAGAATTTTTTAAAGAAGATAATATTTTTGTGGGTGGTGCCTTAAATTTAAATGTTTTAAATAAAGAAGTAGAATTTAATCGTATGTTAAAAAAAATAGATAAAGGAGCAAAATTCTTTTTAACTCAACCTGTATATGATGATGAGGCAATAGAATTTTTAAAGAAGATTAAGGAAAGAACAAATGTAAAGATTTTAGCAGGATTACTTCCGGTTGTCAGCTACAGAAATGCAGTATTTTTAAATAATGAGCTTCCAGGAGTTACAATACCTGATAAATATGTAAAAATGTTTTCAGAGAATATGAGCAAAGAAGAAGCACAAGAAATTGGTGTAAAAATTACCGTAGAAATTGGAAAAAAATTAAAAGGTATTTCTGACGGATTATATTTCATAACTCCATTTAATAGAGTTAGTATGCTAATTGAGATAATAAAACAAATTAAAGCCTAAGGTTATTCATATAAAAATTAATTGTTAATAATTTAAAGACCGGAGGAGTTTTTATGAGAATAGGTCTTATAAGGCATTTTAAAGTTAATTACCATAAAAATTTTTTTATGACATCAAAACAATTTAAAGAATGGGAAGAAACTTATAACAAAAGTGACGTTATTAAAAAAGACGTAGAACTTATGGGGATAAAATGGGATAAATGTTATTCTAGTACACTTATAAGAGCATTTGTAACAGCACAACATGTATATAAAGATAATATAGTTAAGAATGATTTAATTAGGGAAACTATAATAGATCCTATATTTAAAAGTAATTTTAAGCTCCCATATTGGTTTTGGGCAGTAAGTGGAAGATTTGCTTGGTATTTTAATCATAAATCTCAAGAAGAAAATAAAACTATAACTAAAGATAAGGTTAGAAAATTTGTTGATTTAATGGAAAATGAAGCAAAAATAGAAGGTACAGAAAATATATTAATAATTACACATGGTTTCTTTATGTATAGTCTACAAAAAGAGCTTAAGAAAAGAGGATTTATAGGGAAATTGATAATGAGTCCTAAAAATGGAATTTTATATTTATACAAAAAATAAAATTACTTAAACATTGAAATATGGCTAAAAAATATCACTTTTAGTGTTTATATTTTTCACTAAGAATAAATACTTAAAGTGATATTTTATTTATGTAGGAATTTATTTGATACATAGTACTATTAATAAGAACATATTTTAGATTGATAAAAAATATAAGTGAAGAATTTTAATAATTTCTAGAAAGCTACATAAACTACGATTATAAATAATTTATAAACAGTCATGAAAAGCAATAAAAAATCAGAAACAATAAAAAATATTTAAAAAAATAAAAGAAAATGAATTCTTTTGAAGAAAAATGATTGATTTTTTTTAAAATATAAGTTATTATAATACCATAGGAGTGATGGTAATGTTTACAGAAGAAAGATTTAATATCATTCTTCAAGAGTTGAGTAAAAAAGGAATAGTATCAGTTACTGACTTGGTTAAAATATTAGATGCTTCAGAATCTACAATTAGAAGAGATTTAAATTCACTTGATAAGAAAGGTCTTTTAAAGAAAATCCATGGAGGTGCAATTGAACTTGGAGAAAGTACTTCTAAACATGATTATAAGGTTGATATTAGACAATCTTTAAATGTAGATGAAAAATATGAGACAGCAAAATACGCAGCTTCGCTAATTGAAGATGGAGATGTAATCTACATAGATGCTGGTACAACTACTGAGCTTTTAATAGATTTTATAAAAGCTGAAAATATAATAGTTGTAACAAATGGAATAGTTCATGCTAAAAAACTCTTAAAAAAAGGTTTTAGAACCTTTATATTGGGTGGAGAAGTTAAAGCTTCTACTGAAGCAATTATTGGAAGTAATACAGTTGAAGAGCTTAAAAAATACAATTTTTCAAAAGGCTTTTTTGGAGTTAATGGAATAAGTAACAAAAATGGTTATACGACTCCAGATGTAAATGAAGCAATGGTTAAAGCTCAAGCAATGAAAATGTGTAAGCAATCATTTGTTTTAGCAGATGCATCAAAATTAGAAAAAGTTAGTTTTGCAACTTTTGGAGCAATAATAGATGCAACATTAATAACAACTAAAATAGATGATAATAATATTAGTTATGATACTAATGTAATAGAGGTGGTAAAAAAATGATTAATACAATAACTCTTAATCCTTCTTTAGATTATATTGTTAAAGTTGATTCTTTTAAAGTTGATTCTTTAAATAGAATTGAAGAAGAAAGAATTTACGCAGGTGGAAAAGGTATAAATGTATCTATAGTCCTTAAAAATTTGGGCGTAGAAAATACAGCACTTGGATATGTTGCTGGTTTTACTGGAGATGAAATTTTAAGGCAAATTGAAAATCATGGAGTAAACTGTGATTTCGTAAAATTAGAAAATGGATTTTCTAGAATAAATGTAAAGCTTAAAAGTGATGGAGAAACAGAAATTAATGGTTCTGGTCCTGAAATTACAGAAGAAAATCTAAAAATATTATATGAAAAGTTTTCTAATTTAACTAAAGGTGATTATTTAATATTATCAGGAAGTATACCAACAAGTGTGCCAGATGATATATATGAAAATATTATGAATAGTTTATTAGATACAGGCGTTGAATTTATAGTTGACGCAACAAAAGAATTGTTACTTAAAGTGCTAAAATACAAACCATTTTTAATAAAACCAAATCATCATGAACTTGCAGAAATGTTCAATGTTGAATTAAAAAATGATGAAGATATAATTAAATATGGTAAAAAGCTTCAAGAAATGGGAGCAAAAAATGTTCTTATTTCAATGGCTGGGGATGGAGCTATACTTTTACCAGAAAATGGTGAGGCTATAAAAAGAGAAGTGCCAAAAGGCGTTCTTAAAAATTCGGTTGGTGCTGGAGATTCAATGGTAGCAGGATTTTTATGTGGATATCTTAAAAATAATGATATAGATGAAGCTTTTAAGATGGGCATTGCAACTGGTAGTGCAAGTGCATTTTCAGAAGAACTTGCAACAGAAAAAGAAGTATATGAGTTATTAAAACAAATTTAAATGTGATTTTATCCGATAGCTAGCATCCGTAATATTCCTACTTTTTCAAGTGGGAGATAACGGATGCACGTTCTTGGACATTATAACCTTTTAGGTTACGTGGTGGCTCTTATGAGTATAAGTTCTTTCAGATTAAGAAAATTCCACCTAAAATTAATTTATATTTAATACTACATAAGATATAAAATAATTTTCAGTATATATAAAATATATACATCTTGAGAGTTAATGAAATCGTTAATAATGAAAAGATATTAATATCTTTTCAATTAAATTATAATTAAAGTATATTTTTAAATTTTGAGGAGGGTCAAAAATGAAGATTGTAGATTTATTACACAAACAAGGTATAAATTTAAATTTTAATCCTAGTACAAAAGAACAATGCATTAATGAATTAGTTAACTTAATGGACAAAACAGGTAATTTAAATAATAAAGAAGAATATAAAAAAGCAATATTAGCTAGAGAAGAATTAAGCACAACAGGTATAGGCGATGGGATAGCAATTCCTCATGGAAAAACTAAAGCTGTTAAGCAAGCTTCACTTGCAGCAGCTGTAAGTAAAAAAGGTGTTGACTATGATTCGTTAGATGGAATGCCAGCTCATCTTTTCTTCATGATAGCAGTTCCAGATAATAGTGATAATTTACATTTAGAAGTTCTAGCTAGATTATCTACAATATTAATGGATGAAAATTTCAGAACAAGTTTAATAAACTGTAGTGATACAAATGAATTTTTAAAATTAATAGATCAAAAAGAAAAAGAGAAATTTCCAGATGAACCTAAAGAAAAAGTAGTTCCAAGTAATGGCGGATATAGAGTTCTTGCCGTTACAGCTTGCCCTACTGGTATAGCTCATACTTATATGGCAGCTGAAAGCCTTGAAAACAAAGGTAAGGAAATGGGAGTATCAATAAAAGTAGAAACTAACGGTTCTGGAGGAGCTAAAAACGTTTTAACTAAAGAAGAAATTGCAAATGCAGACTGTATAATTATAGCAGCTGATAAAAATGTTGAAATGGCTAGATTTGATGGAAAAAGAGTTATTAAGACTAAAGTTGCAGATGGAATACATAAAGCAACTAAATTAATAGAAGATGCAACTAGTGGAAAAGCTCCTATTTATCATCATGAAGGTGGTAGTGAAGATAACTCAGAAATGGAAAGTGAAGGAATGGGTCGTCAAATTTACAAACATCTTATGAATGGTGTATCTCATATGTTACCATTTGTTGTAGGTGGAGGTATACTTATAGCATTAGCGTTCCTTTTTGATACATTTAATCCAGCAAATCCTTCAGGTTTTGGTTCAGGTACTAACTTAGCAGCTTTCTTTATGAATATTGGTGGTACTGCATTTGGATTTATGTTGCCAGTTCTTGCAGGTTATATTGCAATGAGTATTGCAGATAGACCAGGTCTTGCAGTTGGTTTTGTTGGTGGGGCTCTAGCTAAAGCAGGAGTTACTTATGCAAGTTGTTTTGATTCTAAGATACCAGTAGTTAGTGGTGGTTTCTTAGGTGCTTTATTTGCAGGTTTCCTTGCAGGTTATATAGTTTTAGGTCTAAAGAAAATATGTAAAGCATTGCCAGATAGCTTAGAAGGATTAAAACCAATGCTAATTTATCCGTTATTTGGAATATTTGCAGTAGGTATTGTAATGGTAATAGTTAATCCATTCTTTGGAGGATTAAATACTGGTCTTTCAGGTGCTCTTAATTCAATGGGAGGAACTAGTAAGATTCTTCTTGGAATAGTTGTTGCTGGTATGATGGCAATAGATATGGGTGGTCCATTCAATAAGGCTGCTTATGTATTTGGTACAGCATCACTTGCTACTGGAAGTGATAGTGGTTTTGCAATAATGGCAGCAGTAATGGCTGGTGGTATGGTTCCACCACTTGCAATTGCATTAAGCACAACATTCTTTGGTAATAGATACAATGAAAATGAAAGAAAAGCAGGTATAACTAACTATATAATGGGATTATCATTCATAACTGAAGGTGCAATACCTTTTGCAGCAGCAGATCCATTAAGAGTAATACCTTCATGTATAGTTGGTTCAGCTACAGCAGGTGCTCTTACAATGTTATTTAATTGTTCATTAAGAGCACCACATGGTGGAATATTTGTTGTTCCAGTTATAGGAAATCCATTTGGTTATCTTGCAGCATTAGCTATAGGTTCAATAGTTGGTATGGTTATGTTAGCTATATTAAAGAAACCATTAAAAAAATAATATTTTTTAATTAAATAATATGA
>Ga0183100_1001314_pt1 | contig 12940 bp, 9 predicted proteins | sample Biomet2_FD_127789 | JGI IMG/M metagenome (GOLD analysis project Ga0183100, IMG submission 127789) | Microbial communities from bioreactor (seeded with anoxic lake sediment) at LBNL, California, USA - Biofuel metagenome 2 | ecosystem: Engineered > Bioreactor > Anaerobic > Unclassified ...
CGAATCCACCCAGACCGCGCAGGAGGCCGACAGCCGCGTGGTGGCCGAAAACCGCCCGCAATTCCGCAGCACCTGGACCACCGACGACGGCTTCGGCCGGCCGGTGCTGCTAGAGGTGAGCCGCGTGCCCCTGCACGACGCCGACGGCAACGTGGTGGGCCTTATGTGCGCGGCCGAGGACGTGACCGAGAAAACCAGCCTGGAGCGCCAACTGCTCCAGTCGCAAAAAATGGAGGCCATCGGCACGCTGGCCGGCGGCATCGCGCACGACTTCAACAACATCCTCACCAGCATCATCAACAGCGCGGAGCTTGCCCTCATGGACGCGGCCGAGGGCTCGGAAATCGCCCAGGACCTTTTGCGCGTGCTCAAGGCCGGGCAGCGCGGCAGCCAGCTCGTGCGGCAGATCCTGGCCTTCAGCCGTCCCTCTCAGGCCGGGTTCCAGGCCGTCAACGTGGCCGAGGTCGCGCGCGAGACGTTGAGCCTGCTTTCCGCCTCGCTGCCGCGCAACATCAACGTGCACGAGAACATCCGCATCGATCCGGCCCTGGCCCAGGCCGACCCCATTCAGCTGCACCAGGTGTTCCTGAACCTGTGCACCAACGCCTTCCAGGCCATGCGCGAGGTCGGCGGCGACCTCACCCTCACCCTCGACGCCGAGACGCTTGATCCGCAGGCCGCCGAGGCCATGAACGTGGCCGCCGGGCGCTATTTGCGCCTGTCCATCAGCGACAACGGCCCCGGCATCGACCAGGAGATTCTGAACAAGATCTTCGACCCGTTCTTCACCACCAAGGGCAAGGCCGAGGGCACGGGCCTGGGCCTCGCCGTGGTCCACGGCATCATCCAGGCCCACAAGGGCGCGGTGGCCGTGGCCAGCATTCCCTGGGAACGCACCACGTTCGCCATCTACCTGCCGGAGTTCGAGCGCCTGGGCGACGCCGACGACGGCTTGCCCGAACAGGTGCGCCGGGGCCAGGGGCGCATTCTTTTTGTGGAGGACGACGAGGACCAGCTCGCCACCATTCCCCGCGTGCTGGGCAGGCTGGGCTACGAGGTGACGGCCTTGCCCGGAGCGTTGCCCGCACTGCAGGCCCTCGACGAGGCTCCCGGCCGCTTCGACGCCGTGCTCACCGATTTCGACATGCCCGAGGTCAACGGCGTGGAGTTCGCCCGCCGCCTTGCCGCGCAGCATCCCGGCGTGCCCGTCATCATGATCTCCGGCCGCCTGCACACCGGGGACATTCCGCCCGACCTGCCGCCGAACATCCTGCGCGTGCTGGCCAAACCCTACAGCCAGGCGGCCCTCTCCGAGGCCCTGCGCGAGATACTGAGCGTGGGCTAAAAGACCGCACAGCCCGCCGCCGCCTCGCGCAGCCCTAAGCTTTGGACTGCCATCGCGTAAGCATAATTGGTAGTGCTCAAAACAAAGACGCGAGTTCCGCAAGAAGTCCGGCCAGGAGGGAACTTCTGGCCGTTGGGTTGATGCTGTCCCTGTCCCTTCCCGCCTTTGCGGGCGCACTCGTTGTTCCGCCCACCGAGCCGGTGTCCGCGCCTGCCGTCCGCATCTGTTGGTGCCCGGCGGAATCTGCCGGGGCTAGCCAATCGCGGGGCGGGCCGGTCTGTTTTTCATGGGCGACTGCCCGGCGGGTAAGGGCAGGGGGGCCGGGCGTCGGGTCGGCCAGAGCCAGGGGCGCATGCCCCCGGGTGAAGGATGTCTCGCCGGGCGCTTTCCCGGTGTGCTACAACCCCAGCGCGTCCCACAGCCGAGGGGCCATTGCCCCCAGGCTGAAACGCTGCGTGACGGTGAAACGCGCGTTGACGGCCATACGCTCCATCCGTTCACGGTCATTCGCCAAGAGCAGGATGTTCGCGGCCCAGTCTGCGGGCTGGCGCACGAGCAGGCCATCGTGCCCGTGGGAGAGTATCTGGTTGTTGAAGCCCACGGCGGAGGCAATGGGCACGGCGCCCACGGCCATGTATTGCAGGATTTTGAAGCCGCATTTGCCGCGCGTGTATTCGTCGTCGGTAAGGGGCATGAGCCCGGCCTCGAAGCCGCGCAGCTGGTCGGCCTCAAGCGTGGGGCTCCAACGCTCATAGCGGACCATTTCACGCAGTTCGCCCTCGTATGGCGCGTCTGAAACGACACGGATCTCCAGTCGCTCGCGGTGGGGCGCCAGTTCGCGCAGCACCTCGGGCAGAAAAAAGAGATTTCCCGCCGTGCCCATCCAGCCCACGCGCAATGGGCCAACGCCGCAGGCGTCGGGCGGGGGCGGGGTGTAGGCGTCGGTATCCAGAAGCGTGGGCAGCACAAAGATGTTGACCTGATGCTCGCGCGCATGCTCGGCCAGATAGTCGTTCCCGGCGATGACGAGGTCTGCGGTGCGGCAGGTGTGGATGAAACGCGCCTTGATTTTGGCCGATTTTTCGGTGCTGCCCGGCTTGCCCACGTCCGCGGGGTGCAAGGTCCACAGGGCGTCATCCACGTCGTAGACGAGCTTTTCGCAGCGGCGGCGGATGAGGGCGAGCTCCCAAGGGGCAAAAAGCTTTTGTTGGATGACCATCACCCTGGCGCGCGGCAGGGAAAGCAGAAAGCCGAGGCGTTTGTGGATGGTTTTGGGGGCGCGCCGCCAGGCGACGGCAAGCCCGCGCGCGCGGCCGAGCTCGACGAAGGGCAGCACGCGGAAGCGCACGCTGGGCAGGGTTTCGCCCGAGGGGGTGATGAAGAGCAGGTCGAGGCTCATATCCGCCCTTTCTTTTGGGCAAGCAGCTCGTCCACAAGGGCGAGGTAGGGCTCCATGCCGCAGGGCTGGTCGCCGGGCCAAGTGAAGGGCGTGCGCGGGGCGTGCGCGCCGGCCTCGCGGATAAGCGCGGCCAGGGATTCGGCGTCGCCGGGATCCTTGAGGACCAGGCGCTGGGGGATGAACACGGCGCTGCCGTTGCGGCTGCTGGTTATGGCGGGCAGGCCGCAGGCCAGGGCCTCCAGCACGGCGTTGGAGCAGGCGTCGTAGTAGGTTGGCAGGGCGAAAACGTCCGCCACGGCGTAGAAGGAGGGCATGTCGTCCACCTTGCCCAGAAAGTTCACGCGGCGCTCCACGCCCAGGCTGCGCGCCAAGACGCGCCAATGCTCCGGGTTGCGCCCGCCGGCCACCACCAGGCGGTGGTTCTGCGGCAGCAGCGCCAGCGCGCGGACAAGCGTGCCCACGCCTTTAAGGGCGAAATTTGTGCCTGCCGTGCAGATGACCACATCCGATTCGGCGACGCCGTGGTTTTGGCGCAATGCCGCGCGCCGGGCCGGATTCGGCGGGGAAAAGCGCGCGAGGTCCGGGCGGTTGTAAATAACGCTCACCCTGGCGGGATCGAGCGCGGGGTGGGCCTCAAGGAGCCAGTCGCGCACGAGGTGCGACACGCAGATGACGCGCTGGCCTGGGTTGGACGGGGTGTCGAACTGGCGGGACTCCATCCAGCGGATGACGGCGGCGGCGGGGGAAATTTCGCGGCGCAGGCGTTTGCAGGCGCGTGTGAAGCCGCTGCCGTAGGCGGACAGGGTGAGGCGCTGGAAGATGTCCTGCGGGCCGCCGCCCACGCGCAGAATGTCCTGGTGCCAGGTGCGGCCGAGGCCGATGACGAGATCGTGCCGCGACTGGCGCAAGTGTTTTTCCACCGCCCAGGCGAACCAGATGTTCTTGACGGCGCGGCCCAGGGGCGGTCGCCCCATTTCAATGATGTTGACGCCCGCCGGAGGCTGCCCCTCGGCGCGGGCGCACAGGTAATCCACCTGATGCCCAGCAGCGGCCAGTTCCCCGGCTAGGCGCCAGCCGAACCCCTCGGCGCCGCCGTAAAGGCTCAGACGCGGCATGGTAATGGCTATTCTCGACCCGGACATTGCGTCTCCACCTTAGTGTTGCTGGCGGCAGTCTTGAACGAATTTGCGGTCTTTGACAAGCCGCCGCCGCTTTGGCATAGCCAGACATCCGCCGGAGTTTCCCGCCGGTCCCCCTGCCGCCTGGAGGCGCCCATGTTCCCTGTCTTGTCCGTGGATGCGAGCCTGCAGCTTTTGCTCAACCAAGACTGGCGATTCTCGCTGCTGGACATTGTTTTGCCTTTGTTTTCCAGCCGGATGCTGCTGTTCATCCTGCTGGCGGGGCTATTGGTGTGGCGCTCCATGCTGCGCGGCAAGGGCCAGGCGGCGTATTTCATCGTGCTGGTGCTGGCCATGGGCATAACCGACCTGAGCTGCAACGCGGTGAAACATGCGGTGCCGCGCCTGCGGCCGCAGCACTCCGTGGCGGGCACCTACTACAGGGACTCCGGCGTGTGGCAGCGCCTGCCCGCTGATTATACACCCGACCGCGAGCGCGACACCTCATTCCCATCGGCCCATGCTGCCAACTCCGCCGCGCTGGCGCTGGTGGCCATGATGTTCTGGCCCCGGCTGCGGCGCGGGCTGTGGGCGCTGCCCGTGGCGGTGGGCTGGTCGCGGGTCTACCTCGGCAAACATTATCCGGTGGACGTGGCGGCGGGATGGATTATAGGCGCGCTCATCGGCTGCTGCGTGTGGTTGGCGTGGAAGCGTTTGGCCCCGCGGCTCAAGCTGGCGGTGCATCCTGACGATCTGTACCGGCCCTTCCTTCTGCCCCCACCTGGCTGCCGCTAGTCTTTGGGAGCTTTCCCGGCGGATGCATCCGCGTCTGCGCCTTCGGCGGCGGTTTCGTCATCCACCAGTTCGGGCACGGCGCCCTTGCGCTTATACGCGCGGTAGATCGAGAACCCGAGCCACGTTGCGCCAGCCAGCAGCACCACGCTGACCCCGATGGACAAAAAACGGCCCGTGGCCGATTCCGCGTTGACTCCCGCGCCGAAGATGGCGAACACGAGGTTTTGCGGCAGGTAGCCCAGGGCCGAGCCGAGAAGAAAGGCCGAGGCCGGGATGCTGGTGACCCCGGCGGCCACGCTGGTGGTGAGGTTATGCCCCACGGGGAATAGCCGGATGGCCAGCGAGGTGCGGAAGGGATCGGCCCGCAGGAAGGCGTCCAGTTTGGCCACGCGCTTGCCGAAGCGCCCCAGCACGAACTCCCGGCCCATGGTGCGCGCCAGCGAGAAGTCGAGCGCGCAGCCCAGCGTGGTGCCCAGCGTGGCCAGCACGCCCCCCCAAAGCCAGCCGAAGGCATACCCGCCAAGAAACGCCGGCAGCTGACGTGGCAGTCCCATGGCCGAAGCCAGCGCCGTCACCCCCACAAAGAACAGCACGCCTTGCGCCCCTTGCCCCACCACATGCGCCAGGAACCATTCGCGTTCGTCGGCCAGGCTGGCCGCCAGGCCCATTTGCCGCGCCGCCAGCACCAGTCCGCCAAACACGGCGAGCATGGCCAATCCTTTAAGCAGGGGCTTGAGGCCCCCCGCGCTATTCGCCATCGCTGTTTCCCGCGCGCCGGGCGGCGCGCTTTTGTTTTTTGTCCGTGCGGGGCGTTTTCTCCGGGCCGCCAGCGGCCGGGGGCATTCCGCGCGTGCTGTTGATGAGGCAAAAACCGATGAACAGGGCCAGGCCCTGCGCCGCGCCGAACACCAGATCGCTTTGCAGCCACGCGTACCAAATGCCCGCGCCGCAGCCCAGAATCAACGGGATGAACGGCCAGCGCGGCCGCTGGCTGGAAAGCTGCGGCAGGCCGAAAAAACCGCGCCACAGCACGGCCATGACGGCGATGAACTGCATGAGCATGGCGAAGGCGAGAAGCTGTGTGGTGAGCGGCACGCCCACAATGGCGGACTGCGGGGACATTCCGGCTCCTTTGTTTGGCGGGGGGGGTCAGTAGCGGCCGCGCGCTCCGGCCTCTTTGGCCTCTTCAAGCCGCCCCTGGCGGGTCAGCGCCTCGACGAGGGCGTTCCATGACTCCTGGCGCTCGGGCATCAGCGCGGCGGATTGCCGCGCCAGCACCTCGGCGATCTGCGGATCCTCGCCCGCGTCCAGATACAGCTGGGCCAGCATGCCCATGGCGTAGGCGTCGTTGTGATTGGCGGAAATGGCCAGGTGCAGCAGCTCGCGCGCGCGCTCCGGCCGGCCGTCCGCCAGGGCCACCCGCGCCAGGGGCCGCAGCGCGCTGGCCTCGCCGCCTGGGGCGGCCAGCACCTTCTCGTAAAAGGCCTCCGCACGGTCAAGATTGCCCGCGCCCTCAGCCAGGTCGCCCAGGCGCAGCAGGCTGAAGCTGTGCGCCGGGTCCAGCTCCAGGCAGCGTTCAAAAGCCTCCCGCGCGCGCGCGGCCTCGCCCAAGCGCTGGCAGGCGCAGCCGAGATTGTAGTGCGCCATCAGGTTTTCTGGTTCGGCCCCCACCACCTGCGCAAACTCCTGCCGGGCCAGCTCCGGCTTGCCCAGCTGCGCGTAGCAGATGCCCAGCGAGTTGCGCGCCAGCATGTTGGCCGAATCGGCCAGGAGCGAAAGCTTGAACTCCTCCACGGCGGCGTAGAGGTCGCCCTCCACAAAAAGCCTATCGGCCGAGACGTTGAGCGACACCGAATCGAACTGGGCCACGCGTGGCGGGGGCAGCAGCAGAGCGTGCTCCAGCGCCTTGCGCGCGCATTCAAGGGCGTCGTCCTTGGCGAAGCCGAGGAAGGGGTGCGCATACAGCCCCACAGCCAGCTCCAGGCCGTGCTCGGCCGCGGCCCTGTCGCACAGCTCGCGCACGCGCGGCAGCACCGCGGGGCCCGCCTCGCCAGGCAGAAAATGCACCAAGCCTCCCAGGCCAAAACGCCCGCCCGCCGCGCGCGCCTGCTTCTGCCCCGTGGGTGAGGGCGCGCCGCAGGCTCCGGCCATGAGGCATTTTTCGGCCAGGGCGGCCACCTGGGCCACGGCGGCGTCCAGGCGCTTCACCGTGCCGCCGCGGCGTTCCGCGCCCGGGGCCTCTCCGGCCGGGGGCACCACGCGGGTCAGCACCACGGTGAAGGAATCCGCGCGCTGCCGCGCCCGGCCAAAGAAGGTGAGGAAATCGCGGTAGCCGTAAAGCCCGGTGAGCATGTCGCGCTGGGCCGGGCCTTGCGCGGCCGGGCCTTCCGCCGCGCCCGTGGCGAACAGGCTGTCGCGCTCGGAAATCAGCGTGAGCCGGTCGCCGGGCTCCGGGGTCCAGGCGGGGTCGCCCGCGTGCAGCACCTCGGCCACGGCGAGCTCCTGCTGCACCTCGGTGAGCACCACCTCGCCCTTGTACAGCGCCGGGGCGCGGCCAATCAGGCGCTCGTCGCCGGAGAGGCGCGCCTCAAGGGTGCGCTCCTGAAACTTGGGCGACCACACGAGATAGCGCATGCCCTCCTGCGCGCCCACGCCCCGGCCCAGCGTCACCGAAAGACGCTGCATGGGCAGCACCTCAAGGATGCGCCCGCCGCTGCGCACGATGTCCTGAAAGGCGAAGACCTGATTGCGGCCGTGGTCCTTGCTGGTGCCCACGGCCTTTTGCGCCGCGCGCATGAGGATGCGCGCCTGTTCCGCCGGACCCAGCTCCAATTGCGGACCGCGCAGGGTCTGCGGGTAGTTGGCGTAGCCGAGCGAAGCCGAAAGGCCGATGCGGTCGCCGGTGACTTCGTCGCGCACGTTGAGCGCGCCGATGGCTTGGCGCACCTGTTCCGCGAGCTGGTAGGCCCCCTTGGGGCTGGCGTCCGGCGCGAGGATGGCGAAGGTGTCGTTGTGGATGCGCGCGGCGGTGACGTGCCGCGGGCAGGTCGCGGCTATGGCCCGGCCCACCTCGGCCACCATCTGGTCGCCCAACTGGTAGCCGTAGCGCTCGTTGATCCACTGAAAGGAGTCCAGATCGAGCAGGATGACGCCCAGCGCGGCGCTGAAGCACTGCACCTCCGGGTCGGTGCGGCCGCCTGTGGTGGCCCCCAGGCAGTGGCGGATGAGCGCGATTTCCTGCGCGAGCACCTTGTGGAAATGGTCGCGGCTGGAAAGGCCGGTCAGCGCGTCCGTCACCGAGCGCTTATAAAGGAGCAGCTCCTCCAGCACGCGCGCGGCCATGGCCATGAGCAGCGGCGGCGCGGCCTTGGGGGCCTTGAGCTTCACCCCGCGCGCCACGAACACGCCCAGGCATTGTCCGCCCAGGGTCAGCGGCAGCATGAGCTCGCGGCTGGCCGCGTCGTAGCGCAGCTGGGGGGCGCGGTCGCCCTCGCGCGGGAAATACAGGCTGTAGGTGGCGAAGGGCGCGAAGGAGCGGATGGCGTCCTTCAGGCTGTGCTCCATGTCGATGAGGTCCTGGCGCGTGAGCGTGACGCTTTTGTCGGCCAGGATTTCCGAGAAGATGTCGGCGGCGGGTCGCATGGATGGGTCTCTACCCTGCCGCCGGTTTCTGCACAAGGGCCAGAACCGCGCGGGGGAAATATCAGTGGACAGGCCAGGGCAATCGTGCCATGTCTGCCACCGAAAAAATCAACCCAAGGGGGATCCCCCATGGACTGCATCAACACTCCCGAGAACCTGCGCCAACAGTGCCGCGCCTGGGCCAAAGAGGGCCGCACCATCGCCCTTGTGCCCACCATGGGCTTTCTGCATGCCGGGCACATGAGCCTGCTGGACCACGCGCGCCTGCGCGCCGACCGGCTGGTGGTCAGCGTGTTCGTCAACCCCACGCAGTTCGGCCCGAACGAAGACCTGGACCGCTACCCGCGCGACCTGGACCACGACCTGGCCCTGGCGCGCGAGCACGGCGCGGACCTCGTTTTCGCGCCGGATCCCGCCGCCATGTACCAGCCGGACCACGCCACCTGGGTGGAGGTGCCGGAAATGGGCAAGGCCCTTTGCGGCGCCTCGCGCCCCATACACTTTCGCGGCGTGTGCACCGTGGTGCTCAAGCTTTTGAACCTCGTCCGGCCAGACGTGGCCGTCTTCGGCGAGAAGGACTGGCAGCAGCTGGCCATTCTGCGTCGCATGGCGCGCGATCTGAATCTGGACGTGGAGCTCGTGGGGCGGCCCATCTTCCGCGAGGCCGACGGCCTGGCGCTGAGCTCGCGCAATGTGTACCTGACCCCGGAGGAGCGCGCCAAGGCCCCGGCCATTCACGAGGGGCTGCTTGAGGTGCGGCGCGAGCTGGCCGCCGGCGCGCGTGACACAAGCGCCCTCGGCCTCATCTTCCGCGAGCATCTGGCCGATAAGCTGCCGGGCGCCCGCGTGGACTACGCCTCCTTTGTCCACCCGGAGTCCCTGGCCCCGGTCGAAACCATCAAGGGCCCAACGCTCCTGGCCGTCGCAGTGTTCGTCGGTTCGGTGCGTCTTATAGACAACATGTTGCTGGAGGTGTAAGGGCTCATGCCCAGACGCACGTTTCTTAGCGCTAAAATCCACGGCGCCACCCTCACGTCCCTTAACCTGGAATACGAGGGCAGCATCTCCGTGGATACGGCCCTGCTCGACGCCGTGGGCATACTGCCCTACGAGCAGATCGATGTGCTGAACCTGGACAACGGGGAGCGGCTGACCACCTACGCCATCCCCGGCAAGCCGGGAGAGATATGCCTGAACGGCGCGGCCGCCCACAAGGGCAAGCCCGGTCAGCGCGTAATATTGGTGACATTCCTGGAGCTTGAGCCGCATGAAATTGCCGCGCACAAGCCCAGGGTCATTCGTGTGGATGCCGCCAACAGGCCCGAGGCGGCCCACTAAACCAAATGCTTACCTGATATACGGAGGATTCATGATTTCGCCCAAAAGCCGCTACTTGTTCACGTCAGAATCCGTGACCGAGGGACATCCCGACAAGGTGGCCGACGCCATCTCCGACGCCGTCCTCGACGCCCTCATCGGCCCGGATCCCAACTCCCGCGTGGCCTGCGAAACGCTCGTCACCACCGGCATGGCCTTCATCGCCGGGGAGATCACCACCAAGGCCTACGCGGACCTGTCCACCATCGTCCGCGAGACCGTGAAGGAGATAGGCTACAACAGCTCGGCCATGGGCTATGACTACGCCACCTGCGCGGTCATATCCTCCATCGACAAGCAGAGCGCCGACATCGCCCAGGGCGTTGACCGCACCAAGCCCGAGGATCAGGGCGCCGGCGACCAGGGCATGATGTTCGGCTTCGCCTGCAACCAGACCCCGACCCTGATGCCCGCGCCCATCTACTACGCGCACCAGCTTTCCCAGCGCCTCACCCAGGTGCGCAAAGAAGGCATCCTCAAGTTCCTCCGCCCCGATGGCAAAACCCAGGTCGCCATCGAGTACGAGAACGGCAAGCCCATCCGCATCGACAATGTCGTCTGCTCCGCCCAGCACGATGAAAGCATCGAACACGGCGACCTCGTGGAAGCCATCAAGAAGGAAGTCATCTTCCACACGCTTCCCCAGCACCTCGTCGACGACAAGATCAAGGTCTACGTGAACCCAACCGGCCGCTTCGTCATCGGCGGCCCCGTGGGCGACTGCGGCCTCACCGGCCGCAAGATCATTCAGGACACCTACGGCGGAGCGGGCGCGCACGGCGGCGGCGCGTTCTCCGGCAAGGACCCCAGCAAGGTGGACCGCTCCGGCGCGTACATGGCGCGCTACGTGGCCAAGAACATCGTGGCCGCCGGCCTGGGCGAGGTGGCCGAGGTCCAGATCGCTTACGCCATCGGCGTGGCCGAGCCCGTGTCCGTGGTGTGCACCACCCACGGCACCGGTCAGGTGGATGACGCCGTGCTGACCAAGGCCGTGCGTGAGGTCTTCGACCTGCGCCCCTACCACATTCTCAAGCGCCTGAACCTGCGTCGCCCCATCTACAGGCTCACCACCAACTACGGCCACTTCGGCCGCGAGCTGCCCGAGTTCACCTGGGAGGCGACCGACGCCGCGGCGGATCTCAAAACCGCCTGCAAGTTGTAAAAAAACGAAGGGATACTCCGGGGGGCTTGCGCCCCACGGCTCCCGTGGCAACGAAAAAGGCCCTGAACGCGTACGAATGCGTTCAGGGCCCTTTTTGTCGCGGGGGAAAACCGCGGTGCCCTTTTCCGCCGCCTCGGGGGGGCGCGGTTGCGGGATGCCTTCCCTTCGCGGCGTCCGCCCAGGCGCGTATTCCAAAAGGCCCTGGGCCACTGCCCGGGAGCGGGGGGCGGCGTCCTCTTGCGCTTTACTTGCCGCGGCTCCACAGGGCGAGCACGACGAGCCGCCAAAGCATGTTCTTGTGGTTCTTCCCGTGCGCGTGCTCATCAGCAAGGGTGAGGGCGGCGTCGAGATTGATATACTGCTTGAGGGTGGGCGCGGCCTGGGAGAGGGCTTCGCGCACGAAGCCGCGCATGGGTCCGGCCATCCACTCGCGTATGGGCAGGTCGAAGCCCTGCTTGCGGCGGTACAGCACGTCGTGGGGGACGCGCGTTTCGGCCATCTTCTTCAGCAGATACTTGGTTTCGTGGCCGCGCACCTTGAGATGCGTGGGAAAGCTTGCGAACAGCTCGATGAGCTTCTGGTCCAGCAGGGGCGAGCGCACCTCAAGGGCGTGGGCCATGCTGGCGATGTCCATTTTGACGAGCAGCACGTCGGGCAGGCAGGTGCTGTTGTCTATGTAGAGCATGCGCTCAATGGGGTTGGCCGCGCGCTGGTAGGAGCGGTCCAGCCAGGGCAGGAACCAGTCGGCGAAGGTGCGGTCCGCCATCTTCGCCATGGGGGCGGTGTAAAGGCGGCGCTTTCTGGGGCGCATGCGCGCCTCTTTGGCTATAAGGGGCTTGGCCTCCGGCCAGATGATGGAGGAAAGCCGACGGAGGATGGCGTCCACGCCGCCCTCGCCGCGGGCAAGCCGACGAAGGGTCTCTCCGCTGGGGGGGCGCAGGGTGCCCATGGAGGAGAGCGACTCGGCCACGGCCGCGTGGCGGTATACCGGGTAGCCGCAGCAGAGTTCGTCGCCGCCATCGCCGCCGAGGGCCACGGTTATGCTTTTTCTGGCCATGTGCGAAAGGGCCAGCGCGGGCAGGGCGGAGTCGTCGGCAAAGGGTTCGCCGTAGCGCTCAACCACATCGGGCAGCGAGTTGAGGCTGGCTGGAGGCATGATTTCGTGATGCAGGGTGATGCCCAGGTGCCGGGCGACTTCCTCGGCGTGGGGCAGCTCGTTGTATTTCTTCTCGGCGAAGCCGATGCTGAAGGCCTCGACCTTGCCGGGGCGCAGGTCGGCCAGCACCGCGGCCACAAGGCTGGAGTCCACCCCGCCGGAGAGCAGCAACCCCAGGGGCACATCGGACTCCAGGCGCAACCGCACGCTTTCCGTGAGCTCGGTCCAGGCGAGGTCCAGGGCCTCGGCCTCGGAGATGTCGAGCTTGGTGCGGAAGTCCATCTCCCAGTGGCGGCGCACCACAAGGGTTGGGGCGGCGGTCCGGCAGGAGTAGGTGCCGCAGCATCCGGGCGGCAGCTTGCGCACGCCGGCCAGGATGGTGCGGGGCGAGGGCACGTAGCCCATGCTCAAATACAGGTCCAGGGCCTCGGGATCCAGTTCCGTGGGGCAGTTGGGGTGGGCGCGCAGGGCGCGTATCTCCGAGGCGAAGACAAGGCCCGCCGGGCCCTCGAAGTAGACCAGGGGCTTTTTGCCCACAGCGTCGCGGGCAAGAAAAAGCTCTTGCCGCGCGGGGTCCCAGATGGCGAAGGCATACATGCCGCGCAGAAGGGAAAGGCAGGTCTGACCATGGCGGCGGTAGAGGGCGAGCAGCACCTCGGTATCGCCCGTGGTGCGGAAGCGTTCGCCCTGGGCCTCCAGCTCGGCGCGCAGCGCGCGGAAATTATAGATTTCGCCGTTGAAGATGATGATGTTGCCGGTTTTCTCGTCGCGCATGGGCTGGCCGGCGCGCGGGTCCAAATCCAGGATGGAAAGCCGGGCGTGGCCAAGAACCAGCTTTTCGCCCCGCCATGTGCCGCTTTGGTTGGGGCCGCGGTGGCGGATGCGCTCCAGCACGGCGTCCAGGCGTTCCGGGTCGCCGTCGCGCAGCCCGGCCGGGGGGGGATGG
>Ga0183100_1001315_pt1 | contig 12940 bp, 14 predicted proteins | sample Biomet2_FD_127789 | JGI IMG/M metagenome (GOLD analysis project Ga0183100, IMG submission 127789) | Microbial communities from bioreactor (seeded with anoxic lake sediment) at LBNL, California, USA - Biofuel metagenome 2 | ecosystem: Engineered > Bioreactor > Anaerobic > Unclassified ...
CATGAACAGTACCGTTTCTACCGCGGACATCAAAAACAATATAACCGAACTTATGAATACCTGTGATACACTTCATCAAATGCTGACTACCGACATCAAAAATTTAAAGACACTAAATGTTCCACTAAAAGTTGACGCAATTGATAGTATCGTCCGATCAGTATCTCTATTAGACGAATCAATCGTGAACGAAAAAAGTTTATTAAATGATATGTTGCCTCAACTCGATATTTCGGATAGTCAAAACGCTTATCAGAATAATTTAAATACGCTATCAAAGTATAGTGAAGATGTAAAAAATGATACGTTAACGTTATCGAATGTTTTGTCCTCAAATAGTCCAGATAACACGCCAGACCAATCGGGCAAGATTAATAACACATTAGAATCCGTAAAATCGATTGTACCGCTTTTAAATACCTTATCTAATTTTAGTCAGAACAATAATCAGCTGTCCAAGCAACAGCTAGATAATGTAAAAGACGTTATCAATACGGTACAGACAAAACTTCAAAAAGTAATGGATAGTCTTGATAACTCAAAGTCAAAGGGGAAAGACATGTTAGGCGTGATAGAAGATGGGAATTCTTCTAATTTAGCAGATTTTCTAGCATCGCCTGTTAATGTTAAACAGGTTGACATCTATAAATCCGGCCCGGCAGGATATAGCATGGCGCCATTTTATACGGTACTATCCATATGGGTTGGGGTATTACTATTAAGTGCCATGATATCCAGTAGACCTAAAAAAGAGATTTATAAAAGACATATTAGTTTCTTGCAAGGCTATTTGGGTAAATTTCTACTATTCGTTATTATATCACAAATACAAACACTACTTGTGATTAGTTTGGAATTAACGGCATTAGGTTTGCGGCCAGTCAATATAGGACTTTATTATGCTTTGGCTTCTCTTTATTCGTTAACCTTTACGAGCATCATATTTACGCTAGCATATTCGCTAGGCACGCTCGGAAGTGGAATAGGCTTCGTTGTCATGATATTTCAAATTGCAGGCTCTGGCGGCCTTTATCCCATCGAAACGAACCCTGTTATATTTGGCAAGTTAGCACCTCTATGGCCTTTTACGTATGCCATTAATGGGCTTCGAGAAGCTATCGAAGGACCCGTAAAAAGCAATGTTATCTATGATATCAAAGCTCTCTTACTGTTTTTACTGGGATTTTTAATTTTAGTCATTCTGATAGCACTTGTTATAAAATTTAGAAATGTGTTTTTGCGTATATTTAAAAGGGCAACTTAAATTGTAAACAACCCTTACCTACTGCTATATAGGTAAGGGTTTTCTATGTAAATATATATTTGGAATTTACTATTCTAATAAGCGCATGAGAATTATTTCATCGTAATATGTCGTAATATATAAACAGGTGGCTACGAAAGCCACCTTTTTATATATTTGCACCCCAAAAAAACCGCCGTCATTTGTGATAACTTTCTCCATTTATGATCTTAAAAGCCCGATACACTTGCTCTAGCAAAAACAATCTCGCCATGTTATGAGTGAGCGTCAGACGCGATAGGCTGAAAGATAAATCCGCTCTTTTTTTCACCTCATCGGATAGTCCTAAAGACCCTCCAATAACAAAAACAATATGACTTTTCCCCAAAATACTTAAATCATTAACGGTTTTAGCAAACTCCTCCGTCGGCATTTGCCTTCCTTCGACGCAAAGCGCAATCACATAGGCGTCTTTTTTTAGTTTCGCTAAAATCAAGTCGCCTTCTTTTGTTAAAATCATCTGCTCTTCTGCTTTGGAGGCACGATCTGGTATACTTAAATCATTAAGTTCGGTAATTTGCAATTTGCAAAACCGACTTAACCGTTTTTTATATTCTTCAATAGCGTCGCGAAAATATTTTTCTTTTATCTTCCCAACGCAAACAATTTCAATGGTCATGGTTATCTCCTAAAATAAAAAAGCTGTTTTAATATGTGGTTTTATCCGCATCTTAAAACAGCTTAAAATTCTTAATCGAGTGCTCTTGTCGCAATCTCTTTTGTAATATTCGCAATAAATTCGTCTACGCTCATCGTTCCGCCCTTTTCATCTCGTCTAGCGCGAACCGATACGCTACCTGATTCTACTTCTTTATCGCCTGCAATCAGCATATAAGGAATTTTTGAAAGCTGTGCTTCGCGAATCTTGTATCCCATTTTCTCATTACGCAAATCGCTGTCCACACGAATACCAAAGCTCTTTAATTTTGCCTCTACCTCTTTGACATATTCCTGATGACTTTCAGAAATCGGAATGATTTCTACTTGAACAGGAGCTAGCCATGTTGGGAACGCACCCGCATACTTTTCGATTAAGAGAGCTAACGTCCTCTCATAACAACCAAGCGAGGTTCTATGGATAACGTATGGATTCTTTTTCTTACCATCCTGGTCAACATATTCCATACCAAAACGAGAAGCCAACTGGAAGTCAATCTGTATCGTAATTAACGTGTCTTCTTTTCCATGAACATTTTTAATCTGAATATCTAATTTAGGACCATAGAAAGCCGCTTCACCGACTGCTTCGACATAATCGATTTTAAGATCGTCCAAAATTATTCTCATGCGATTTTGCACGGCTTCCCACTCATCTGGATCGCCGATATATTTGTCTTTATTTTCTGGATCCCATTTCGAAAAACGATAAGTGACATCTTCGTCAAGTCCCAAGGTTTTCAGTACGAAATTTGCCAAATCCAAGCAACCTGCAAATTCGTCCTCTAATTGATCAGGGCGGCAAGCAATGTGGCCTTCGGAAATGGTGAACTGGCGTAGCCTTATTAGTCCGTGCATCTCGCCGGATGCTTCATTTCTAAATAGAGTCGATGTTTCGTTTAGCCTCATAGGAAGTTCTTTATAACTTCTCATGCGATTTAAATATGCTTGGAACTGGAAAGGACATGTCATGGGACGGAGAGCAAAAACATCTTTATCATTTTCATCGCCCATAATAAACATACTATCGCGATAATGATCCCAATGACCAGAAATCCTATACAAATCGTTTTTAGCCATAAACGGTGTTTTTGTCAATAAATAGCCTCTTTTTTCTTCCTCATCTTCTATAAATCTCTGCATAAGCTGAATCATGCGTGCACCCTTTGGCAGCATAATCGGAAGTCCTTGGCCGATATAATCAACCGTTGTAAAGAGCTCTAATTCACGACCCAATTTATTATGGTCACGTTTTTTAGCTTCCTCTAATTTCGCTAAATGCTCATTTAACTCGTCTTTCGTTTTGAAAGCCGTACCATAGATTCTTTGCAGCATCTTATTTTTTTCGCTTCCGCGCCAATAAGCGCCGGTACTACTTAATAATTTATACGCTTTTACTTTCGCTGTATAGGCAATATGTGGCCCACGACACAAATCGGTAAACTCACCTTGTTTATAAAAAGAAATGACTTCGCCTTCCGGCAAATCATTGATGAGTTCCACTTTATAAGGCTCGCCCAACTCTTCCATTAACTTGACAGCTTCCGCGCGAGGAAGTTCAAATCGTTCGATTTTTAAATTCTCTTTCACGATTTTTTTCATTTCTGCTTCAAGTTTTTCCAAATCTTCTGGAGAAAATGGGGTGTCTGTATCAAAATCATAATAAAATCCGTCTTCAATAGTCGGACCAATAGCCAATTTCACATCTGGATAGAGGCGTTTCACAGCTTGCGCCAAAATATGAGATGTTGAATGACGAATCATGTCTAATTCATTGTTTTCTTTTACAATTTCGCTCATATTCATACCTTCTTACTATTTTTTTGTTGCATCATGCTAGGCAATTTGCCTATTTAGTCATTATATCACTTCTTCGTGGTATCGTCAACGAAAAAGCGATTATACTCGTCCATTTGGTAGGACATCTCCTCGATAAATCGATGAATGGGTTCAAACATGTTAAGAAAACGAAATGTTCGCTCCACACGATGGTGAAAACCAGAATCAATATAGCGAGCGTACTCCCTTTTTGAAAGAGGGCATACCGAAAAGCTACGCGGATCTACAATAATTTTAAGCTTGTCCCCTTTTTTCTTTTGATAGGGCGCTAGTGGAAATATGCGACAAGCAAGCGGGCGCTCGTCCCGCACACACTTTCCCGGACACGTTAGAATATTAACGCGCGTATCATCGTATGTAAAATCCGAAGCGATAATACGGTACCACGCGTTCTTTTCTGAAAACATGGCTTCTTCAAAAGGATACAGATACATCCCTGTTTCATCATCGCCTTTGCAGCAGGCGCCATCGCACAAAACGCCGCAATCTTTTCTATAAATTGGCGTCAAATCGCCAATCATGCGGTAAGCTATACTGTATACATCCGAACTTTTTAAATGAACTGCCATCACATTCCCTCTCTATCGCCGTTATTTCTCCTTATAAATCTTTTCATAATTTGCTTGATACCGTAAAACTTTTTCTACATATTTGCTCGTTTCTTTATAAGGGATATACACAAGATTTTTTCCATCTGCGCTATACCTATCATCAGAAAGCCATTTGTTGACGTTACCCATCCCGCCATTATAAGCCGCTAATGCTGTTTTTTCGTTTTGATTAAACTTATCTAAAAGCCATGAAATATACCACGTTCCCATTTTGATATTGGTCTCGGGATCGTTCAAATCGTTTATGGTAAAATTTTCGATACCCATCTTGTTAGCAATCCAATAAGCGGTATCATCCATAATCTGCATAAGCCCTTTCGCATTTTGGTGTGAAACGGCATCCTGAATAAAATTGCTTTCTGTTCGTATCATGCCCATAACAAGATAAGGATCGACTTCATTCTCTGCACTATATTGATAGATATATGCCTCATATTTTAAAGGATATTGATATTCATGAAACATGCGCCAGCCAAAAATAGCCACAACGATGATTATGAAAAAAATCAAAATCCTTGGTAAACAGCCTCTTTTTTTCTTTTTTGCCACCCTATTTTCTCCCCATTATTTGACTTAATATACTCTCTAGTCTCTTCTCCAATTTTTTTTCGTCCCCATCGTTCTCTAAGATAAAATCTGCCTGTTGCAGAAATTTCGCCTGATTTTTTTGTGAATCCAATCTCTTTTTGGCAAGCTCTAAGCTAATCCCATCGCGTGCCATAATTCTATTTAATCGTATCTCGTAAGATGCCACAACCGTAATAATCGCACTGCACAGGCTATCTAATCCTGCCTCATACAAAAGAGGTGCATCAATGACAGTTATACCGGGCTCTTTCTTTATCATTTCTTTTACAACACATGTAATGCGCGGATGCGTAATAGCATTTATTTGTTTTAATTTTTTAGGGTCGGAAAACACAACATTCGCCAAAACACGGCGATTTAGGTTGCCGTCCATATCCAAAATAGCAGACCCGAACGCTTCTGCCAATTCCTCCAGCGTCTTTTCGCCCTTTTTGACAACATCGCGCGCAACCCTATCCGCATCGATAATTTTCATTCCTTGTTTTTTCATCATCGCGGCAACGGTGCTTTTTCCGGCACCACTGCCGCCTGTTAGTCCAATCACCATCATTTTTTTCTCCTTTATTTGGTGTCAAACCAGCTATGCCCACTCTTTAAATCGACGAGCAGCGCTACTTTTAAATCAGCGGCATGTTCCATTTCTTCTTTTAAAATCTTAGAAGCAAGTTCCACGTCAGAATCATCCGCCTCCACAATCAGTTCATCGTGCACTTGCAAAAGTAGCTTAGCTTTCGGGCATTCACGATCGAGGCGCTCCTCTACCCGAACCATCGCAATTTTAATAATATCCGCCGCTGTTCCCTGAATCGGAGTGTTTAATGCGACTCTCTCGCCAAACGCGCGCAGATTGAAATTGTTAGACGAAAGCTCTGGTATATAGCGGCGTCTGCCAAAAAGCGTTTCCACATAACCCTGCTTCTTTGCACTTTCTTTGATCGTTTCCATGTACCCCTTAACACCTTGATATTTATTCAAATAATTCTCAATATATCGTTTCGCTTCTTTGACAGAAACATGAATATCCTGCGATAAACTATATTCGCCAATTCCGTAAACAATGCCGAAATTGACGGCTTTTGCAGCGGAACGCATGTCGCCCGTCACAGCAGAAAGCTCCGTATCAAACACTTGGGAAGCCGTCAGCGTATGAATATCCACATGACGACTAAAACCGTCAATCATGGTCTGATCATTTGCCACATGCGCCAAAACGCGCAGTTCGATTTGCGAGTAGTCAGCATCAATTAACGTTTTCCCCTCGCCTGCTACAAACATTTTGCGCATTTCACGCCCTAATACGGTACGAACGGGGATATTTTGCATATTCGGCTCGGTGGAGCTGATTCGCCCTGTCACCGTCACCGTTTGATTGAATCTGGAATGGATTCTGCCATCGGCTTTATCGATCACTGCTAAAAGTCCGTCGCAATAGGTGGATTTAAGTTTCGTGGTTTGGCGATATTCCATAATATATTCGATAATTTCATGTTGCCCCAACAGTTTTTCCAAAACGTCCACATTGGTAGAATAACCTGTTTTCGTCTTTTTGATAACCGGTAAGTTTAGTTCATCGAACAAAATTTCGCCCAATTGTTTGGACGAATTGATATTAAACTCGTGACCAGCGGCGCGATAAATTTGGTCAGTCAGCTCATTTATTTTGCCATCTAGCATGGTAGAGAATTCTTGCAATTTTTCTATATCGACTTTGATACCGCTACTTTGCATATCAGCCAAAACGCTTACAAGAGGAAGCTCGATTTTTTCATACAAATCTGTCTGTCCTTGCGCTTTCATGGTTTCGGTCTCATATTCCACAAGCTTCATAATAGCGCGCATCACTTTTTCCGAATAGGTGAACACTTCGTCGCTAGGCTCTTCTTCCAAAAGCGAAAGCTGCTTTTTCCCTTTGGATAGGACATCATCGTAACTTTCCATGGATAAATCTAAAAAATCTCTGACGATATGCGCAATGTCATAATCGGAAAAAGACGGCTCTAAGATATACGCTCCAATTTTCGTATCAAACGCTATATTTGCAATCGAAAATCCATGTTTTGCAAAATAGATACTATCATTTTTAATTTCGTGTGATATTTTAGCAATCGCGCTGTTTTGCATCACAGGGCGCACCGCATCAACAAAATCGGTTTCTCCCTCAATAGTTACCCCAAAATAATAGACATCATCATCCAAATAAATAGCCATAGCTATCGGCATATCCTGCCTATAAAATAGTTTGTAGTAAAGTTTATCGGCTACTTTTTCTAAAAGGCTTTTAAGCGATAAAGTATTCTTTAATAAAATCGGCTCTTTTTTTGACAAGCTATCGTTTTTTTGCCCTGATGGATTCTGATCTTCTAATCTTTTGGCAAATATACGAAATTCCAATCTTTTATACAAGGCAAGCAGTTCATCCTTGTTTTCCTCTTTGATTTTAGCATCTTCTATAGAAAATTCCATAGGAACATTTACATCAATCGTGCCGAGTTCCCGACTTAAAAAGGCCAGTTCTTTGCCCTCTTTGAGTTTCTTCTCCATAGCCGGGCGCAAGAGCTTTTCTTCTAAATTATTATAAATCTCATCAATGCTGTGATAGGATTTAATGAGCTCAATCGCCCCTTTTTCGCCAATTCCGGGCACACCGGGAATATTGTCGGAGCTGTCACCCATAAGAGCTTTCACCTCAATTAAATCCTTTGGTGTGACACCGTATTTTTCGAAAACGGCATCATCATTGTAAACGGTCATATCCGTCTGCCCTTTGGATGTTGTGGTAAGGCATACTTTCACTTTTTTAGAAGCAAGCTGCAAATCGTCTCTGTCGCCGGTGACGATGTAGCAATCCATGTCCCGCTCCTCACACATAACGCTGACCGTGCCAATAATATCGTCTGCCTCAAAGCCCTCTTTTTCCAAAATAGAAATATTCATTGCCGTCAGGATTTCTTTCAGAATTGGCATTTGAGCAGCTAATTCATCAGGCATTTTTTTTCGCTGCGCCTTATATCCCTCATATTTTACATGACGGAAAGTCGGCTTTGGCAAATCAAATGCCACACAGATATATTGTGGCGCATATTCTTGCAAATATTTATATAGGATATTTAAAAATCCGTAAATCGCATTGGTGGGTGTGCCGTCCTTTGTAGTTAAAGGGCGTATGGCGTAAAATGTGCGGTTTATAATACTGTTGCCGTCTATTATCATGAGTTTCTCTTGATTGTCCATAGTCATGTCCTCTCTTACGTTGTCCTTTTTATTATAACCGCTTTATTGCCTTTTGTATAGGCACACACTATTCTTTTTATAAATGTTTCATTCCATAAATTTATCGAGTAAATCTTTACAATCTCTTCGTTTATGTAAAATAATGATCTCTTTATCTTTTACGCCTGCTAACAAATCTAGGTACTTTTCCCGAAAGTTTTTATTAAAATTCCAAATCCATTCTACAAATTCCCAATCTATTTTTTCGGGACAACCAGCACCCATATCCGAACGAGTTCTTCCTAAATTTAATATCAGACGCTTGATGACACTATAAAGACAAACAAATCGAGAAACGTCTAGGTAAATCACCATATCGCAACAGTTCAATCGTTCACCGATTGTTCTATGATAGTTGCCTTCTATAATCCAGGTCTCTTTCACAAGTTCTTTATGAAGTAACGTGTCAAATTCTTCTCGAGGTACATGCGTCCACCCTTGCCTCCAAAACATTTGATCTAAATGAATAACTGGTATGCCTGTTATTTTTCCTAATTGTTTTGCTAAGGTGGATTTTCCGCTCCCTCCACAACCAATGATGACAATTCGCTTGTTTTCCACAACTTTCACCTCTATATTTATCTTTACCTTTCATCTGATTTAAAAATGGAGTACACCTTCTAAATACAAAACTGCTTTTCCGCTTATTTTCACTCGATCTTTATGTAGCTCACACTGCAAATTACCGCCTCTTTCGGAGAGCTGTCTTGCTGATAGAATCGTCTTTCCTAATTTTTTTGCCCAATAGGGAATCAAATTGCAATGCGCCGAACCGGTAACAGGATCTTCATTGATGCCGCATTTCGGATAAAAACAGCGCGAGACAAAATCACACTCTTCTCCTTTTGCCGTTACAATCACGCCATCGCCGGCTTCGAATTTACTCATTTTATCAAAATCAGGTTGCAGATTTCGTACGGTTTCCTCGCTGTCAACCACGATGAACATGTCTCTTGACAGATAAATTTCTTCTGGTTTTACATGGAGAATCTCTTCTATTTCCGCGTTCGGTAAAACAGGATAGATGTTTCTAACAGGAAAATCTAGTGTATATAAATCTTCACTACATTTCACTTTAAGCTCTCCACTCATACTTTTAAAGCGTATTTGTTTGATGCCAGGTTCCAGAAAATTTGCTATCACAAAAGAACTACCGAGGGTGGCATGTCCGCACAAATCAATCTCATACTTTGGCGTAAACCACCTAATATGATAATTTTTGCCCTCTTTCACAATAAACGCCGTTTCCGACAAATTATTTTCAGCAGCAATATTTTGCAGAATATCATCACTTAGCCACTCTTCCAAAACACATACACCCGCGGGGTTCCCTTTAAATAAATCATCTGCAAAAGCATCGACAATAAAATAGCGCATCTTGTTCCCTCCAATTTTATGGATTATTTAACCAATTATATTTATTTTATCATGAATAATCATTCTTGTCTAACGTAAAAAAACATCTGCCAAAAAGCAGATGTTTTTTTATCTTTACTTATATATTTTGGCAGCTTATCGGAAGTTCCAGTCTGCACTCTTCCATTCGTGTCATGAATAACTGGTCATCCGGATTCTGAAACACCATGCCAACTCGCTGGCGAATGGAATCAAGCGTTTGCCTCTCAAGTGGGATGTTATCGATTGTTATGTGTCCCGACTGCGCCAATATCACCCCTACAATGGATAGAAGCAGCGTGGATTTTCCCGCTCCATTCGCGCCTACTATTGCCACGCTATGCCCATCTTGTATGCTAAATGATACATCATCTAACGCTTTTTGCCCATCTGGATATTTTACATGAATTTTGTCAATTGTCAACATTTTTTCCTTCTCCTTTATCTTAGCAATAAATTCCCCAACGCCGCACTAATATCCACCACGCGAAATAAAACGAATGCACCACACGCGAATAGCATAACGAGCCAATCCGAGAGCCGTATGCTTTGCTTTTCACAAAACCCACAACTCCCATGAAACCCGCGGCATTTCATGGCGTCAAACACGCGTTCAGCCCGATCGATACTTCGGAGTAAAAGCTGACCCACAAATGAACCCATATCTTTTATCGTCAAAAACGCAGGGAATGGACCGAGTAGTGCTGAAAGTAGTATGCCGCCGCCAATATGACCGCTTGATCCAGTTGCAGGAATCGTGAAGTTAATCATCTGCGCTTCAAACACAAATGCGCCCATTACGCCCATCATCGGAACCTTTTTTTCATCTAAATCATCTTTTGTTTTTATCACCGAATAAACAATTGCTCCAGCGCTTACTGCGAGCATAGCCCCGCCAACTACCGGTGAAACCAATGCGTCTGCCATATGCATAAAAAAATACCCCCTTAAATTTTAGGAGTATCACTTCTGTAATGCGCAATATCTTCGTGATATTGTCATTCGATTTTTATGTGCCATTTTTACCCAGAATAACCCGTACGACATATCTTCATGATATATCAATGTAATTATTATACCATCACCGGCTCGACCTGTTGATTATGATGAATTTCATTTCTTTTCAAAATTTGATAATTTTAGTCACTATTTTCCTTTTTCAGACATAACATATAGTATCTTTTAAAAAAGGAAGTGAACCAAATGGATTTTATGAATTTTATGGACCAAGATTTCGATGTAAAACTATCAAAAGCCGTAAAGGAAGATACAATGCATGAAAAAATGAAAGAAGAGATGAAAGAAAAGATGAATGACAACATGACAGACAAGATGCGCAATGACATGATTAATGAATTGCGCCCTCTCGCGATGGCGTACATTCCCATGCAAAAATGGGGAACTATCTATGACCCAGCCAAAGGATTAAAGCAAGGAACTATTTTTCCTGATTTAGATTTTCCATTTTTAGGTAGGGAGATGAGTTCAAAATGACAGAAAAAGAAGAAATGTTATTCAACGTTCAAAAATATCGTTTTGCCCTTATCGATATCGCTATGTATTTAGATTCACATAAAAACGATAAAGAAGCAATGGAAACCTTTAAAAAATATGGCAAAGACTATTTAGAAGCCAAAAAAGCATATGTTGACAAATTCGGACCATTAATGCATAGCGATTTAATCGGCGAAAGCAAATGGACTTGGACAGATGCGCCATGGCCATGGGAGGTGTAATATATGTGGAGCTATGATAAAAGTTTAATATATCCAGTAAAAATTAAAAAATCCGATCCAAGTTTGGCAAAGAAAATCATGAGTCAGTTTGGAGGACCTCATGGCGAAATGGGTGCAGCAACTCGCTATTTAACCCAACGTTTCGGTGTTCCCTACGGTGAAATTACAGGGATACTAACTGATGTAGGTACCGAAGACGCAAACTTGCACCTTAAATCATGAAGAAAAGTAGGACAACGTATAGCTATCAATTAATTTTTCAACATATTAGTATCAGTTTATTTTGCACTTTTTTCAATCATCTATTTTCGGTTGAATCGTTTCTAGCCATCTTGTTTTTTTCTTAGCATGAATACAGATAGCAAACCGAAAGCAAACATCGAGGTAAAGAGCTCAAAAGAGTGTCCTAAACGCACATAACCAGGCATATATGCATTGTTAAGCAATAGCGGATTAGTGATTAATACACCAAATAAAAGCCCAGAAATCATATAAGTTTTTAAGCCTACCTTGCCAAGTGAACCAATCATGATGATGGAAAGCCCTGACCATAATAGACCTCTAAAAAGCTGAAACAGAGGCAATATAGGATCAGTTCGAAATTGATTGGATAAATGCTGAAATATATTTAAAATATCTTTAGAACCCGTATAATAATACCTCAAATCAGGGAACTGCCATGCAATAAAATAACCAAAAAGGAAATAAATGATAACATATGAGACTGATAAGGACAATATATGAAGCCACGATTTAGAAATCAACCCTTTAAATAAACTCTCATGATGATGAGAAGCATCTTTCTTTTTAAATTTACCAAGAATCAGAACAGCTAAGGAGGAAAAGATAACAGCGGTTAATGCCCCGGATATAACTACTTCTAAAACATCAACTATAGGCATTTTAACAGAAGCATTAAAATATAAGGTCTCAATTTGAGTCATAAAAAATTGAATGCCCCAAAAAATCATAAACGTGATACCGATTAGTTTGATGCCTCGAGGCCTTGCATTTACAATAAATATCGTTAAGATACCTGTGTTAATAAGGGCATAAAGAAATATTAAAATTAATGAATTGCTTTCAGATTGAGAGGTATGAATGCTAACAATAGCCGATGAAACAGCCAACGAAGCAACCATAAGAATTGTTAAAAGCAGTATCTTTAGCCCTAAAACAACAGCCTTTTTCATCATAGACCCATCCTCTCTTGATAGAGCTTTAACCATTTTAGATCGACCTCAAAATGCATGATGGAGGCTTCGAGAAGTAAACCCATAAATTCATCCATCTTATTACCATGATCCCTCTTCACTTCTTTGAATGAATCATATTGTTTTTCTAAAGCTTTGACTTGCTCATCTAAAAACTTTTTTGCTTCTTTCTTATCCGTTTGTGTTAAAAACATCATCTTTAAATAAAATTCATCTTTTGCTTGTCTTCTCAGAACAGGTGTTGATAGCCATTCCTGCAATTCGAAATTCCCTTTATCCGTAATTTGGTAAACAATTTTGTCTGGTCTATTTTCTTGAGGCACGGTT
>Ga0183100_1001316_pt1 | contig 12933 bp, 12 predicted proteins | sample Biomet2_FD_127789 | JGI IMG/M metagenome (GOLD analysis project Ga0183100, IMG submission 127789) | Microbial communities from bioreactor (seeded with anoxic lake sediment) at LBNL, California, USA - Biofuel metagenome 2 | ecosystem: Engineered > Bioreactor > Anaerobic > Unclassified ...
GGGTCGTTTTACGCCTTTCTCAAACATGTGCGCGAGGGGGGAACGGGCGACGGGGGGCCCAGGCCTTGAGGCTGGCCGTTGCCGTCAGCGGCGGCGGCGACAGCCTGGCCTCCCTGCTGCGCCTGCGCGCGGCCGGGCACGAGGTGCTGGCCCTGCATGGCCGCTTTCTGCCGGATGCGCACAATCCCAAAAGCGAGCAGGCAGAATCGGGTCTCGCCGAATCCTGCGCGGGGCTTGGCGTTGGGCTCCATGTGCTTGATCTGCGCGAACCTTTTGAACGACTGGTGGCCGGTCCATTCGCCGCGGAATATCTGGCCGGGCGCACGCCCAACCCCTGCGCGCGCTGCAATGTGGCCATGAAGTTCGGCCTGCTGCTCGACGCGGCGCTTGAGCTGGGCGCGCAAGCCCTGGCAACCGGGCATTATGCCCGCGCGGGCGCGCATCCGGTCCACGGCTGGGCGCTTTCCCGCGGGGCGGACCCGGGCAAGGACCAGAGCTATTTTCTTTCCCTGGTGCCGCGCAAGCGTTTGGAGCGGGCGCTGTTTCCGCTGGCCGACGAGCGCAAGACCGATGTGCGCGCGGACTTGGCCGGGCGCGGACTCACCCCCCCGCTGCCGGAGGAGAGCCAGGAGATATGCTTTGTGCCGGGCGACGACTATCGCGCCTTTTTGGCCGCGCGGGTTCACGGCGGTCTTTCCGGTCTGCCGGGGCCGGGTCCGGCAGTGCTGCCGGACGGCACTCCCGTCGGGCGGCATCAGGGCTTGTGGCGGGCCACCATAGGCCAGCGGCGCGGCCTTGGCTTGTCCTGGCGCGAGCCTCTCTATGCCATGGACAAGCGGCAAGAGAGCAACACGCTGGTGGTGGCCCCGCGCGAGGCCTTGTTGACGGAAGGCTTCCGCGCGCGCGAAGTGAACCTTCTCGCCGATCCCGCCGACTGGCCCGCGGTGGTGCTGGCGCAGACGCGCTACCGCGAACGGGCGCTGCCCGCGCGGCCTGAACTCTGCGGCGCGGAGCTGTGTGTGCATTTTGCCGAGCCCCGGCCGCGTCCGGCTCCGGGGCAGGTGGCCGCGCTGTATGGCGCGGACGGCTCCGTGCTGGCCGGCGCCATTGTGGCTGGCCCTATCCGGTAGCGGCTGGCCGTGCTGGCCGTCACCAGGTCATGTGTTCGGACTCCACTTCGAAGCGCCGCTGCTCCTCGCGTCCCTTCTCCAGCTCGGCCTTGAGGTCGGCGATGGTCTCGTCCGCGGAGAGGTCTGGGTGCTTCAGCAGGCGGGCGGCTTCCTCCTGCACGAACTTTTGGTGATAAAACTTGAACGGCCAGCGGAAGCTGGTCAAATCCATGAGCGCGGCCTGCCTCTCGCCCTTGCCAATGCGGGACAGCCCCAGGTAGAAGAGGGCCTCGGGCTGGCCGGGCGCGCGGGAAAGGATGTCCTTGAAGCAGTCTTCGGCCTTGGCGTAATCTTTCATCGTAAAGTACGTGAGCCCGATACTCTGGCGGATGTGCAATGAATCCGGGTCCTTCGCCAGGGCCTCGTTGTAGTTGGCCAGGGCGGCGGCATAGTCGCCGTTGCCCAGCGCAATGCTGCCGCGCATGGTGGGAGAGCATCCCGCGGCGAGGGCGGCGAGCAAAAGCAGGCACGCGGACAGCGCCGGCAGGGGGAATTGAGGGGTGAAGCGCATACGGCCTCCTTTTGATGTAACCAGGACATATTCCTCCAGGCGCTTCCAACAATCCAGAGGAAAGTGACGCCGACCATGCGAAAAGACGGGCAGCCCGAAACCTTCCATGTGGCCACGCTGGGCTGCAAGATCAACCAGTACGAGTCCGAATCCATCGCCGAGGCCTGGCGCGCCCAGGGCTTGGCCGAGGTTCCGGGGCCGGAAGGCGCGGACGTGCTGCTGGTGAACTCCTGCGCCGTGACCGGCCGCGCCGTGAGCGACCTGCGCGCCAGCGTGCGCCGTCTGCGCCAGCAAAATTCCGCCGCGCGCATTATCGTCACCGGCTGCGCTGCCCAGGTGCTGGAGGCGGAGCTCGCCGCCATGCCGGAGGTGGACGCCGTGGTGCCCCAGGCGCGCAAAGGCGAACTCCTCAAAGCTTTTGGGCCATTCGGCCCCATCAACGCAACGGGCGCGCCCGTCCCGGCTTCGGCCCCGTCGGCTGTCCAGAATGCGGCGGCAGCACCGTCGGGCGGTTTTCCCCCGTTTTCCATCGCATCCTTCCGCCGCGCGCGCGCCGTGGTCAAGGTGCAGGACGGTTGCTCCCACCGCTGCACCTACTGCATTGTGCCGTTGACGCGCGGGCCGAGCGTGAGCCGCGACCCTGCCGAGGTGCTGGCGGAGATGCGCCGCCTATTGGCCGCGGGCTACCGTGAGCTTGTCGTCTCCGGCGTGAATTTGCGCCAGTATGGGCCGGATTTGCCGGAGCCGTTGGACTTTTGGGACTTGCTCGCGCGCGTCGAGGCCGAGCTTGCGCCGCAGTGGGCGGGCAGGGCGCGCTTGCGGTTGAGCTCGGTGGAACCGGGGCAGCTTACCGCCAGGGCCGTGGAGGTGCTGGGCGGGTCCCGCCTGGTGGCCCCGCACCTGCATCTCTCCCTGCAAAGCGGCGATGCCGGGGTGCTCAAGCGCATGGGGCGCGGCCATTACAGGCCAGAGCAGGTGCTGGATTTTCTGGGCGGCCTGCGGCGGCATTGGCCGCGTCTTGGCCTCGGCGCGGATCTGCTCACCGGCTTTCCCGGCGAGACGCGGGAGCAGTTCGAGACCACGTACGCCTTTTGCCGCGAGCTGCCGCTGACCTACGCCCACGTGTTTCCCTTCTCGCCGCGTCCCGGCACCGCCGCCGCCGCCTTGCCCGATCCCCTGCCAAAGGCCGAGCGCACGGCGCGCGCGGCCCGGCTGCGCGGTTTGGCCGAGTCCAAGAAAAGCGCTTTTCAAAAGGAGCTTTTGACCCTGCCGAGGCTCACCGTGCTGGTGGAGAACGCCCAGACCGGGCAGGGTGTGTGCGAATACTATACCGCTTGCGAGGTGCATGGCGGCGGCTTGCGCGCGGGCGCACTCGCGGCCATGCGGCCTGAGGATGTCCGCGGCGGACGCGTTGTCGGCCAGACGGGCGGAGACAAGGCGTGAGCACCCCGCGCGAACCATCGCCCGGCAAGCCGGTCCTCTCCGTTTTGGCCGCGCCGGACTGGTGGGACTGTTGCTGGGGGGCGCTGCGCGCGGAGCTTGTGGAGCGCCTGGGGTCCGTGGATTACGAGTCGGAGCCGCTGGCCTTTGACCACACGGCGTATTATGAACCGGAGCTGGGCGCGCCGCTGTTTAGGCGGCTGCTTGGCTTTGCGCGGCTGCTGCCTCTGGACGGCTTGAAGGCGCTGAAGCTGGCCACCAACGCGCTGGAGCGCGCGCAGGCGCGGGCCAACGGCTCCCGCCGGGTGAATCTGGACCCGGGCTTCATCACCCTGGAGCGGCTGGTGCTGGCGTCTGGCAAGAATTTTACGCACCGCGTGTACCTGGGCGGCGGCATATGGGCCGATCTGACCCTGATCTACAACAAAAGCCAGGGCTGGGTGGACCTGCCCTGGACCTTCCCCGACTATGCGGAAGGGGATATGAAACGGCGCCTGACAGTTCTGCGCGCCTTGTACAAAACCGCAATAGAGACCGGCCAAGGCCGGTGTGAACAAGGAGAGCATCCATGCCTGTGAGCATGACCGGATTTGGCCGTGTGGAGACCCTCGGCGAGGAGTTCAGCCACGTGTGGGAGATCAAGAGCGTCAACAACCGCTTTCTGGACGTGAAGTGGCGCATGCCCTCCGTGCTGCGCTGCCTGGAGGCCAAGTTCGACAAGCTGCTGCGCAAGCGGGCCTCGCGCGGGCGCGTGGATATCAGCCTGACGGTTGAGACGCGCAGCGCCGCGCTGCTTGGCGTGAGCCTGAACACCGCCCAGGCCGGGGCCATGCTCGACCAGTTGCGGGCCCTTGCGGCCGCGCAGGGCGTCGCCTTCGTGCCCGACATGAACCGCCTGATGTCCGCCTCGAACCTCTGGCGCGACGATTCCGCCGAGCCGGATCCCAAGCTGGCCGCCAGCCTGGAGCAGGGCTTTGTGAAGGCCGTTGACGACTGGAACGCCTCGCGCCGGGTGGAGGGCGGGGAGCTGGCGCGCGACCTCACCACGCGTTTCGCCCGCCTGCGTGAATTGGCCGCCGCCGTGGGCGAGCGTGTGCCCGTGGTGCTGAAGGACAAGCAGGCCGCCACGGCCGAGCGCTTGAACGGCCTTGTGGCCCAGGCCGGCATGACCTTCACCGAGGAGCGGTTGGCCCAGGAGGTCGCCGTGTTGGCCGACAGGCTGGACGTGACCGAGGAGCTGACGCGCCTTGCCGCGCACCTGGACCGCCTGGACGAGGCCGTGGCCGCCGATGGCGAGGCTGGCAAACGGCTGGACTTCCTCATTCAAGAGGCCTTCCGCGAGATCAACACCTGTGGCAACAAGGCCCAGGACGTGGAAGTGAGCAGGCTTACCGTGGATTTCAAAGTTGAACTGGAAAAATGCCGCGAACAGGTGCAGAACATCGAGTAGCGATATGGACAAAAGCGCCCCCAAACAGGCCCCGCGCCAGCGGCTGGTGAATCTCGGCTTCGGCAACTTCGTCGTGGCCGGGCGCATCATCGCCATTGTCGATCCCGCCAGCGCGCCCATGCGCCGCCTGCGCGAGGACGCGCGCCAGGAGGGGCGTCTCATCGACGCCACCCAGGGCCGCAAGACCCGCGCCATCGTCGTCACCGACTCCAACCACGTCATCCTCTCGGCCATCCAGGCAGAGACCATCGGCCAGCGCTTTCTGGCCGAGGAAAGCGCGCCGAACAAGCGCGAGGAGGAATAATGCGCCCCACCGACGCACCCCTGGACAATCTGCAAGGCGCCACAAGAAAAGGCCTTTGCCTCGTGCTTTCCGCTCCTTCCGGGGCGGGCAAAAGCACCCTTGTCTCCCGCCTGCGGGCGGAATTTCCCGGCTTCGCCTATTCCATCTCCTGCACCACGCGCGCCCCGCGCGGCGCGGAGGAAGACGGCGTGCACTATCATTTTCTGACGCGCGCGGACTTCATCGCCAAGCGCGACGCCGGGTATTTCGCCGAATGGGCCGAGGTGCACGGCAACTTCTACGGCACGCCCAAGGGCCCCGTGGAGGATAAGCTCTCCCGCGGGCAGGACATGCTTTTCGACATCGACGTGCAGGGCGCGCTGCAGCTCAAAACCGTGTTTCCGCAGGCGCTGTACGTGTTCATCCTGCCGCCATCCAAGGAGGTGCTGGAGCGCCGCCTGCGCGGGCGCGGCACCGATTCCGAAGAGGCCATCGCCAAGCGCATGAAGAACGCCTTGGGCGAGTTGAAGCAGGCCGCGCATTTCGACTACCACATCGTCAACGACGACATTGAGGAGGCGGCCGACGAACTGCGCGCCGTCTATGTGGCCGGGCGCGCCCGGGCCATTTGCCGCCCTGGGCTGGTGCCCGGTCTGCTGGCCCAATGGGAGCGGGCCTGATGCGCACCCCGGAACTCGTCGTCGCCCTCGACTTCCAGACGTCGGCCGAGGCCCTGGACATGGCGCGCAGCCTTCAAAGCGTCACCGTTCCCGGCCAGCCCAAGCTGTGGATGAAGGTGGGCCTGGAGCTCTTTGTGGCGGGCGGGCCGGAGATGGTCCGCGCGCTCAAGCACATGGGCTTCCGCGTTTTTCTCGACCTCAAGTTTCTGGATATCCCCAACACCGTGCGCGGCGCCGTGCGCTCGGCCGTCAAGAGCGGCGCGGACATGCTGAACATCCACGCCATCGGCGGGTTGGACATGGCGCGCACCGCCTTGGCCGCGCGCGATGAGGCTGCTGGGGAGCAGGGCTTGGCGGAAAAGCCGCTGCTGTTGGCCGTCACTGTGCTCACCAGCATGCAGGACACGGACAACCCCATTCTGCGCGGCAACGAGGCCGACGAAGTGGCCCTGGACCTGGCGAAACTCTCGCGCCAAGCCGGTCTGGACGGCGTGGTCTGTTCAGGACGGGAGGCTGCGCGCATCAAGGCCGAGTGCGGCGCGGACTTCCTCTGCCTCACTCCGGGCATCCGCCTGCCGGACCCCACCGCGCCCGCCGACGACCAGCGCCGCGTGATGACTCCCGAGGCCGCCGTGGCCGCCGGATCGGACTTCCTCGTGGTGGGCAGGCCCATCACCCGCGCTCCGGCGGAGAAGGGCGGTCCCGCGGGCCGCGCCCGTGAGATCCTGGCCCGCATGGCGTCCGCTACCGCCACAGGCAAGGTCTAGGCCGCGCCATGCCCTGCAACTGGAAGCTGCTTTCCGGCGCGCCAGTGCCGGAGAACATCGGCGCCATCGCCGAGGATCTCGGCATCACCCGCGTCATCGCCGAGGTGCTGTGGCGGCGTGGATTCACCTCCGCCGTCAGCATCGACCATTTCCTTTCGCCCGGCCTGCGGCATCTCGCCAAGCCGGAATCCATCCCCGGCCTGGCCGAGGCCGCGCGCGTGCTTGCCGCCGGGCTGGCCGCCGGACAGCGCCTGTGCGTCTGGGGCGACTACGACGTGGACGGCATAACCGCCACGGCGCTCGTGAAGGATTTCTTCCTCAAGCGCCTTGGGCCGGAGGCGGGCGCGCTCGACGGTTCCGGCCAGGTGCGCCACTACCTGCCCAACCGCGTGGACGACGGTTACGGCCTCAACACCCACGGCATCGAAAAGCTCGCGGCCGACGGCGTTGGCCTGCTGCTCACCGTTGACTGCGGCATCAGCGCCGTGGCCGAGGTGGCGCGCGCCAATGAGCTGGGGCTGACCGTGGTGGTGAGCGACCACCACATGCCCCCGGGCGAGCTGCCCCCGGCGGCGGCCATTTGCAATCCGCGCCTGTGCCAGGGCGCGGAGGGGACCCTCGGCGGATTTTCAGGCGGTTGCGGCGGCCAATGCGTCGGCATGTGCGAGCTGGCTGGCGTGGGCGTGGCCTTCATGCTGCTGGCCGCGCTCAATCGTCTGCTGCCCGGCGAACCCGTGGACATGCGCCAGTTTCTCGACCTTGTGGCGCTGGGCACCGTGGCCGATGTGGTCGGCCTTACCGGCCAGAACCGCATCCTGGTCAAAAACGGCCTGCTGCTCATCAAGGAGGCCCGGCGCCCCGGCCTCGCCTCCCTCAAGGTCTACAGCGGGTACGACAAGCTGGCCGAACTCGGCGCGGGGCAGATCGGCTTCGGCCTTGCTCCGCGCATCAACGCCGCCGGGCGCATGGCCGACCCGCAGATTGCGCTGGACATGCTGCTCGCCCCGGACATGGACACCGCCAATCCGCTGGCATCCAAGCTCGACGGCCTGAACGCCAAGCGCCGCGCCGAGGAGCAGACCATTCTTGAGGAAGCGCTTTTGCAGGCGGAGGAGCAGAAAGACAAGCTCGGCCTTGTGCTCGCCGCGGACCACTGGCACCCCGGCGTTATCGGCATTGTGGCCTCGCGCATTGTGGAGCGCTATTACCGGCCCGTGCTCATGCTCTGCCGCGAGGACGACCCCGCCGCGCCCACCGGCGGGCACTGGAAGGGATCCGGCCGCAGCGTGGCGGAGTTTGACCTGCATGACGGCCTGGCGGGCATGGCGCACTTGTTTTTGGGCTTCGGCGGGCACAGGCAGGCCGCCGGGCTCTCCATGCCCTACGAGAACCTGGACGCCCTGCGCGAGGGCTTCCACCTGGCCGTGGAGGCCTCCCTTGGCCCCGTGCCGCTCAAGGCCACGCTCAAGCTCGACCGTGAACTGGCCTTTGGCGACATTTCGCACACGTTGCTGAAGGAATTGGAGATGCTGCAACCTTTCGGCATGGGCAACCCGGAGCCGGTGTTCGTTTCGCCCCCGGTCCTGGTGAAGGACTATCGCGTGTTCGGCAAGGACCATGTGAAGCTGATGCTCGCCGAGCAGCTGCCCGCCGATGCTGTTGGCGCGCGGCCCGGCGCGTTGTTGCCCGCCAAGGCCTGGCGCAAGGCCCAGGAGCTTACCCGCGACGTGCAGGGCAAACTCCTGCGCTTCGCCTTCACCCCGCGCATCGACAGATTTGACGGAGTGCCAAAAATTGAACTGCAAGTGAAGGACTGGGACGCCTAAGCCCGGCCGGTTTCTGGGAGGAACCATGACGATCGCCACGCCGCAAGAGCATTACACCGCCATTCTCGACGACGTGTACCCCTGGATGATGGGGCCCTTTCGCGCCCAGGCCGAGGAGCAGCAGGCGCTGTTCACGCGCTTCGGCCTGGCCCCGCGCGGGTGCAAAAATGCCCTCGACCTCGGCTGCGGGCCTGGCTACCAGTCCGTGGCCTTGGCGCGCCTGGGCTTCGACGTGACCGGCGTGGACACCAGCGAAAGCCTGCTTTCCGTCATGCTGCAAGAGTCCAACCAGCTGCCCGTGCGCGGCGTGCTGGGCGACATCCGCCACCTGCGCGACCTGGCCCCCGGCCCTTGGGAAGTGGCCGTGTGCATGGGCGACACCATTTGCCATCTGCCCTCCAAGGACGCCGTGGCCGACATGCTGCGCGCCGTGGCGGGCAACCTGGAGCGCGGCGGCTCGGTGGTCGTCAGCTATCGGGACATGAGCGCGCTGCCGCAGGGGCTGGACCGCTTCATCCCTGTGAAGGCGGACGCCGGGCGTGTGGCTATGTGCTTCATCGAGGAGGACGGGCCGGACACGTATCTGGTGCACGACATTGTGCACACGCGCGAGGGCGAGCACTGGCGGTTCGACAAGGGCTGCTTCCGCAAGCTGCGCATCGCGCAAAGCTGGCTCACCGACCGGCTCGCCGACTGCGGCCTTACCCTGCGGCAGACCGAGAACCTGCGCGGCATGACCATTTTGGTTGCGGGGAAGAACTAAAATTGAAAGATTGTCTTTTATATGGTGTGGAATGTGCGTTGACATCTGTAGAAGCGTGGGGCATCGATAGAATCGTGCATCAGTGGTCTATGGCAAAGGCGCTCCCCTTTAGTAGGGTATATTGCCCCCTTAAAAGGGAGAGATACAAGTTCAAATCTTGTCTGGTGCACCAAAAATGAACAAGACATCTTCTAAACATCAATTTAAGAAAAGTTTTGGTCAAGCGAATCATTATTTGATTACTGCCCTAGTCGGGCTCCATGACTTGAATATTGGCAATCGTAATTCGGCTCCGGATAATTTACATACGTCTTGGAATCCTAAAAACAAGGCACGTTCAATAGAACGTTCTGAAATATTCTTATTCAATTCATTTCTGGGTTGGGCTGTTGACGGCCTTGATATGTATGTTTCAATTTTGAACAGAAAACCAAAGTATATACAAGATGATGAGTTGCAGCGTAAATTTGATGGCACTGATAGATCTGTCAGACGAAAGGTGATGTTGCTTGGAGAATATTTCGATATAGATAAAATTACACTTGCGCTTCTTGATGTATTAATTACGTGGAGAAATAACTCGCTTCATTTTCTCGCAGAAAATGTAATAGATAAAAAGTTTGTTGAAATTTTGAAAAGTAATTCCGAGGCTATTGAATCAAAATACTGTGGACTCTGTGCACAAGATCTTCCAGATAAAGCACACAGCGCAAGAGATTTAACTTTTAAAGAGACTGCATCCTTGATTAGAGTAGTTCATGATTATGTGAATGAAGTTGATGCAAAAGTTATTTCTGCATTAGATGTAAATGCATTTCTATCGGAATACATTGGTGATACTGTACATAATAATGTGAATTTTAAACAACAGTTTAAGAGTTTTACTGGTGTTAGGAAAGGGGTATTTATTAAGAATTGGATTGCTAATCACCTCGGCTTTGAATTAACTGCGGATCAAGTTACTTATTGTGCCAAACTGAAAGCATAAAGAGTGAAGACAGTAAAAGCCCCCCTTGCCTTTCAGCTCGAGGGGCTTTGTTTTGCCTTAAGTCGTGTCTACGCGATTACATGGCCATCATGTAGGGCACGCCCACAATGAGCAGCACGCCCAGGAAGATGGCGCCGAAGATGGCGCCCTGCAGCCAGAAGTCCTTGCGGCTGATGAATCCCGATCCGTAGTAGATGGGGCTGGGGCCCGTGGCGTACGGGGTGATGATGCCCATAAGGCCCAGGCTGACGCACAGAAGCAGCGCCAGCGTCTTGATGTTCACGCCCGGTATGGCCGCCGCCGTGGTGAGGAATACCGGCATCAGCGCCGTCACATGCGCCGTCAAGCTGGCGAACAGGTAGTGCACCACGAAGAACAGCACCAGCAGCAGGATGATGATGGTGGTGGGCGAGTACCCAACCATGCCCGCCGCCGCCGTGTTGGCGAACCACTTGAGGAAGCCGACCTTGCCCAGGCCGTCGGCCAGGGTGACAAGTGTGGCGAACCAGAACAGCACGTTCCAGGCCTGCTTGTTGCCCAGCAGGTCGTCCCAGGTGATGACGTCGAACAGGATCATGAGCGTGAGCGCGATGAGCGCCACCGTGGTGGCGTCGAGATACGCGCCCGCGAAGATCCAGCCGAGCAGGGCCAAAACGGCCAGCCCGGCCATGGCCATTTCCTTGCTGGTGATGGGCCCGAGCTTGGTGAGTTCCGTTGCGGCCCACTTGGGCGCGTCCTCCGAGACCTTGAGCGTGGGCGGGTAGAGCACGTAGGTAAGCCAGGGCACCGCCAAGAAAAGGATGATGCCCACCGGCGCAAAGGACGTGAACCATTCCATCCATGTGAACTTGATGCCGACCGTCTTCTCCACCAGGCTCATGGCCAGCAGGTTGGGGGCCAGCCCCGTGAAGAACATGGAGCTGGTGACGCAGGTGGTGGCCAGCGCCACCCACATGAGGTAGCCGCCGAGCTTGCGCGGCTCGTGCTCCGGCGTGGAGCCATACAGCCCCGGGATGTTCTTGATGATGGGGAAGATGGTGCCGCCGCTGCGCGCGGTGTTGGAAGGCATGAACGGGGCCAGCGCCAAGTCGGCCAGGGCGACAGCGTAACCCAGGCCCAGCGTGCGCTTGCCCAGCGCCTTGATGAGCACCAGCGAAATGCGCTTGCCCAGGCCGGTCTTTTCATATCCCAGGGCGAACATGAAGGCGATGAAGATGAGCCAGACCGTGCCGTTGGAGAATCCGGCCAGGGCCCACTTCACCTCGTCGGCCGGCTTGGGCGGCTTCTTGACGGCGGGCTTTGCCGCGGCGTCGGGCGCGGGCTTCGCCGCGGGCGATGCGGTGGCGTTGGCGGCCACTGCCGCAGGAGCCATGGCCGCATCCGGCTTGGTCACATCAGGCTTGGCTGTTTCTGGCTTGGCCGCATCGGACTTCGCCGCAACTGGCTTGGCCGTGTTTGGGGCCATCACGCCATCGGGCGGCTTGGGCGTTTCGGCCGGGTTGGCGGGCTTTGCCGCATCGGCCTTGGGGGCTGGGGGCTTGGGCGGCTCCGGCGCGGGCACCAGCATCAGCGAGGCGCACAGCACCACGCCCACCAGGCCCACCGCGGCCGCTGGTATCGGCTCCAAAATCAGCGCCACCACAACGCCGACGAAAATAGAGAAGTACTGCCACGCGTAGGGTTCAAGGCCATGCGGGGTGGGAATCGCCCAAACCGCCAGGGCCGCCAGAATGGGAATAAGGCCCTTCCAAACTCTGCTCATTATGACCGCCTCCATAACCATTTGAAATTATTGGACGGCTGAAGCAAGTCTGCCCTATGTCTCGGTGCGCGGTATTCTGAGAATGATCCTCCTGGGTCGTCACTTACGGGTTTAGGGCAGGGTCGATCGGCATGATCGACGCGGGTTGCCCGTGTTTTACCATAATCTCCTCCTCACGTTTGAGCGAAATGGCGCAAGACGCCATCAACTTTGTGCCATGTTTCACAAAATACTCAGGAAGGATATGAATGTCCAGAATTTCAGGAACTGGACCCCAGGGTGGGGCAAATAGAATGTGATCCGAGTTAACTGTTTGAATTTGCGGCAAGTTCAGCCGCGTGATAGCTGCTGCGCACCAGCGGCGCGCAGAACATTTTATCCACGCCGATGCTCCGGCCGAACTCGGCCAGCGCGTCGAACTCCTCCGGCGGCATGTAGCGCTGCACGGCCGGGTGCAGGCGCGAGGGACGCATGTACTGGCCGATGGTGATCATGGAGCAGCCGACATCCTTCATATCGCGCACGGCCTCGCGCAGTTCCGCGTCGGTTTCGCCCAGGCCGACCATGAGGCCGCTTTTGGCGGGAATGCCCGTGCCGCTTTGGGCCACGCGGCGCAAAAGTTCCAGGCTTTGGGCGTAGTCGGCCTGCGGGCGTATGGCGGGGTAGAGCCGGGGCACGGTCTCCACGTTGTGGTTCAGCACGTCGGGCCGTGCGGCCAGCACCACTGCCAGCGCGTCGGCATCGCCCTGAAAGTCGGGGATGAGCACCTCGACCGTGCAGCCGGGCAGCCGCGTTTTGACGGCCGCGATGGTCGCGGCGAAGTGCGCCGCGCCGCCATCGGGCAAATCGTCGCGGGTGACGGAGGTGATGACCACGTGCTTGAGCCCCAGCCTGGCCGCGCCCTCGGCCAGACGGCGGGGCTCGTCGGCGTCGGGCGGGAGCTGCCTGCCTGGATTGATGTTGCAAAAGGCGCAGTTGCGCGTGCACTCGCGTCCAAGAATCAGAAACGTGGCCACCGAGCGCGAAAAACACTCCCAGGTGTTTGGGCAGCGCGCGCCCTGGCACACGGTGTTCAGGTCCAGGTCGCGCAGCAGCGCGCTGGTGCAGGCGAAGCCCTTGTCGCGCGGGAGCTTGACCCTAAGCCAGGGGGGAATGCGCAAAACGGGCGCGGAATTCTCCGGCGAGGACATCCTTCACTTCCTTGACGGTTATGGTGCGTCCGGCCTCCTGGCTCAAAGACGTGGCGTGGGCCCCGCCTATGCCGCACAGGGTGATGAGGTCGAACAGGCTTACG
>Ga0183100_1001317_pt1 | contig 12926 bp, 10 predicted proteins | sample Biomet2_FD_127789 | JGI IMG/M metagenome (GOLD analysis project Ga0183100, IMG submission 127789) | Microbial communities from bioreactor (seeded with anoxic lake sediment) at LBNL, California, USA - Biofuel metagenome 2 | ecosystem: Engineered > Bioreactor > Anaerobic > Unclassified ...
CATGATCATCGACGCTGCCGCCGTAAAAAACATCAAACCGACTTTTTCAGCAGATGATTTTGCGTCTTCAAAAGCCTGGAATAATGGTCTGGTTTACCTTCAGATGGCCTATAACGCCTACTACACCAACCTCGAGATTGCCTTAGCGAATACCTGGTATTGTGCCAAAGCGGTTTATCCTAGCCTATTTAACGATGTTGATATTGATACGAAGACCAATGAGATCACTACTGCTTTCTTAGGCCAAGCGATTGCAAATGAGATTAAGGAGTATCCGAATTCCTATGGGGGCTATCAGAAGATCAACACCGGGACCTTCTTCGCTTAAGGGCTATGGGCAATAACGAAATAAAAGACTTCTTCGATGGGCTAGCCCCTCAATGGGACGCCCACGAGAACACCAGCGACGAGAAAATCCTTTCTTTGCTACAAAGAATCGGAATCAAGAAGGGCGATGCGGTTTTGGACGTGGCCTGCGGAACCGGCCGCATCACAGGTCTGCTTCATGATTTAAGCGGCGCAGACGTTCTCGGAGTGGACATCTCAGATCAGATGATCGCAATCGCAAAGAAAAAATACGAAAACAAACCTTGGGCACGTTTCGAATGCGCGGATTTTTGCGCGATGAAGGGCGAAAAGAAATACGATGTCATTATCCTCTACAACGCTTACCCACATTTCCTGAAGCCGGAAGAACTTATGAACGCTTTTTCGCGTTGCCTCAAACAAAGAGGGCTCTTTGCCATTGTTCACTCGATGGGTCGGGAGCGGCTTCGCCTCCATCACGAAGGAGTACCGTCTTCCGTTTCGCGCGACATCGGAAAGGCCAACGTCGAAGCCAAACAATTCAGCACAAATTTCCAAATTCTTTTTGCCGAGGATAATGAAACGCTTTATCTCATTGTTGGCAAAAAGCGTTCCTGAATCCGGCGAAAGAAACACCAATCTCACAGGATGCCGACGAAAATCATTTTGAAAATAGTTCTACGTTCTAACAAAGCGAAACTAATACCTAACATTAGATAATTGGAAGCGTCCGTCAATCATGGCAGTCTTTTTGCTTTTTTATTCTCAAAAAGACGTTTTGCTCTATCTCGTATAAGCCACTTGTTTGGATCTTCGCTTTGCCAGCCTTCCTTTCATGGGACAAATTCAAGAGAAGTTGATCTAAGCGTTGGCGTTTCATGTTGGAAATCATTCTCGTATACCTTAATAATCTTTTTCTTCGAAATTCGAAATGGTTATCAATGCAATTTTGTGGGTTCTGCTGTGCTCCCGTTTTTTGGTATTTTTCTAGAAGAGGATCACCTGTTAGTTATGAAGGAAAAAGAACCACCAAGCTTACCTATGGTCGAGAAAATGCCGCTTCGGCCCATTTAGTAGAAAGCATCAAACCCATTGTTCATCGGCTTAAAAACATGTAATATTTCCGTTCCACTGTTCAATTATTCTTATTTGGAAAATTGTCAATAATAGTAATAAAACATCTTTTCTGATATAGTTAATCAGAAAATGAAAAAATTGAGATTAGCAACCGTATTTAGTGGAATAGGCGCCGTCGAACAAGCACTAGAGAAAAATAAAGTGAAGTATGACATCGTTTTTGCCTGCGATAATGGAGAAAGAGAACTTCCTCTTACACCGGAAGAGATCAAAGAAAAAATAAATGGGCGGCCTCAGGATGAGGTCAATGCTTATGTAAAAAAGCTTTACGATGAAACCGGTAAAAAAAACTATGTAAAACAAAGCTACTTTGCGAACTATAAAATTGACGAGAAAAATTGGTATGAAGATATTCGGTTTCTCGACGGCAAACAATACAAAGACAAAGTAGACATATTAGTTGGCGGCAGCCCTTGCCAAAGTTTCTCTATCATTGGTAAAAAGGCCGGTTTAGAAGACACTAGGGGCACTCTTTTCTATGACTATGCAAGACTGATTAAGGAAACGCAACCAAAGGTTTTTATTTTTGAAAACGTCCCCGGCATGTTGGTTCATGACGACGGAAACACTTGGAAAGTAATATCTAGCGTCTTTAATTCGCTTGGCTACAAAATTTTTAAACAAATTCTTAATTCTAAGGATTACGGAATCCCCCAGGACCGAAAAAGATTATTCGTCGTTGGCTTTAGGGATGGTAATCCGGATTTTCAATTCCCCGAGTCAATACCTTTAAATAAAACCTTCTTTGATTTCTTGGATACTGACGTTGATGCGAAACACTATCTTGGTAAAAAAGGGTTTGAGTTTGTAACTAATCCTTTTTACTCAAATAGAGCAAGAGTGAATCCAACCATTATTCAAACCGAAAAAGCTAACCAGCAGTTTAACTGGAACGGTGATTTTTTCTTCCAGCCGATAGAAGCAGTCCGACAAAGACCGGACATTATGGCAAGGGCCTATGTCGGAACGTGGAAAGGTCAAATTGGAGTGATCCGTCAATTAACCTATCGTGAATGTTTGCGCTTTATGGGATTTCAAGAGAAGTTTAAGATCGTCGTTCCAAATGTTCCGGCTTATCGTCAATCCGGAAATTCTATCGTCGTTAATGTTCTTCAGGCTTTGCTTAATTCTATTAACGAGGCGCGCCCAATATATGAAAACAATTAAACTAGCAACCGTCTTTAGTGGAATCGGGGCAGTAGAATTCGCCTTTAAACGTCTTGGAATTCCTCACCAAATTTTATTTGCTTGTGACAACGGAGAGAGAATCATCGATTACAACCGAGACGAGCAGTTAGCCGCCGTCCGGGCTTTAAAGACTCCCCTAGAAAAAAAGGTTTACACAGAAAACTTTTACGAGAAAATGACGAATAAAAAAAATTATGTAGAAACTAGCTATCTAGCAAACTATAACGTCCTGGAAAACGCATACTATCAAGATGTTTGCTTGCTAGATGGAAGAGATTATACTGGCCAAGTTGATTTGTTTGTGGGCGGCAGTCCTTGCCAAAGCTTTTCATCAGTCGGTTTTCAAGCCGGCCTAGAAGACACTAGAGGCACCCTTTTTTATGAATACGCAAGATTGATTAAGGAGATACAACCAAAGGTTTTCATTTACGAGAATGTTCGAAATTTAATAAATCACGATGGCGGTAAAACGTGGTCGATAATAAAAAGTGTTTTTGATTCCCTTGGCTACAATTACACCTTTGAGGTTTTGAACTCCAAAGACTATGGCGTCCCTCAAAACAGACGTCGTTTGTTTGTCGTTGGTTTCAAGAAGTTTGAATTGTTTCAAATGCCACAACCGGTACCACTACAATCAACAATGCAGGATTTTTCTATCGAGCGGAATTCGTTCGGATCAATTACCTATAGCAAAAAAGGCGATTTGGTATTTGCAAATAAGCCAGGATTTATCGAAGAAAAATACTTTCTTACACCTAAGCTTTATGCCTATGTCATGAAAGGTGGAACAAAAACCTTCTACCAAAAGCCAATTATCGATTTGTCGGTGGCAAGAACGATATTATCTACAATGGGAAATCGCCACAGGGCGGGAATTGATAACTATTTAACTATCGATGGGAGAGTTAGAATGTTATCCGAAAGAGAAGCTCACCGCCTTATGGGGTTCACCGACGATTACAAGATTGTCGTATCAAGAGCCCAAGCGTATAAGCAGGCGGGAAATTCTATTGTTGTAGATGTTTTGATGGCTATTTTAAAGAACATCGTAAAAACGGGCGTCTTTGGGGAGGACAAATAATATGTCAATGGATCTAAAGCAAGATTGTATAGTCATCAACATTCCACCTTCGGAAATTGTTGCAAAATGTCGGATTGGTAATGAATTAAAACATGCGGATGTCGCCGGTTACTACACCAACGATGACGATACGAAAAAAGCAGAGATAGATAAATTTTTCGGAGGTTTCGTGTTGCCTTTTTACGTTCCGGCACAAAAGTTTAAAACTTACGCTCTTCAAGTCCGGAAATATCTGTTTACCAATAAGAATTTTTTTGGAGAAGGCCTTAATGATTTTGAAGCCGCTTTTAACCATTTCGGAACGGTAGATCAACAGCTACCTGGCCTTTTCTTTGGTGGAAACGGCGGACGTTATCTACACTTCGTTAATGACGACGTACAAGTGAAGATGTTCCGTGAATCCCTTTTTGAAGGGGCAGCTGATTTGATTATCGAGAAACTACCTGATCGTTTCTTGATCTATCCTTCATTTACATTCACTTTTCTAAAAAAGATTCAACTTGAACCGGGCGTCTTTAAAAATGAGGATGTAGAAGATTTGTCTGAAAACGAATTGGCAGACATTCTAAAGTCCTGGCTTGAGAAAGATGCTGAGAGTAGATGGACATTAATTCGTTTGTTTGGAATAGAATACGGCCAAACAATCAAAACGAAGGGCTTGGTTTGCGATTCAATCGTGACTAAAGCCGGTTTAGAAGCAACTTCCGTTGCCGAACTTTATAAGGGCATTACATTAAGCAAATATGTTGCGTTGAAAAGCGATTTCACCCCTTCAACAGTGACCCTGGTTGAAAAAGACGAAGACGAAATAGAAGAAACAAAACAAGTTTTCTCCCCGCGCACAAACAAAGTCAATCCCTTAAACACGATCGTTTATGGCGCCCCGGGGACTGGCAAAACATATTTCACTGCCTACTATGCGGTTTCGATTATTGAGAACACAAAGCCTGATGCTGGAAAACTTTGGCACGCCGAAGAGCGAAAAGAACTAATGGCGAAATACAACAGTTATCTAAGTAGTGACCAACTCGAGTTTACAACATTTCACCAAAATTACGGTTATGAAGACTTTATCGAAGGATTGCATCCTGAAGTGGGCGCCAATAAAGATTTGGTGTTTGCAAAACGGGATGGTATATTTAAAAAAATCGTTCAACGAGCAATAAAAGACCCTTCACACGAATATGTTTTGATCGTTGATGAAATCAACAGGGGAAATATCAGCAAGATTTTCGGCGAACTTATCACCCTAATAGAACCCGACAAACGTTTTGGAGAGATTGATCAATTAGTGGCAACCCTTCCTTCTGGTGATAAATTCACAGTTCCAAATAACCTTTATATCGTTGGCACCATGAACACGGCCGATAAATCAATCTCATTAATCGACGCAGCCTTAAGACGCCGTTTTAGCTTTGTAGAAATGCCGCCAAGATCATCGTTTGTTGATGATGCCATGTTAAAGAAAATCATGGGATCCATCAACGGTTTCCTCCTAAACGAAGACACTGGAAACAAAGATTTGCTTATTGGCCAGTCCTACTTTATGCACAAGACAGCTGATGATTTACCGGAAATCTTGAACGAAAATATCATCCCATTGCTTTATGAGTATTTGGACGACAGCGAACCCGATGTTCAAAAGGCCTTGGAGTGCTTAAAAGAAACTGATGTTGAAATTGATGAACAGCACTATGGTCGCATTGCAGTTAAAAAGAAATGACATTAAACGTTCTCGAAAACCAAGGCATTGCTTTTGATGACCTTCCTGAAGCATGGAAAGACCCTGAGGTTTTACGGCGCTTAAAATTGTTTCTCCAAAAGAACTGGGAACACCGCCAAGTCCTTTATTTCGACAGCGTCCCAAATAGCAAACAGCAATTCCTTTATTTTGGTTCCGAGCCACCAATAATGACTAATAACTATATTGGAACAATCAATTTTGCCGGAGAAAGAATAAATATTTTCCCAAAGGTTTTCGCGCGCTATAGAAATGATTCAAATCGGAATTTTGATTTTGACGAACTCGCTAAAGACCTATCAACCTGGTTGCAATATTGTACTAAAACCAACTTTCCGTTTATTGTCTCAAAAACGGATGTCTCTAGCTCAAACAATTTAATTGAGTTATTTATTACCATTTATCTTTATTTCGTTGAGACCGCTTTAAAAGATAAGCCTTATTGGAAGTATGAAGACATCGTCGAGGAGGGCCCGAACCCAAAAGGCAAAATTGATTTCCAAGATTATTCAACAAGAAAATACCCTAGTTCCAACCGCGGAGAATTTGAATATTCCTATTCAAAATTCCAATTTGATAACGCTTTAAACCAAATTATCAAAGCTACATGTGTGTTGCTTCTAAAAACGTCGGATAATGCTAAAAACCAACGGAAGGTAAAAAAGATTCTTGCTGATCTTTCGGAAGTAAGTGACATTAGAGCGGCCCCCTCCGATTGTGATCGAGTTCGTTTAAATAGGGTATTTAAAAATTACGGAATAATAAGGTCGATGAGTAAAATGTTTTTGGAGAATAGACAGTTCTCCAACGAAACCGGAGGAAAGGAAAGCTTTTGCTTCTTGTTCCCGGCAGAGAGGCTCTTCGAGGGTTTTGTGGGTGGTTACCTAAAAGAAGAATTCGGAAAAGACGCTACGATTGTTACTCAAAGCACGAGTCATTATGCTGCCAACTTATACAAAAATGGAGTTTTATCAGGACCTGTTTTGGCGTTGCGAGAAGATATTATTTATTCAAAAAATGGCAAGACCGTTGTTTTGGACACCAAATATAAGGAAATTCAAAAACTTTCCCAAATCAATTCCAGCAATCTAGATATCAGCTCAGGCGATGCAAATCAAATGGTTCAATACGCCTTGACCAATAAGACCGACAAAGTAGTTTTGATATACCCCCTTTATAGAAGGGAGCCGCCTGATGCGACTACGAAAGTGGTTTTGACGGAGACTGTCGAAGGCCACTCGATTAACATCACGGTTGTAAAAGTTCCTTTTATTTTTGATAACGATAAGCAAAGAATCGAAGACTTACACCAAATTCTAGAAAACGTTTTAAATTAGTTGGTTTCCTATAAAAACGAATTTGCTAAATAGTCTTTCAACTTTGAAGGAACACCCATTTGTCCTTGAGGGTGACAGTTTTTGCCGAGCCCATTCAGCTGAAGTTCCTTCAACGAAAGATCTTTATTGGTACGATTGGACAATAGCTTCAAACGAACATGAGGCTTAGTGTAACTTTTCCAAAAATCTTCGTTATGAGCGAAATACTGAGAATCATCCTGAAGTTGATCTTCTTTGATGTTGGTTTCGATGACGATGGTTTTATACAAAATACTAGAATCAGGAAACGAAGAATAAACATAGACGATATCGTCTTTTTTGAATGATGTATGTGAAGTTAAGTCAATAAAGGGGAGGCCAATGAAGGCATTTTCGATATCGTAATATTTTTTATTAACAGGAGCCAAATAATCCATAAGAGCATTATACAAGAAAAAACCTTTTGATAAAAAATGCTTATCATAGAAAAAATGTGAAATCCACAAAGGTGGTCGCACAAACAAAAATGGCAAGAAGAATTGGTTTAGCTCAAATGCCACGCGATACATGGCCAACAATCGTCTCGAAAGCAAAATGGTAATTTCGGGGCAGCGAGGTCGGATGGGACTAATCGTAAGAGGGGGCTTGAAAATGGGAGAAAAAAGAGTGGTTTAGTGCGGGCGCCACCATCGAAAGTCATATTGGTGGCTATTCGTAAAAATAGTCCGATCCCAAATAAATCTATTTATCCACCCCCACAAGATAGAGGCACGATAGAAAATCCATGGCTACGAGGACTCCATAAAAGAGACGCTCTCGATTTGGCTGACGCCAATTTCCCTTTGGTGGAAGAGGCCGTGGATACCTTTTCGAGCCACATTGAAGTGGAGAAAAGAAAACATGGTAACAAAATGGAGGATGCTTTTAACTCCACACCGTTGATCGTAATCAATGAAAATCTTAACATCTCACTCCAATGACGTATAGGGGGACCATTCGAATTTTTAACTGAGGATAATCGGAGTCTTATCCAGGTTTTGAGGCATTAACAATAATCAAATTATTCCATCCGGGGCGGAAAGATAAACGATCAAAAACGATTTCTCGAAAATGAAGAAAGCCGTGTATACCGCAATGAGCAACTAATCAATGAACTGGCATTCACGAATAACGCAAGAAGAAGCGAGAAAACGGCCAACGCCTATGGTAAAATAAAATACTTTATGCGGAAAAGAAGACTTACAAAATTCAAAAACGACCAAATCAGCATCTATGAGGATGACTGCATTAAGACCCTTCGGAAAATTTCGGATGGTTCTGTTTCGTTGGTTGTCACCTCCCCGCCATATTGCATGGGAAAAGAATACGAAGATGTGCACGATGACACTGAATCATTTAAAAAACTAAACACGAGAGTCATAAAGCAGGCAAATCGAATTCTAAAAAAAGGCGGAAGTCTTTGCTGGCAAGTCGGTTACCACGTATCTCACTCCTCAATTGTTCCATTAGATTTCTTAATATTTGAAATTATCAAGAGTATCAACAGGGGTCTGACAAAAGAAAACCGCTTCTATTTGCATAATCGGATAATATGGACGTTCGGCCACGGGCTTAATTCAGAAAAGCGATTAAGCGGCCGACATGAAATGATTCTTTGGTTCTCAAAAGGGGAACAATACACCTTTAATCTTGATCCAATTCGGATCCCACAAAAATATCCAGGAAAAACATATTGGAAAGGACCGAAAAGAGGCCTTCCTAGCGGAAATCCTCTAGGCAAAAACCCCGGTGATATTTGGGATATACCAAATGTTAAAAAGTGGCATCCAGAAAAAACAGAACACCCTTGCCAGTTCCCTATTGTGATACCTCAAAAATTAATTAAGGCTCTAACAAACGAAAACGATTTGGTTGTCGATCCGTTTATGGGGAGCGGAACAACGGCAATCGCTTGCCTCATTGAGAATAGGAGGTTTATTGGCTCAGACAACAGTGAAAAATACATCCGTATTACAAAAGAAAGGATAATGAATGCTATTAAAGGCGACTTGCCCTATCGTCCGGACTTCCCGGTGATGGCGCCCGATCCCAAATCAAAGGTAGCCAAGAAACCATCCGGTTTTAAATGGTAATTCACATGGCAAAAAAACAAAAGTTAACTAAAGAGCAAAAGGCTGAAACCAAGCGCAGAAATGACTTTTCAACAAAGATAGAAAAGATTTTTGTCGGTTCCGGCTTCTCTTCGGTAAAAGTAAACCATTTCCAGTTTAAACTCGGAAACAGATCGAATGAACTTGACCATCTTTTTGTTTATGAAAACATACTCATTATTGCGGAAGACACCATTCGGGCGCTCAAGGAGAAAGAAAAATGTCTGGCTTCCGGACAACAGTACGGAATAAATCACAAAGCTCAAAAGGAAGAAACGAGCCGTATTATATCAGAAAAAACTGTTGAATTTCTTGAAATACTAAAAGATGAGTTTCCTGAGGAATCTACTTTTTCTTTTTACAAGGCAAACGAACTGAAAATTTTTTACCTTTATTTCGAATACGGAGCCACAGGCATTTCAAGTGACGATGCTGCCCGCTATTCACATTTGGTTTTCATCGATGCGGCTACAATGAACTATTTTTTCGCAATGTCCCAAAGCATTAAGCGTTCGTTCAGATATGAATTATTTAGATATCTAAGAATTCAACGGTCGGATGTCGGTAAGGCCGACCCCAACGAAGAATCAGATTTGATCCTGAAAACCTCGATTATCTATCCGGATTCTACGACTGGATTTTCGGGTGGCGTGAGAATGGTTTCGTTTATGATGAGACCTAGTACGTTGTTGGAAAACTGTTGCGTGTTACGAAAAGACGGATGGAAAGAAAAATTGGATTTGTATCAAAGATTGATAACTCCTAAACGAATAAAATCGGTCCGAGACTTTGTTTGCGAAAATAACACAACCTTTTTGAACAACATAATTGTGACGCTTCCAAAAGGTGTAAGTTTCTTTAAAACGGAAGCCGACGGAACGCAAAGCCTCATCAACATCGACGATATCGTAAAATACGACAAAAACATCACGATGCACATCCCTTCTGATTATAACAGCATGGCAATAATTGACGGACAACATCGAGTTTATGCCTACTACGAAGACCCAAATTCCCAATCGGAACAAGAACAAAAGATTTCCCGATTACGCAACGAACTCAACCTTCTAGTAACAGGTATTATTTATCCAAATAATGAGAAATTTAGTAACGATCTAGAAAAGCGGAAATTTGAGAGTTCTCTTTTTGTTTCGATCAACAAAAACGCAAAACCAGTCGATGCCGACACATTAATACAAGTTCAGTCAATAATGAATCCGACATCTGGAGAGGCAATCTCTCGAAAGGTCATTGAGAAATTAAACGAAACCGGGCCCTTCAAACAACAATTCCAACTTTCAAAAGTGGTGCCGGCCCCCATCAAAACGGCTTCGATTATTGAATATGCGTTAGCCAGTCTTCTGGTCGCCAGGAACACAGCAACAAGCCTATACAGTTATTGGCTCCTAAAAGAGGGAAAGAGTAACGATTTCACCCTGGTTAAAGAACAAGACATTGATTCTTATATTAATTATTGCGTTCGCTGTTTGAACGAATATTTTTCAGCAATACACAGTAAGTTCTTATCGTATTGGAACAATGACTCAAAACTCTTGAAAGTAATATCAATAAACGCGTTTATTATTGCCTTCCGAGAAACGCTAATGCAGGTTGGCGGTCCGAAAAATTCCGCTTATTATCAATCGGTTTTGTCCCGTTTGAAAATGTCATTCAACGACGAAGATGGCGCCCCGTTTCCTTATGCTGGAGCAAGATATTCAAGATTTGCAAAAGATAAATTGATCCCCCTGTTCCTTAGGTCGCCAAATTGAGCTCCGTTTTTATAAGACGTTCACTGTAATCGTGCCAAATAAGCATTATCTTTTTGTTTTAACGTGGAAGGCACTGGTGGATGGCCGTAAAACCGTCGTTGGTTTATTCTTTGCCGCCTTGGCACACCTAGAGAAACATTGTCGTTAACTCCGTTGGACGATATTCTTTTCTGTGTATAACGTATAAAGAAAGCCGCAACTATCTTCCCCCGCCCTCATTACTTTCTGACTCCAAAAAAGATAGAAATGGTGCCTCTACAAAAAATCAATTCGTAGAATTGTCTAGTGTTTATCGACACCAATCAACGATAATTGGCATACAGTCTCTACATGAAATGTTTGTGGGAATAGATCGACTGGTTGGATCTTCCCGACTTTGTATGACTGATTTAGATAGGCAACGTCCCTGGCCAACGTGGTGGGGTCGCAAGACACATAGACGATTCGAGAGGGCTTAAGCTTAATTACCGCATCAAGGAACCTCTGGTCACTGCCTTTTCTCGGAGGGTCCATGAACAAAACGTCGATATGGTCATTCACTCTGGCCATTCTCGTAATGTAATCCGAGGCATCGTCCGCATACGAAAAGAAGTTGGTTATGTTATTCTCCATGGCGTTGGCAATCGCGTCATGAACGGCTTCGGGGACGATCTCGACCGAGATAGCCTTCTTGCACCTCTTGGCGGCGATCATGCCGATGGTGCCGATGCCGGAATAGGCATCAAAGACAACGTCATCAGGTGTGAGTTCGGCGAAGTCCATCGCGGTGTTGTAGAGGATCTCGGTCATGATGGGGTTGGTTTGGTAGAAGCTCTTGGCGGAGATTCGGAAGTTCACGCCGCACAGGGTGTCGCGTATGAATCCCTTGCCATAGAGGACCTTCGTCCGGTCGCCTAGGATGACGTTGGTGTGCCGGTTGTTGATGTTCTGTACCACGGTGGTGATCTCAGGGCATTGTTCAACTAGGGCGTGCACGAAGTTGTTCCGGCTTGCGAAACTATCGACCCCAGTCACGAGGACCAACATAACGTCATGGAAGAATTTCGAGGTTTTGATCAAGGCGTAACGAATCACGCCTTCGCCAGAGTCCTCGTCAAAAGGTTCGATCCTCATGGATTTCATGAGGTAACGCATCGCCTTCAGGATAGGCTCGGCCCGTTCGTCTTCGATGAAGCACTTTTCGATCGGAACAATGACATGAGTGTTCTGTTTGTAGAAGCCGCAATAGATGTTTCCTTTGCTATCGCATCCAAAGGGAACCTGGATCTTGTTACGGTAAAAGTAGGGGTCTTCCATCCCAATGGTCGGAAGGGCCTCGACGTCCATATGGCCAATTTTTCTAAACTGCTCGACAACCTTCTTTTGCTTATAAACTAACTGGGCCTTGTAGGCGTACTTCTGAAATTCACAACCGCCACAGGATGAACAGACTTTGCACTTTGGTTCAATGCGGTCTGGCGAAGCCTTAAGAAGCTTAGTGACACGGCCAAAAAGAGAACCGGCTCTCTGATAGACGATTTCTACTTGGGCCTCATCGCCAGGAAACATCTCCTCGACGAAAATAACCCGTCCGTTATCTTTGCAGACACCAAGCCCCTCAAACGAAAGATCAATGCATTTTAGGGTCAAAGTGCTCGGACGATCGTACTGTGGCATTAGGCCGCGGCCTTCTCTTTCGGAGCCGCCATCATTTGTTGGATAAACTCAACTTCGACTTTCTCGTCAAGACGAGGGAAGAGTTGTTCGCCCTTGGCGACCTTAAGGCCTCCGATGGCGTTAAACTTAATCGCGCTCTCGTAATTTCGTAAAGAGGCAGGAATCCCTAATTGATCAAAGATCTTCCCGCTCTTGGTGATAAGGATCGGGGAGAGCAATTCACCAGCAAGGAAAATGATTGAAGCAAGGTGAGCCATACAGCTTTCAAGTTGCTTCTTTTTCTCGGGGTCTTTTGCTAAAGACCATGGCGCGCTTTGCTCGATGTACTTGTTGGCGGCGCCCACCATCTCGAGGACGGCGGCATAGGCTTCGGTGACCTTTAGATCGTCACTAAGAATCTCATAGGACTTGACGGTCTTTTCGGCTATTTCACGAAGTCCCTTATCAAAATCATTCAACTCGCCTTTATAGGCGGGAATAACGCCTCCGAAGTACTTGTCGATCATGGAGACGGTGCGGTTAAGGAGGTTGCCAAGATTATTGGCTAAGTCGGTGTTGATGCGGGAAACGAAGTCTTCG
>Ga0183100_1001318_pt1 | contig 12923 bp, 11 predicted proteins | sample Biomet2_FD_127789 | JGI IMG/M metagenome (GOLD analysis project Ga0183100, IMG submission 127789) | Microbial communities from bioreactor (seeded with anoxic lake sediment) at LBNL, California, USA - Biofuel metagenome 2 | ecosystem: Engineered > Bioreactor > Anaerobic > Unclassified ...
AAATCCTTAAATTATAAAAAATAAATAGGATTGATAATTGCATAGCATACTTTTATCAATCCTATTTATATATTCAACTCATTATTATCTTTGTTTTTTTATATACTAATTTGTTTTTTCTTCTAATACAACTGGTACACTAACATTTTTCTTATCTCTTACTACTTCTATATTAATAGTATCACCAACATTTTTACCTTCTTTTATATCTTTAAGTTCTTTAAATGTCTTAACTGGTTTTCCATCACATTTAACAATAATATCTCCAATTTTAAGTCCAGCTTTTTCGGCTGGTGAAAATTCATCAACAGAAGATACATATATGCCTTCTACTAAATCATACTTCTTGGCAGTAGTACTATCAATTTCTCTTATTTGAATTCCTAAATTTAAGATAGGTTTTGATAAAGCATCTATTTTACTTTTTACTTCATTTATAGGAATTGCAAAACCTATACCTTCAATGCTAGTTGTTCCTGTTGCTTGAGTTCCTATCTTCATAGAATTTATTCCTATAACTTGCCCTTTAGCATTTACTAATGGACCACCACTATTCCCTGGATTAATAGCTGCATCTGTTTGAATTAAATTTACACTTGTTCCGTTTTCTCCTTCTATAGTTCTATTGCTACCACTTATAACTCCTTTTGTAAGTGTTTGTGCAAAATTCTTTGAAAGAGGTGTTCCAATTGCTATAACTTCTGCACCTGGATATACTTCATCAGAATCTCCAAGTTCTGCAATTGCTGGCACCTTAGTTCCTTCTTTTAACTTAATCATTGCAATATCTTTTTCTGAATCATAATTAACTACAGTTGCACTAACTTCAGTATTATCACTTAAAGTAACTGTAACTTCCTTAGCATTTGCAATTACATGATAATTAGTTAATATATATCCCTCTTCATTTATAATGAAACCTGATCCCATACCATCTACTTCTCCACTTGTAAATCCATTACTAGCTGAGCTCTTAGTTGAAACAATAACAACTGCTGGTGCTACCTTATTGAATGCATCTGCTGCTGACATTGCATCTGACGTACTTGCAGTAAATGATTGTGGAATGGAGCTTACTATTTGTTTGGTGGTAGTAATATTATTATTAGATTTTATTAATGAATAAGTAATTCCACTTCCAAATACTCCACCTATCATTGTAATAAATAATATTCCTGCAATCTTTCCTAGTATACGTACTCCTCTTCCTTTTCTTTTCTTTGGTCCTGAATAATTATTATTTTGAAAACAGTTTTTCCAAGCAACTTGTTGTCCTTCATCAACTGGTAATGATTCTACATCAATAAATTTTTCATTATTATCATTATTATTCATATAATTTTCCTCCTTGTATATAAATCATTAATTTAGGCACTGAAAGAAAATAACAAGTCAAAGATGCAATGAAATAATGTTAGCTCATAGTGGACTATTAGCTAATATTACTGTTGCAGTATGGTGCAAAATAGACTAGCATACTGACTTATTATTTTTTTGCTAGTGCCTTATTACACTAGCAATTAAGTCATATTTTTTAATATATGAAATTAATTCTGACTTATTACATCTACTAGCAATAACTCTATACTGTTAGTATAAAGTTATTGTGTGTCAAACAAATGACAATAATATATAATTAATTCTAAATTTTTATGACTTTTTAGCTGATTTTTTTGCATCCTTTAGGACACTATTTACTCCATTAACAATTGCATTTGAATCTAATAATGAAACTGGTGAACCATCTATTTGTTCTTTATATACTGTTGTAAGTGTTGCATCTCCTATTCTTTTTATAGGATCTTCTTCATTATTAGTTATTAAATATAATGGTTTATTTGATAATAATTGATCCCTTTGACTATTTGATACATCTTTATATAAGTTTTTTAATTCATTTGATACGGCTTCCTTATATGCCCTATTATTTTTAAAACTATTAAATTCTGATAATTCGCTTTGAGTTAAATGTTCCTTAAAAATATTATTTTCCATAGTTAATCCCATCTTACTTAATAATGAGGTTAAACTAAAATTAGTACCTATTTTCTCAAATTCACTTCTATAATATTTAGATTTAATGTTTTCCTTAAATTCATTAGTCTTAATTTTTTCTTCGTATATTGGGTTAACTAACACAACTCCTGCAACTAAATCTGGATATAAACTAACAAAGTTAGTAGTAACTAAACTACCATATTCTTCTCCAACTAAAATATATGGTTCTGATGCTCCAGCTTTTTTTAGTAAAGCTTTCAAATCCTTTGCTTGATCTTCTGGTGTTCTAATTTCTCCACCATCATTAAATCCATAACCTCTTCTATTATATATAAATGTTGATACTTTTTTATCTTCCAATTCTCTACAAATCTCATCCCATTCATACATATTTGTTCCAATTGATCCATCAAACACAACAGTATAATCTCCGCCTGCCTTGAGCTTATATTCCATTTTATTTCCATCTATTCTAATATACTTAAATCTTGATTTTAATCTTGTATTATCAAAAAGATTAGTTATCATTTGTATTGCAAATCCAAAAATCAGTAGACCTATAAAAAAAACAATGCATTTTTTCAATATTTTTCTTTTACTAACTTTCTCTTTTTCAACTTTGTGTAGTCCATTAGAATGTGATAATAGCCTCATATTAGAATCTACCTCTCCACTAATTTTAAGTTAGGTTTCGCATTTATGTCTAAATCTGATATTATTCCTTCTTGGTAATTAAAATAAGCCGCACTTCCTATCATTGCTGCATTATCAGTGCATAATATAGGTGATGGAAATAAAATTTCAATCCCCCTTTTTTTAGCTTCTTTTAAAAGAGTCTCTCTTAAACATGAATTAGATGCAACCCCACCAGCTACTGCAACTTTCTTAATTCCTCTTCTCTCACAAGTTAAAAACAAATTAGTTTTTAATACATCAACGACTGCTTTTTGAAATGATGCTGCAATATCAGCCTTATTTATCTCTATATCTTTCATTTTAGCTTTATTTAAATAATTTAATACTGCAGATTTAACTCCACTAAATGAAAAATCCAATGTATCGTCTTGAAATTTAGCTCTTGGAAATTCTATTGCATTTTCATTTCCTTCTTTAGATAATTTATCAATTTTAGGTCCGCCTGGATATCCAAGTCCTAATGCTCTTGCTACCTTATCATAAGCTTCCCCTACTGCATCATCCCTTGTTTGAGCAATAACTTCAAATTCTCTATATCCTTTTACATATACTATAAATGTATGACCACCAGAAACCACTAATGATACAAATGGTGGTTTTAAATCTTTGTGTTCAATAAAGTTTGCACTAATATGTCCTTGAATATGGTTAACTCCAATTAATGGTTTTTTTGAACCTAATGAAAGGCCCTTTGCATATTGAAGTCCAACTAAAAGTGCTCCAACAAGTCCTGGTCCATAAGTTACACCGATGGCATCAATATCATCTAAAGAAACTTCTGCTTCTGCAAGAGCAGCTTTTACTACACTATCTACTACTTCAATATGCATTCTTGATGCAACCTCAGGTACTACACCACCAAATTTTTTATGTGTTTCTATTTGTGATGCAATTACATTTGATAAAACTTCTCTACCATCTATCACAACTGCTGCTGCTGTTTCATCACAACTTGATTCTATTGATAAAATTATTTTTTTGCTCATGCTTAATACCTCTTTTTTTATTTAAAATTACATTATTATATTACAAATAAATTCAATTATTTATTAATTACAATAGTTTCTTCTACAAAATCTATTTTATCTTATAATCAAAATAAATTCCTCTATTTTTTACATTGTTTAATACATTCGTAATATTTAATTATATATCTATTATACTTAAAATGCATTATTTATCTTAATTACTAAAATATTATACTTTATATATACAATATTATCAAAGTAGAATTTATATACAATAATACATTTTTGTAAAACACCTAAAAAAATAAATAGAACTTTTTATACAACTATTAAATATGTGCTTATTGTATAAAAAGTGCATATGCTGTATATTTGAAGTAATAATCAAATTTTTAGGCATATGAAAAAATAACGTGTCAAAGATGCCTCACTTAAGGAGAATTTAAATGTCTAATTATGCTAAGGTAGTAATCAATGGATCACCAATTACGAAATCAAATTTTAAATTACATAATATAAACGGACGCGCTATTTTACCGCATAGTTCTGGAAAATATCACGATAGATACGCATTATATGAACACGAAATTGCACTAATTGCAAGAAGTCAAAATCCAGATATTATTTTTTCTGAAAGCTTAATAGCTTTATTAAAAGTTTATTATAAAAGTGAAAAACGTCATCCAGATACTATTAATATTACAAAAAGTATATTTGATGGTATAGAGAAAAGTGGGCTTATAGTAAATGATGCTCAGATAACTAAAATTTTCACTGAAGAATATTACGATAAAGAAAATCCTAGATTTGAATTGGAACTTTTTGCTGAAAGTGAATATAATTTTAATTATACAATTACAAAAAAAACTATTCCTACACAATCTAAATTATATTCTCCAATGAAAAAGAGTATATTAAATACTATATCTAATGATTGTTCTTTGGTTCATAACTTAAAAAATAAAATAAATGCTAAACCGATTGATAGTTGTTTAAAACAAACTGATAAATTTTCTAAAAGTACTGTGAATAATGAAACTAAAATCTGCAACATATGTAGCAAACTTATTATTTCAGATGATTATATAAAAGCTGACAATGGGAAAACTTTAATATGTAAAAAATGCTTTAACAGATTATTTTAGATATATTTTAAAAACGAAAGGATTTTATTATGAGTAATAATTTTGATATTATTTTCTTTGGAGATAGTTTAACTTTTGGATATGGAGTATCTAAACAAGATTCTTGGGTATATAAACTTACACAAAATTTTTCTTTTTCATCATTAAATAAAGCATGTAATGGAGACACTACCCCTTCCATGCTTTCTCGCTACTATAATGATGTTTTAATTCATTGCCCATCTAAAATTTTCATAATGGGTGGTACCAATGACCTTCTTCTTGGAAGATCTATAGCTTCAATAATTGATAATTTAGAATTAATGATTAAAGATGGATTAAATATCAATTCAGAAATAATTATAGGTATACCCCCTATAATTATTGGGCAAATGGCTAATACACTCTTTTCACCTTCCCACTTATATGCTTATGCAGAAAAAGAACTCTTAATATTCAAAAATGAACTTATTAAATTATGCATTAACTACGGATTAAAATTTATTAATTTCTATGACTTAACCTTAAACAAAAATGATATTTATTTAGATGGAATTCATTTAACATCTTATGGTCATGAACTTATGTATAAAGAAGCACTTCTTCATTTCTAAAATTCACTCATTATTTAGTATATGTGTTTTTTATATATTCGGCTGCTTTTATACCACATTCAATTCCATCTGTTTCTTTCATGTGCAATGCCTTTTCGCCATATATAATATTTCCACATGCAAAAAATCCATCTATTGATGTATTAAAATTAACTGCTTTAGGATCTAATATTTCGCTATTAATAATAATTTTTAATTTTTTAAGAATAGCATTCTCAGGCACAAAACCAACTGATAATAATAAGGAATCACATTCTTTTTCTTCTACCACCTTATTATTCAAGTCAATAATTTTCACTTTTTCAATTCTAGTTTTACCTTCTATTTCTATCACTCTAGAATTTTCAACTATAGGTATGTCAAAACCATCAACAATATTATTTATTTCAAAATCAGTCATATCTTCAAAGGTTTTTTCGATTACTACACCTTCTACATTTCCACCTTCTATTATTAATCTTCTAGCAACTATAAACCCCCATTTATCTTTAGCTATAATTATAGTTTTTCTCCCTGGTAAATATCCATCTAAATTGATTATTCTATGAGCTTCTCCAATAGTAAATATTCCTGTAAGTCCATTTGTTGGAATAACAATATTGCCTAAATATTTTTCTTTTGCACCCATAGCAAATATTATTGCTTCAGAAGTCACATCCTTAACACCATCTTTAGAATTTACATATGTAACAACCTTTTCTTTAGTAAGATCTAACACAGTGGTATTTAATAGTATTTCTATACACGACTTATCCAATTGTCGTTCTATAAAATCAATATATTCTGGACCTGTTACTTGTTCACCTAAAAGCTTTTCTCCAAATCCGTTATGAATGCATTGATTAATTATCCCTCCGACATTTGATTCTCTTTCAATAATGAGTACTTTTTTTATCCCTGCCTTCACAGCCCCCATTGCTGCAGTCATTCCAGATATTCCAGCTCCAACAACAATTAAATCATAACTTAGCATTCCACTATCCTCCACATATTGACTAATTTCAATTTACACTTTATTAAAACTATAACTTTATTATTTTCTTTGATTTTTTCATAACAATAACCATATCATACATATTTATCATTTCTCCAAAAGTTATATCTTCTTTTAAATTATAATAATCTATGGATGTATCATTTATTAAAATTACTACACCTTTTTTATATAACAGCCTTATATCTTCTAAAGCTTTAGAATCTTTATTTAATAATTTGACACCTGAATTTAAGAATAAAATTTCTTTAGGAAGCTTATCACATTCATTTAAAGCTTCAAAATACTCACTCATTAGAATTTTTCCCAACTCTTCATCTCCGCATCCAATTTGATCACATGCTATTAATAGGGAAAATATATTTTCCTCTTCTTCAACTTCTAAACATCCTCTTTTTTCTACTTTTATGCTAAATCTATTTTCTTCTGTTTCTTGATCTACTTTATACCCCTTATGTATTGAGTATCTAATAACATTAGAACGTCCAAGCTCACTACTTACTAATACAATTGCTTCTCCTTCACCAATTGAATTAAAATATTTTTTTATTTCTCTTATAATTCTTAAATAAGAGAGTCCTCTACAATCTATTTCTTTCATATCTATAGCCCCTTTGCAATGTTTTAATTATTAATTTAATATAGCATATATTATAATTCACTTCTTAAATTATAATAATCTAACGTACTACACTTTTATTATACAATTTTCTTGCATTAATAGTATACCATGTTGAATTATATATTGTTTCATATATGAAAATATTCCTTTTACTTTTTTTACTAATATTTCAAATTAATTTGTGTTTGTTTAATTTATAAATTTATGTATACTATAATATAGTGATTATATTGAATAGAGGTGAAGCAATGAGTTCTTTTAACTCTAAACTTAATGAATTTTTGAAAAATGTATTAATAAAAGATACAATAGTAAGACTAATGTTCTTCTTAATCCCTTTAGCTTCTATAGTCTTAAAGGGAATTATATTTCAAGGTTTTGTTACAAGTCAAAACCCTTATGTATTTAATTTTTCTGCAGGTTATAAATCTGCTAACCCTTGTTTAAATTATTATATAGCTTTTGCTCTAATATTTTTAAGCTTTTCGCTTTTATTTAAGGGGAGAGGCAGAATAATATATACTTTTGTAATTGATAGTATTTTAACACTAATAATGCTAATTGATACATGGTATTTTAGAGGCTTCTTAACTGTTCCATCTGTATTAGCATTAACTCAAACTGCTAATTTAGATAATATGTCTGGTAGCATATTATCTATGACTAGCAAATTAGATGTTATATTCTTATTTGATTTTATAATATTAGGTACATATGCATATATAACTAAAAAATCTTATACAAAAAAACATAAAAGAGCTATCAAAACTTTTCTATGTACGTTTATACTATCAATACTATTTATAATTTATGTTCCTTTCAGTATAACTGTTTTTAATAATAAAAATATTCATAATGCTTATTTTTTTGACAGTTATGACAAATCAAATACAGCTAGATATTTTTCGCCTATTGGATATCACATCATTGATTGTTATACAGTATATCGTGATTCTAAGCCATATAAATTAACTAATAAAGACAAGGCTGATATTAATGAATTATTTGAAGTAAAAAAGGAAAACTTACCCAACAATGAATATTTTGCTAAATCAAAGGGGAAAAATCTAATTTATATTCAAGTTGAATCCTTAGAAAACTTTGTTATTGGACAAAAAATTAATGGTCAAGAAATTACACCTAACTTAAATAGATTGATACAATCTTCATTATATTTTCCAAATACTTTTGAACAAGTTAATGAAGGGACAAGCTCCGATTGTGACTTAATGGTTAATACTTCTATGCTTCCATTAAGAAGTGGAAGTACTTTCTTTAGATATCCAAATGATTCTTACAATTCCTTGCCAAACATATTGGAAAATGAAGGTTATAGCACTATTGCGATTCATCCTGATAAGGGTTCATTTTGGAACTATAAAAATGGTTTGATTGGAATTGGCTTTGATAAGTTTAATGATTTCTATTCATTTAATGTAGATGAACAAATAGGACTTGGTATTAGTGATAAGAGATACTTCGAGCAAGTTGTTCCTATGTTAAAAGAAGAAAAACAACCATTTTATTCTGAAACTATAACATTAACTAGCCATGGTCCTTTTGATATTCCCAAACAATATAGAGAACTTGGACTTGATTCTGAATTAGATGAAAGTAAACTTGGAGGATACTTTGAAAGTATTCACTATACTGATAAACAAATAGGATATTTCCTTGATATGTTAGATAAAGAAGGATTACTTAAAAATAGTATTATAGCTATAATGGGTGATCATACTGGAATTCATAAATATTATGATGATAGTATTAACCAATTATCCAATAAACAAGATTGGTATTTAAACACTGGAAATCCTACTGTTCCATTTATAATTTATGATCCGTCTTTTAAAGAAGGAAAAACATTTGATAAATTATATAATGGTCAAATTGATGTAATGCCAACACTACTTTATTTGCTTGGTGTGGATAAAGAAAAATACGAAAATACTGCTTTAGGTAGAAATCTATTAAATACAAATAAATCCTTTGCGGTAATAACAAATGGAACCCTTAAAGGTGGAGAAAATCTTACAGATAAAGAAAAAGAAATTTATAAAAAATCATTGGATATTTCAGATAAAATGATACGTGCAAATTACACTAATAATTAAGATATATAACACCCAAATAAAGTGTACTCTTTCGTTCCAGTTACTGAACAAAAGAGTACACTTTATTTCTAACATATGCATTTTAATTATTGCAATAAAGAAAAAATATATATAATCTATTTTTTCTTTATCTTTCTTATTTCTTCTTTTAGTCTATCAAGAGAATACTGATACTTTAAAGATTTTATATTAGGAAATGCCTTAATAATACGTTTATTAACTGATTTGTTTTTTGCTATTACATTTTCCCATTTCATTTTTAATTTATTAATTTGTTCTTTAACATAAGTAATTTTTTCATTTTCATGTTCTATTAATTCATCAAGCTTCTCAATATTCTGTTGCACAATATCTTTATAAATTTCACCTTTTTCTTTAAGTTCTTGATACAGTGCATTCATTTCTTGTAATTTCCCACCTAACTGTAGAACTTTGTAAACTGTAATTATTGTATCCAATAAAAAATAGATGATTAATATCCCACAAATCCATAGAATAATATTTGCGGATATATTTGTAATCAATTTTTTTACAATTGGATTTATAAAATTAACTGTAATTACAGATAAAACTCCAAATAAAGTTGAATTTAATAGACATACTCTTCCTTGTATATTAAATTTATAATTAGAATAATCCCACCATTTAAGATTAAATATTACTTCTAATAGAAAGCCTGTAATATATTCTAATATACTCGTAAAAATCATTCCAGTTAAAAATAAGAGTATAATATTATCTGCAACTGGAGTTAATATTATAATTACTATAAGTGCACCTACACCATAAATCGGACAAAATGGACCCTTTAAAAAACCTCTATTTACATACTTTTTATCAATTATAGTGCAATACGTCGTTTCACATATCCATCCTAAAAAGCTATAAACTATAAAATAAAGAAAATAAATATAATTTATATACATAACGTCTAAACCTTTCTAGCTAGTATATCTATTAAACTAAATTTAATATTAATAACCTATTTTCCTGCTACAGAAAGTTCTTTTACAACTACAGACGGACATCCAATACTACTCATTGGGAATTTTAAGTCACATCCTACTTCTTCTATATCTTTTAATAGTGTGAAGAAGTTTCCTGCTACTGTAATTTGTTCTACCGGGAAACTCTTCTTTCCATTTTCAATCATAAAGCCTTTAGCAGCTAATGAGAAATCTCCTGTTATAGCACTAGCTCCTGAATGAAGACCCGCAAATTCTGTTATTATTACTCCTTCTTTTACATCCATGCAAAGCTCTTCAAAAGATTTTTTTCCTGGATTAATATAAAAATTTGTATCACTTACACCTACTACTGATGCATATGAACCTTTAAATCCATTTCCTGTGGACTTAATTCCAGCTTTATATGCAGTTTTTAAGTTATATAATAATGTATTTAATTTTCCTTTAGTTATTATTTCTTTTTTGTAAGTTGCAACACCCTCATCATCAAAAGAGGTTGTTCCAAGTCCATCTTCTAAATGTGGATCATCAATTAAAGTTACTATGTCTGATGCTATGATTTCCCCTTCTTTTCCCTTTAATAAAGATAATCCCTTTTGTGCTTGTTCTGCATTAAAAATTCCTGAAAATGTTCCAAGTAATGATACCATGGCCTCATTGTTTATAATTATCTTATATTTCCCTGATGGAATGCTCTTTCCTCCAATTTTAGAAAGTGCTTCTTCAAGACCTTGCCTAGCTAAATCAATTGGTTTAATATCTCCTAGAGTTTTAGCTATAACATATCCCATACCATCGTATTTCTCATTGTTTTCTTCTACTATAGGTACTACATACGCAGTTAAACTATTTCTTTCATTTTTTAAGTTAAGTCCTTTTGAATTTATTATTCCATAAGTAGCTTTGCCATATCCAATTCCACAACCTTGAAAATTTACAACCTTATCACATTGACTCTTACATTCTTTTTCCATTTCTAAAGCTAGTAAAATAAGTTCATCTGGTTTTACATTATCTAATTCTTTCTTATAACAATCTAGTTCCTTATATTCCTTATCACCTTCATATATAAACTGCACATCATCATTTTCTATTGCAAGGGCTGCTCCTTTTGCATTCGTTATAAGTGTCTTTATTGCTTCTTCATCTAATATTTCAGTATAAGAATATCCCATCTTATTATTTATTTTTCCTCTAAATGAAAGTCCAAAGGCATTATTTAATTTGTATTTTTCAACTTCACCCTCATAAACATTTAAACTTAAACTCTCAGAATCAGAATAATATATTTCACATTCTTCAAACCCTGAATTTTTAGCTTCTTTAAATAACTCTTCTTTAAATAAGTTAAAATCCATATCTTATCTACCTCCTACTGTCATTTTCTTTACTCTAATCATAGGTTGACCTACATTAGTTGGAATGCTTCCTGAAGATGATCCACACATGCCCTGAGCTACTTCTAAGTTATTTCCAACCATATCTATATCCATAAGTACTTCACTACCTTTACCAATAAGACTTGCACCTCTTACTGGTTCTTGAATTTTTCCATTCTTAATTAAATATCCTTCTTGGACGGCGAAATTGAATTCACCAGTTACAGGGTTAACCGAACCTCCCCCTAGCTTCTTTGCATATAAGCCATCTTCCATAGATTTAATAATATCATCTGGCTTATCATCTCCAGCGGCTATATAAGTATTAGTCATTCTTGAAGTTGGTTGGTATTTGTAGCTTTGTCTTCTCGAACTACCCGTTGGTTCCATCTTCATACGTCTTCCATTTAATTTATCAATCATATATCCTTTTAAAATACCATTTTCAATTAATACATTTTTTTGAGTTTTATTACCTTCATCATCTATATTTAATGATCCCCAAGCATTTGCCATCGTTCCATCATCTATTGCAGTCACCTTAGTTGATGCTATTTGCTCTCCAAGCTTATTTGCAAAAACTGAATTTCCCTTAGCAACAGCACTTGCCTCCAACGCATGACCACAAGCCTCATGGAATATAACTCCACCAAATCCATTATCAATAGCTACAGTCATATTACCTGCTGGACAATTCTTTGCATGAAGCATAGTATTAGCTATTCTTGCTGCTTCCTTCCCATGATATTCAGCATTAACACTATCAAACATTTCAATTCCCATGTGCCTTCCTGGTCCTTCAAATCCAGTTTGATTTTCACTTCCCTTTGATGCAATTGCACTTACTCCAAGCCTTGTTCTTATTCTTATATCTTCAATATATAAGCCTTCAGTATTTGCAATCAAAATATTCTGTTCTTTATCTGCATAGCTTGCAATAACTTGTGAAATATCATCACTAAAACTCTTCGCCCCACTATAAGCACTTTTTAAAACAGCTATTTTTTTATCATAAGTTACATCTTTAGGATAATAAATTATTGGATGTATTGTGACTATCTTCTTTTCATTTAATCTAATTGTACTTATACTATCTCCTTTAACTTCACCTAAGGCTAAAGCTGCTCTATATGCAGTATCCAAAAGGCTATATAAACTATTATTATTTGTATAAGCATATACACTATTTAATCCCTTAAAAATTCTAATTCCTATACCATAGCTTCTTCCACCTATAGCATCATCTATCTTGCCATCTACTAATGATATAGAATTGTTAATTGAATTTTCTTCAAATATTTCAGCAAAGTCTCCTCCAGTTACTAAACACTTTGCTAACACCTCTGATGCAATACTTTTTGATAACATTTTAGTCCTCCTTATTTCTAATATAAATTTATATAAAGTTAATTTTTACTAATATATTCATTGTATACATCTAATTAA
>Ga0183100_1001319_pt1 | contig 12912 bp, 14 predicted proteins | sample Biomet2_FD_127789 | JGI IMG/M metagenome (GOLD analysis project Ga0183100, IMG submission 127789) | Microbial communities from bioreactor (seeded with anoxic lake sediment) at LBNL, California, USA - Biofuel metagenome 2 | ecosystem: Engineered > Bioreactor > Anaerobic > Unclassified ...
CCCCACCGCCAGGGCCGCGCCCGCGGCGACCTGGGGGGCGACGACGGCGTTGATGGCGACGGAGCCGGCGCTCAGGGCCCTGCCGCCGTTGAAGCCGAACCACCCGAACCACAGGAGGGCGCCGCCCATCACCACGGTGGGAATGTTATGCGGGTTCTCCGTCACGCCGTTGGTCACCGAGATCCTCTTGCCCAGGACGAGCACGGCAGCCAGCACCGACACCCCGGCGGTGATGTGTATCGTAATTCCCCCGGCGAAGTCCAGCACGCCGAGCGCCTGCAGCCATCCCCCGCCCCAGATCCAGTGGGCCACCGGGTCGTACACCAGCAGGGACCACAAAATTACGAAGGCCATGAGCGCCTTGAGCCGCATGCGCTCGGCCGTTCCTCCGATGATGAGCGCCACGGTGATGATTGCGAACATCCCCTGGAACAACATGAACAGGAGGTGAGGAACGCTGGACGCCATCGGCGCCGGAGTGACCGCGTCCACGCCGTGCAGCATCACGTAGTCGAGGCTGCCGATGAGGCCGGCGTGGTCCGGGCCGAAGACCAGCGAGTATCCCACGATGACCCACAGCAGGGTGATGGCGCCGATGATGAGCAAGCTCTGCCCAAGCATGGAGAGAATGCTGCCCTTCCGGAGCATACCCCCGTAGAAGAAGGCCACGGCGGGCACCATGAGGAGAATCATAGCCGTCGAGATCAGGACCCAAGCGACATTGCCGGCGTCGAACATCATGCTAATGAACCTGACGGGGCACTCACAAAATGATACTAATACCTTTCTTTTTCGTACGAATGTATAATCAAATCCCAGAATTATTGACATTTGAAACGGTGAGGGCCCTGGTTTCTAGACCGGGCCTCAGATGGCGCATGAGAATCGGGCCGAACGCAGGAACAGGCGGGTACGGCAAGCTCAACAACCTTGGCTCATCCGGGGAAGTGGCATCCCTGCCGGTTCGCAGTCAGAGCGTCCATGCCCCGGAGCGACGAGCGCAGAGGAGCTCAATGCCAGGAAAAAAAGGAACGATGGGGGTCGTATGCGCCCCGCTCCCCGATCGGGGAGGTTTGTGACAGGCCCTTGACTACCGCTCGTACTTCGAGCTCTCGATCCTCTGATCCAGCAGCTCGGCCTCGCTCTTCACTTTTTCCGTTCCGCCGGTCGCGTTCGTCCGAGGCCACGTCACCTCGTCCTTGATCCCGGTGTGCATCATGCTGCTCTTGCCGCAGGCGGGACACTTCATGTACTTGAGCGACCCGATGTGGACGAGGGTCGGATGCCAGGGGGTCTCGAAGATCACCCCGCACTTGGGGCACTGTGCTTTCATGGAAGGACCTCTGGGTACTGGAACGCAACCCGGGGATATAACCATGGCCTGCCCTGTCCGAGGCACGGTGGGCAGGACACATGATGTCCCTGCGGACGAGGTGAGCTCGCTCGGCCCCATGCGTTGATCTGCGTCATCGCCCCGCCTTTACCGGGCCTCACTAGATAAGTTTTTATAATTCCTCACATTTGAGGGGAACTAATGAGGCCTGGACGACCGAAGTGCCCGCGGAGGATAGAAACGGAGCCTGCCGTTTCGTACTTCAAGCCCCGGGGGGTGCCCCTTACGGAGCTCGAGGTCATCGTCCTGTCGCTGGAGGAGCTCGAGGCCGTCCGGCTGTCCGACCTGGTAGGGATCGGACAGGAGGATGCCGCCCTGAGAATGGGCGTATCCAGGCGCGCCCTTTGGGAAGACCTTCAGAGCGCCAGAAGGAAGATCGTGGACGCCCTGGTGAACGGGAAGGCGATCGAGATCAAGGGAGGCAACTACGCCGTGGAGGGCCTCAGGTCCTACGCCTGCCGCGATTGCCATGCCGAATGGGAAGTGCCCTTCGGAGGCGATGCCCCATCGCAGTGCCCCCTATGCGGGAGCACCGACCTTCACGAATCGTCCGGAAGCCCCGTTCACGAGCATGGGCCTGGCTGCCATGACCGATGCTGCAGGAAAAGAGGAAGATCAACTCAATAAAGGAGACATGAACATGAAAGTAGGCATACCGAGCAACAGCCCTGGCGGGCTGGACGCGGGCGTGTCCGCCCATTTCGGACACTGTGACCTGTTCACGGCCGTAGAGATCGAGGGGGACCAAGTAGAGAAGGTCTGGACGATCGACAACGCCGGGGAGCACAACTGCATGATCCCGGTGCGTAAGATGGCCGATGCCGGCATCGACGCCGTCCTCATCGGAGGGATAGGGCGCCGACCGCTGATGGAGTTCCAGAACAATGGCATCAAGGTCTTCGTGGGAGCTGCAGGGACGGTCAAGGAAGCACTGGCCAACTACCTGAGCAACGGCCTGATGGAGGCAACGCTCCAGGACGTGTGCCAGGGCTCCAAGCACTGCCATTAGTCAGGCTCTCGAGCCACGCTCCGGCCCCGGGGACAGCCCATACCCGGGAGGTCGGGCCTGGCTCTCTTTCCGGACAGGGGGTCGACCTCCTCTCCGTTTTTTCTCGCTTGTTCCGAGCTGCCTATCGATCATACGCGTTCGATCGGTGGTATAGTGACATCATGAGCAAAAGCGGACCGCTCCAGGGCGGGGATCGGTCCGCAGATGTAGCTCGCGATCACAGAGCCGAACGGTCCGATGACGGGAACGAAGCGACCATGCCCCTCCAGGCCAGAGGCGTCCATGCCGCGGCGAACGGAGGGCACGGCCCCGCGCGGCCTGGGTCCGGCCGGCTGCTCCGGCGGATGATAATCTTTTACGTTAAGCTGTTTATTCCGTCCCCATGGTGGGAACGACGCACAGGCCCAGCCTTGCTGGCCATGCAGGGAAGGAGGCGAAGAAGGCTGTGGCCGGCAGCGGGCTCGATGACACCGGGATGTCCCCCCGCTTGCGGGTGGTCGTCAGCTGCGTGACGTACGAGACGGTGAAGATCACGAGACCGGTGGAGGACCTCAGGGCCGAGAAGGTGTACCTGATCTGCTGGGACGGCGGGGGGCGGAATGAGAACTGCACCGTATTCAACGATTTCTACGAGGGCATCGTCGGCCGGCTCCACGCCATGGGGTTCGGCAAAGGCGACATCGTCATCCGGCGGGTCGACGTCTACCAGTTCAAGAAGGTCATGGGCGAGCTCCTGTCGATCATATCCAAGGAGATGGAGCTGGGGAACGACATCTTCGTCAACCTCTCGGCGGGGACGATGGAGTACGTGGCCGCGGCGACCATCGTCTCCAACCTGTTCGATGGCGTCAAGCCGTTCATCGTGCACTCCCGGCTCAGCCACGAGTACGTGGCCCAGCTCGCCGAGATGTACCACTCCAAGAACATCAACGTCGGGAAGACGTCCGAGGTCACCGACCCGGTGGAGCTGCCCTCCTTCCACATCAATCCGCCGCCCCGGGACCTCGTGGCCGCCCTGAGGATACTGAAGAGGAGGAAGGAGAGGGGCCAGTCCACCAAGTACACCGCCATGATCAACGAGCTCAAGGAGGCCGGGGCGTGGACGTACGACGAGGAAAGGCTGGAGAAGCTGAGGACCTCCGAATCGGGCCAGGAGAGGCTGGCCCAGGCCGAGAAAATGTATTACTCGCGCCATTACATCGACGGCTGGATGAAGAGAGGCTGGGTCGACGGGAGGAACGGCCGGGGCAAGGAGCTCACGCTCACCGCTTCAGGGGAGAACGTCACGGAGATCTTCTATCTGAACGAGTAACGCGCATAACAGCGATAACAATCATAACGTTATCTTCCTTAATTATCCAGTCATGGACTTCCCCGCAATGCCCGGAGTGCGGTCGAACGAGAGAGCCGCCGCCCTGAGTCTTGTGGGGAGGTGAGGAGGCGGCGGACCTGGCGGCCTCCGGGCAGGACCATTTCCGGCTGTTCGTCCCTTGATCGCTCCTACCTCGGGCGGTAGCTACTATTGGCCCCGCCGTCTACGATGTCCGGGGATAAATACTATGATTTCCTTTCCTGAGAACAATCTAACATGATTCAAATGCTTTACGTCGACGATGAGGCGGCCAGTCTCGCCCTGGTCAAGATCTTCCTGGAGAAAGCCGGAGGCTTCACCGTCGACACCGCCACCTCGGTCAAGGAGGCCTTGAGGATGATGGGGGTGAAGCACTACGACGCGCTGGTCTCGGACTACAGCATGCCGGAGATCGACGGCCTGGAGTTCCTGCAGATGGTCCGGCAGAAGGACGACGGCCTGCCGTTCGTCCTCTTCTCCGGCCGGAGCAGGGAGGAGGTGGTCATCGAGGCCTTCGACAGCGGGGTGTCTTTCTACGTGCAGAAGGGCTTCGACATGGAGGCCCAGTTCGCCGAGCTCGCCCACAAGGTCCGCCAGGCGGTGGCCAGGTACGCCGCGGAGGAGGACCTGCGGACCAAGCAGCTCCAGTCCAGGATGGCCATCGACCTGGCGAGGATCGCCAGCTGGGAGTACGACGTCCGCTCCAACCTGTACGTGTTCGACGACATCTTCTACGAACTGCTGGGCACCACTGCGGCCCGGGAGGGCGGGCACACCATGGACACCGAGACCTACCTCCGGGAGTTCGTGCACCCGGACGACGTTGCGTCCGTGCTCAAGTTCATGCAGATGGGGCAAGCAGACTGGCCGAGCGAGTACCAGCAGACCGAGCACCGCATGGTCCGGCGGGACGGGGCGGTGCGCAAGGTCTTGGTGCGCGTCGGCCTGCTGAGGGACCCCCAGGGCTGCGTCATCAAGGTGGTCGGGGTCAACCAGGACGTCACCGACCGGTAGTTGTTAGGCCGCTCCGAGAGCGAACGTCTAAGTAGGTCTGATGCTCCCCGAGCGATGTTAGGGATTTTTATTCTCAGATAATATACAGGAATGGAATGAACAGGGACCTGGTTTGGAGGGTAGTATCGGTCATCGAGCTGATCGTCGCCATCATCGTCATCGCTCTTGACCTCCTCATCCCCACCCTGGTCCTGCTCGCGGTCTGCGCCATCACCACGCTGGCCCGGCGTCAAGGGGTCAGATCGCTAGGGTTCAAAAGGCCCGCCAGGCCGCTGAGGATGGCGCTGATCGTCCTCGTCCTGGTCATCGGCTGGTCAGTGCTGCAGCTCGGCCTCATCATGCCGGTGATGAACCACCTCACCGGCACGACCCAGGACCTAAGCCAGTACGAAGATCTGAAGGGCAATGTCAGCAGCCTCGCCTTCCTTTTACTGGCGAGCTGGACGCTGGCCGCGCTGGGCGAGGAGATCGTCTATCGTGGCTACCTCCAGGCAAGGACTAGGGAAATGGTCGGCCGCGGCACGATCGGCGTGGCCGTCGCGGTCATCCTGACCTCGGTGCTGTTCGGTCTCGCGCACACCGAGCAGGGCGTCATCGGGGTCACGGTGACGACCCTGGACGCGATCTTCTTCAGCCTTCTCAAGCTGAAGTTCGATGACAATCTCTGGGCATCGGTGCTCGCGCACGGGTTCAATAATACCATTGGACTGACCGCGTTCTTCCTCCTCGGACCCATCTACGGGCTGTGGTGAGCGACCGTCGGTCGAGCGGTACATGCTTGGTTCATCTCAGCCGGTATGCCATCACGACCACCAGCAGCACCAGCCAGATCACTCCCTGGATCCCGCTGGACGCGATCGAGGGGGACAGCTGCAGGAGGGTGGAGGCATAGAACACCGCCGCGCTCACGGCCATGGAGCGAAGCCCTCGCCTCAGCTTCCTCAGCTTCTCCTCGTCCGCCGCTGATGTCTCCCTGAGCAGGAAACGCCAGAAGACGAAGAAGATCACCATGGTGGTGCCGAGGTCGATGCCGTAGGCGGTCGCGCCGGAGACCGTGTTGATGATCGTAAGGAGATACGGCTCGATGATGACCAGGAACAGCAGGACGAAGTTCAGAGCATACTTCACCCGGCGGTCCATGACCGTGTCCTTCATCGTCTGGTTGTAGAGCCACCAGAACCATAGCAGCACGAGGAAGGAGAGGGCGAAGTTGCCCAGGACCTTGAGCAGCTGGCCGAAGCTGTCCTCGCTCGGCTTGACCAGCGTCAGCGTCCCCACGGTCAAGGCGAGGCCGAAGACGATGTTCGACAGGTCCTCGACGTCCTTCTTCTCCACGACCCTCCAACGAGGTCAGCGGATAAAAATCTCCTTCAGACCTGTGGCGCCGTTCCCCGATCGCGCCTTCCTCTCGTGACCCGTTTGACGTCCGAGCCGGTGATACCTATTTCAACCATCACGGCCTCGTTGGAATCGATGCGACAGGACGTGCGTAATTCTCGGGAGCGTCAGGAGCAGCACGAGGTCCCGGACCTTGCTTCCTTGGACGGCTCTTCTCACGGTGCTCTTCTGATAAGGCATGGCGCTCGGCATGGCAGTGATGTAGCCTTGCACACGGACGGCCTCACTCCTGAAGGGAGAGAGCAGGCCAGGGGGCTGGGCAGGAGGATCGGCGAGAGCAAGCGCATCAGGCTGTTCGCATCCCCGGTGCAGCGCTGCGTGGACACCGCCTCCCTGATCGCCGAGGGTGCCGGCGCCGATGCCGAGGTCATCATCAGCACGATGCTAGGCAGGCCGGGGACCTTTGTGATCGACGAGACGGCGGTGGACGAGCACCTGGCGGTCATGGGGCTGAACAAGTTCGCCGTGGAGTGGGCTCACGGACGGATACCGGCCAAGGTCATGGCGCCGATACCTCAGGGGACGCAAGCCCTGATGAGCTGGGTCCAGGGGAACCTACGGAGCAATGACGATTGCCTGGACATCTACGTGGGGCACGATCTCTTCCTGACCCCGGTGCTCGTGAACTACCTGGGATACGACATCGCCTCGCAGGGCCTGCTGAGCTTCCTGGACGGCTTCACCGTCACCGTGGAAGGAAGCAAAGCGGTGCTGTCGTACGGCGAAAAGCAGGCTCTTATCTGACCGGCCTCGAACTATGCACGAATGCGTATGGCATCGATATGATGCCGATTCGTAGAACGCAAAGCGCAATTCGCTCCTCTGCTTCGTAGATCCCTCAACACCGCGCCGGACCCCCAGGCGAGCGAACCGTGGTCCGGTACTGAATGGTCTGGCAGCCTGATTCTCACCCTGCATCAGAGCGGTCACGGCCCGGTCTGCAGCTCCTGGCCAGCCCGGTCAATAGGCCAATTTATATACTCGCAGCCCTTTGGTTGTTCCGTATCAGAAATCTTAGGATTTTTTGACACAAAGTAGGTATAGTAATGTACGGAAACAACAGAGGCGGCTACAACCGCGAACCCCGTGAAATGCATGATGTTAAGTGCTCCGACTGTGGATGCGATACCCAGGTACCGTTCAAGCCCACCGAGGGCCGCCCGGTGTACTGCAGGGACTGCTTCCAGAAGCACAAGCCTAAGGACCGGTTCTAAACCGGCTCAAATTTTTTATTTTTCTAACTCATTACGCCTGGATAGTTAAACAGGATTGTTGTCCCAACCGATAGATTCCACTTCTTCGATCTGAAGTGCTGGCCAGGACAAAGGAAACCACTGGCCTCTACCGTTCAGCCCTTTTCTCCTTCGCCAGCGGCATGGCCGCGATGGTGCCGCATACCTCGTCCGAGGTCTCGAGACCAAGGAAGTCCGAATCCTTGCGCACTTCCTCCACTGATTTGCCCAGCGCCTTCTCGGCGATGACCTTCTTCCTCTGCTCCACCGGCGGATTGAACATGGTGGCCTTCTCGTACTCCTCCACCTTCTCCGCCATGTCCTCCGGCAGGCGGTCGCATTCCTTGAGCGCCTTGAAGCTCTCGCTGCAGAAGAAGGAGTCGACCTGAATGCGGCGCTTCATCAGATGGCTGAACCGGCCGAGGACGCGGCAGATGTCCTCGCGCTGCTCCGGGCTCATCTGTTCGACGAACTCGTACTCCTCGATCTTCTTCAGGCTCAGGAGGATCGGCTCCAGGGAGTCGACGGTGACGACGAAGACCTTGTACTCGCCGTGGTTGAAGGTGTGCTCGTCGAACAGGTGGATGGTGTTGGTCGGCACCACCAGGTAGACGTCCTTCTTGACGTCCTTCTCCTTGACATACTTCTGCACCTCGCTCGACTGCTTCTTGATGTAATCGGGAAAGTTCGAGAGGTCATCGCCCTGGGGGCTCTTGGCATCGAAGATAACGAACTCATCGCAGATACGCAGCGTGTTATCCGGCTTGCCCTTGAACGGCACCTTGTCCTTGGCGAGGTACTCGACGGTGTGCCTCTGGCACAGCGCCTTGAGCGTTTCCTCGACTTTGCGCTCGTGGTTCAGCCAGGTCTGCTTCATGGCCTCGAACTGCGCGGTCATCTCATCCTCCCGCTCCTTCACCAGCCGGGCCTTGTCCTCCTTGAGGGTGCCCATGAAGCCCTGGACCTCGTTCATCTTACGGAGGTGCTCCTCCTGCTTGGCGGCGTCGGCGCTCTCGAACTGCGTTATCCGCTTGTCCCTTGCCGCCAGCGTCGAGGCTAGCTCATCGAGCTTGCTCTTGCAGCTCTCAAGCTCGTCCTCGAGCTCCCTGACCCGCTCGGCGATGCTGTCCCTCGCCGTCGCCGCCTCGGCCAGCTTGCCCTCGTAGACGGTGATCTCGGCGTTCTTGTCCTCGATCTGGTGGAGCAGCTTGACGATCTGGGCCCTCTGCTCGGCGATCTGGTTCAGGTTCCCGCCGGCACTGGCCTCGAGCTCCTTGATCCTCGTGACACGATCGCTCAGGCCGCTCCTGACCTCCTCCAGTGACGCCTGGGACCTGGCGAGCTCGCTCGACAGCCTGGCGACCTCGCGGTCGCTGGCCTCCGACTCCCTCTTGGCCGACTCGAGCAGCTGGTCCAAGCTCGCGACCTGCTGGGTGACGCCGTCCCTTTGGCTCTTGAGGAGAGCGTACTCGTTGCTGGCCTCGTAGCTGAGCTTTCTTATTTTGCTCCATGAGAACAGGCGGCCAACGAGGCCGACCTTCTGCACCTCCTCCAAGAACGCATCCATCGCCGAGCGGTCCGTGCCTGCCATCATCCATCCCCCGTGATATTGTGGGGTTGAACCAGGTCTCAGGATAAGAACGATTGGTGACCGAGGATAATTATCGAGAATCATGCGGAGTCATCTGGCCCCCTGATTTGTGATAGGATAAGACGGTCAGGGCGCCGAGGGACATCCATAAATAATGGTCGCGCATTAGGCGAATTAATACACTCAGTGTACTATTCACCAAGTGTACTATTCGAGGGACCATGGACCGACAAGAGCGGCTGTACGCGATCGCGGTGGATGTCTTCCAGACCATACCGGTGCTGTACCGCCGGATACTGAGGCCGGACGCCTCGGGCATGAGCCCCTTCTCTCCACCGATCGCCGTGTTGGTGATCGTGAAGAAGCGGGGGCCGATATCGATGTCGGCGATCGCTCACGAGCTTTCCTACTCAAGGCAGAACCTCACCAAGATCGTGGACCGGCTGGTGAAGGACGGACTGGTGAAGAGAACGCCAGACGCATCGGACCGCCGGGTGCTGAACGTCGAGCTGACCGAGAAGGGCCGTAAGTTCATGGCCGACCGCCGGGAGAGGATGCGGGAGCGCCTCGTCCAGGACCTCTCGCAGCTGAGCGACGAGGAGCTCGACGGGCTCATGGACACCTTCGAGAGGGTCAAGGGAGCATTGCCCAAGCTGGTGCCGGGCAGGAAGTGATGGTGGTAAAATGACCGACGAAAATAAAGAAGCGGTCAGGACCGACAAGCTGACCAGACGGTTCGGGGACTACACCGCGGTGGACTCGCTGGACCTCGAGGTGAGCAACGGCGAGGTGTTCGGCCTCCTCGGCCCCAACGGGGCGGGGAAGACGACGACCATCAAGATGCTGACGACGCTCCTACCGCCGACCTCGGGAGGAGCGTTCATCGAGGGCTTGGACATCGCCAAACGGCCGTCGGCGGTCCGGAGGATCGTCGGCTACGTGCCGCAGATGCTCTCGGCCGACGCCAGCCTTACTGGCTACGAGAACCTGCTGATCTTCGGGAAGCTGTACGAGGTCCCGCCGGACGAGCTGAAGTCTCGGGTCCGGAAAGCGCTCGACATGATGGGGCTGTCGGAGTTCGGGGACAAGCTGGTGCGCACCTACTCCGGAGGCATGATCCGGAGGCTGGAGATCGCGCAGTCGGCGTTGCACCGGCCGAGGGTGCTCTTCCTCGACGAGCCGACCGTGGGCCTCGACCCCATCGCCCGCCGCTCGGTGTGGGACATGATCACCGGCCTGCGGCGGGAGTTCGGGACGACGGTCTTCCTCACCACTCACTTGATGGACGAGGCCGACGCCCTGTGCGACCGCATCGGCATCATGCACCGGGGCAAGCTCGCCGTGCTGGGGAGCCCCCAGGAGCTGAAAGAGCAGGCCGGCGTGGAAACGCTGGACGATGCGTTCATCCACTTCACCGGGGATTCGATCGAGAAAGGAGGCAACTACCGTGACATACAACGTGATCGCCAGACCGCAAGACGCCTCGGCTGAGGATGCGGCCGCGTACGTCGAGAGCCCGACCTCGTACCTGAGGGGGTTCGCCAAGAAAGCGCTGGTCATCACCGAGCTGGAGGCCCGCAAGCTCCGGCACGATCCTACCGAGCTGCTCACGAGAGCGATCCAGCCCATGCTGTGGCTGCTCGTGTTCGGCGAAGTGCTGACGAGGGTCCGGGCGATACCGACCGGGGACATCCCCTACATCGACTTCATGACCCCCGGGGTGCTGGCGCAGAGCGTTCTCTTCATCTCCATCTTCTACGGCATCTCTATCGTTTGGGAGCGGGACCTCGGCATCGTGCAGAAGTTTTTAGCCTCCCCGACGCCGCGGACGGCGATCGTCGCCGGCAAGGCATTGTCGGCCGGACTGCGCAGCCTGTCCCAGGCGCTCATCGTCGTAGTCCTGGCCGTGCTCATCGGGGTCAGCGTCGATCTGGACCCCCTGAGCCTGGCGTTTGTGGTCATCGTGGTACTGCTGGGCGCGGCGGTCTTCTCCACGCTTTCGTTGATCATCGCCTGCCTGGTCAAGACCAGGGACCGCTTCATGGGCATCGGGCAGATGATCACCATGCCCCTGTTCTTCGCCAGCAACGCCATCTACCCCATCTCCCTCATGCCCGATTGGCTGAAAGCCATCGCCTACGTCAACCCCCTGACCTACGTCGTCGACGCGCTGCGGGGGCTGATGATCACCGGAGGAGTAAGCGAGTACGGCGTGGCCGTGGACCTCACCATCCTGGTGGCGGTGGCGGCCGGTCTCATCGCCATCGGCGGACGGCTGTACGCGAGGGTCGGGCAGTGAACCTGCATAACGCAATGTCCAGGTAGGTGCTGCCGATCGTCCCCGCCCCGGCCTACCAGCCCTCCTCCGATATCAGTTCCCACAGCTTCTTCCGCCCGCCATGCCCGTCCAGCATCTCATGCAGGAAGACGGACCATTCCTCGTCCCTCATACGCGATATCTTCTTCATCCTTCTCAGAACCTGGATAACCTCAGCATAATGACGGGACGACACGAGCAGCCCGAGGACGCGGACCCTCCCGCTCCTCACCGCGACCTTCGGGAACGCCCGCAGCTCACCTAGGCATTCAAGGAAGAGGTCCGACCTCATGGACCCCGACCTCCTGTCCAGCAACATCGCCGCCAGCTCCGCGTCCCTCTCAGCTAGGACCTTCAGCAGCCACCTCATGTGCTCCGTCGGGACGTCGGCCCTGCCGACGAGAGCGCTCAGTTCATCATGGTCCATGCGGGCCAGGGCATTCTCGGTCCACGCCTTGCGGCGGGAAAGATGGGGGTTGCCCAGGTGGCCGGACCGAAGAGCCTCCGCCACCATCTCGTCCCGCAGGTCCGCGAGCCCATGGCGCTCGGCAGCATCGGCCATCTCCCACGCTAGCTCACCGTCGTGTACCCCACCTTCCAGGTACGCCTGGTTCGCCTGCGTTACGTCCCCGCTCTTCACGAGCGCCCATTCGGCCTTCCTCGGACCGACCCCTGGACGGCGGCGTTATCGAAGAAGCAGGACAGTACCCGCCCCTCCTGGAGATATCTCACTCCCCTCTCAGCGGTCAGTGGATCGAACGACCTCCGAAGCATCGCCGCGGTGATGTTGGGTCCTCGGCGCCACGCGCCCTCCCGGGTCATCGGAGCAGCATTGGAGCGTGAGATGTTCTATCTATCCCATGCCCGGTGTCGGTATCAAAAAATATCATGCGTTCGCACTCAAGAGGCATGCGCAAGGCGGAACCGGAAGAGAGAAGCGATCCTGCTATCAGGGATGACGCGGTGGAGCTCCGGGTCCAAGTGAAGGGGAGAAAGCCTCCGGTATGGCGCAAGGTGGTCGTCCATCCAGAGACGGGAATGGAGGAGCTGCACCGCCTGCTGTCCTTCCTGTTCGAATGGGACGAGGGATCGGAGCACTCCTTTCAGATAGGGAAGCGCGACCTTCGACCGGACGGGCCGGAGCATGATGGAGCTACGGCAGCGAACCTCGCTCCGGGAACGGTGATGACCTACAACGTCGGCCCGGGTCCGATAAAGAGCAGTGTGAGAGTGCTCTCCAGGGTCAAGGCGCGTTCCAGCGCCCTCCCGATCTACGCCGGGGGCATGAGGAGGATGGAGATGACCTCCGAGCACGATGTCTATGTTCCTCTGGGTCTGTGGGTCGACCACGACCTGCGTAGATTCCGACGGTACGATGAGCTAGTGCCGGACGGGAAAGGCAGGATGGTGGAGCCGTGGCGGGCCCGGGCGGTGTCGTCCCAGTCCGTAAAAATGCCACCGGCCGACGAGCTGGGATCGCTATTGCTGGCGCTCGCCGGGAAGAAGAGGGTCGAGCGGCCCCTAAGGCCAGTGGCGGAGAAGCTGCCGCCGGGCACGGCGGCCGATCTGCAGAACACCCCCAAAGGCAAGCTCCACCCATCCGACCG
>Ga0183100_1001320_pt1 | contig 12893 bp, 10 predicted proteins | sample Biomet2_FD_127789 | JGI IMG/M metagenome (GOLD analysis project Ga0183100, IMG submission 127789) | Microbial communities from bioreactor (seeded with anoxic lake sediment) at LBNL, California, USA - Biofuel metagenome 2 | ecosystem: Engineered > Bioreactor > Anaerobic > Unclassified ...
TATTCGTCTGCGAGCCGGTATCCGACACCAATTTCCGTCAGAATGTATCGCGGCTTTGCGGGATTCTTTTCGATTTTGCGCCGAAGGGAGGCCATCAGCGTCCGAAGCGCCTGGGTGTCCGTACCATATCCGGCTCCATAAATCTCTTTGACGATATACTTTGTTGTCAACACCTTGCCGATATTCCGGAAAAACAAGACAAGCAGGTTATACTCCATCGGCGTTGTGTGCAGTTCGGCATCGTCAAGATACACCAAATGCTTATCGAAATCGATCCTGAGCCCGCCCACCACAAGGCTTGTCTGTTGTTTAATTCCACCCGCTCTATGCAGGTGACGGATGGCAACTCGAATACGTGCCAAGAGCTCCGTGGCTGAAAAGGGCTTTGTCAAATAATCGTCGGCTCCACTGTCTAGCGCCGCAGCCTTTTCTTTGTCCTGATCACGAGCGGAAACGACAATGATCGGCATTTCCGACCACTCGCGAACTTTTTTGATGACCTCCATGCCGTCAAAATCCGGCAGGCCGAGGTCAAGCAGCATTAGGTCAATCTGTTCCGAAACGAGTGTGGACAGCGCGCCCTGAGCTGTCCCGGTGGTCAAATAGGGAAAACCCGCCTGCTTTAGGGAATAGCTGATAAAGTTTCTGATCTGCGAATCATCCTCGACAATCAGGATCTTTTCATTCCTGTTCTCCATGATTTAAGTCCTCCATCGGCAGCGTAAAGATAAACTCAGCGCCCTGCCCATCGGTACGGTTACGGCCCTCAATTGTGCCGCCGTGCGCCTTAACAATCGCCTCACAGATTGTCAGTCCCAAGCCCACGCCCCGCTGCGCATCCACTCCCCCCGAGCGGGTTGTGTAAAACATCTGAAAAATATTCGGCAAATCTGATACGGCAATTCCGCATCCGCGGTCGGCAACGGAAAACGCAGCGGAGTGTTTTTCTTCGCTTGCAGAAACGCTGATTTCACAATCCGGCGGTGTATGCTTGATTGCATTGTCAAGTAAGTTAATCAGGACCTGTTCGATCAGCTTCGCATCCATGGGCACGATCAGTACTTCTTCGGGGACACTGACCATGATTTCGTATTCCGGGTACCGCTTCATAACGTGGCTGACCGCTCCGCCTATGACTTCCTCCGCAGCTTCCGGCTGCTTGGTAATCGTCAGCCTGCCGTCCTGCAAGCGGGTAAGACTTAAAATGTTCTCAACCAGCGAATGAAGCCAGTCCGCATCCTTGTGGATTCCCTGTGCCAATGAGTACCTTGGATCGGTATTGTCGGTCATATCCATGAGCATTTCAGCCGTGCCCATAATGCCAGATAGAGGCGTGCGAAGATCATGGGAAATTGCACGCAATAGATTGCCGCGGTATCGTTCCTGTTCTGTTTCCTCTCTGGATTTTTGCTGCTCCTGCGCGCTGCGAAAACGATCCATGGCAAGCGCCGCGCTTTCAATCATGGAACGTAGAAGACGCTTCAGCGGCTCGCTCATGGAAACAGCAGTTTCCCTGGGTATCCTCAGCACTCCTAAAATGGACTCTCTGCCATAGATCGGCCAATCGTAAAACTCTTCGCCCGCATCAAAAGCCGTCCGCAATCCCTCTATACGGTGCCTTATTTCAGAGGTATCGCTAACCTTGCGTCGAACCTGGTTCCCTGCGCTTTGCTGCTGGATAAAGCTTTGTTCCGGTTGGCCGTCTTCGTCAAAACACAGACAGGCGGCGCGGCAATTCATGATGCCGCTGATGGTATCCGTCGTAATGCTGGCAATATCGGATATGTCGGCAGCATCTGTCAGACGGTTTGTGAGTTGAAACAGGGCACTTGTTTCCGCTTCTTTTTCTTGGGCTTCCAAAGCGTTCTGCTTTACTTTTGAGGTCAGGGCACTGGTGATAAAAGCGGTAACCGTCATAATCGCAAAGGTAATCAGATACGACGGATCGTTGACGGAAAGCGTAAAGTATGGTTTTGTAAAGAAATAGTTAAACGCGCAGGTTGCAACGACGGATGCTGCGATTCCATAAACGTATCCCCGCGTCAATCTGGCAGTCATCAGGATGGAAAGGAGATAAACAATAACGATGTTTGCTTCAGGAAAACCGATCATTCGGAATATCCAGCCAATACTACTGGCGGCGGCAATCATCGCCACTGTTATCATTACATAACGGAAAACATTTTTACGTTCTTTGCTTTTTAAGATTGTCATTGCTCCTGCCTCCCTGTGTACGGCCACCGATCGGTTTATCCGCATTACTTGGAATCAGCCAAAGGTTTCCCTTTTTTACTGTACCGGCAATTCTCCCCGCAGCGCAATAATAATTTACCGTCCGGCTCGTGATGTTCAATCACCCCATGTGTGTTTTGCCTATTATATTTCATTATCTTAAAATATACAAATGCCTTTTCGACTAAAAAGCTGTCTGCCACGATATTTCGCAAGCACCCTTGAAAGAAACCTCTCGCTTTTGATGTTACAATGGCACCAATACCCTCCTTATCTACAACCAGAGGTCAGGTGTTCGAGTCACCCCACTAGCTCCATGTCTCCGTCAAGGTATCTTGACGGAGATTTTTCTATGTCTGGAGGTGCCGTCGTGGCAAAAAAGGATTATACTATTTTCATCAAAAACGCGGAAGCGTCCGTCCGTAGGAGGGATATACGGTAACCCCCCCAATGCGCAATTAATGCAAGCAGGTACTCAGCGGAAAAACCACAACAGCCGAGTGCCTGAAGCAGTTTACTGCCGCAAAAGCGGCAAAGGTGACCAAATAAATGGGTTACAGCATTGATCCAATTTCAGATAACTGCTATCCGGGTACAACAGTCCTGATCAACAAGCTGGATATCCGTGAGGAGGAAACCCGGAATGAAGCGGAAACTTTTGCCACATATATTAACGCCTCCAAGCTGGAAGAACAACCGCTTGAAGGCGCTTTTGACTTTGCCCACTGCAAGACGATCCATCATTCCCTTTTCTATGACTTATATGATTGGGCGGGACAAATCCGCACGGTCAATATCAGTAAGAAGGGCACGCGCTTCTGCCCTGCGAAGGAAATCGAAGCTCGCGCCGCTCTGATTTTCAATGGCCTCAAAGAACAGGATTACTTCCCAGGCCTGTCCCACGATGCCTCTACAGACGAGTTCGTGGACTTCTACTGAGCCACCAACGACCTCCACCCCTTCCGTGAAGGAATGGCCGTACCCAGCGCGCTTTCCTAAAACAGCTCACCCGTAACGCTGGATATGGCACCAACTGGTTGGAAGTGGACGGTGGTCTGCAGATGAACGCCATCATCCAGTCTGCCCAGGGCGTGACAGATTTGCTACGACAGGCGATGAGTGGACGCATTAAATAGTATGTCGGCAGCACGAGTTTGAGTGCTGCCGACATCTTATTTGCTTATATTGTTCGCTCCATAGATATAGAATCATTTTTACAAATATCGACCGGAGGGTCAATATGGAATATGTCACGCCGAAGGATAAGGCTAAAGAATGAGGCCTCACACAACGCAGGGTGGAAATCCTCTGCGCTGGCGTCGCACCCCCGGAGCTTACCGTCTGGGGCGCGTCTGGGCAATTCCAGAGCCTGCGGCAGCCAACCTGCGGGGTATAGTGTGAAATACGTACCTTATTATCCTGACCCAGTGGATGGGCAAGCGATATTGGACAATGTTACCCGGACAAGGCGGGCGCTGAAATACCGCGATAACGATCGTAGCGCGGAGACGATAAACCGCGGGATATCTCTCTATGATATGGAGCTGCGGGAGCGCGTGGGTGGGAACGCCGGCGGTAACCCTATCATCTGCAGGGAGTGCGTTTCCGCCTGCGCTTACCTGAAGGAGCAGGGTATTAAAGTCGATTTGGTCTATATCGATCCTCCCTTTGCCAGCGGCGCCGACTATGCCAAAAAAATTACCTCCACCGCAATCCATATGCAGTAACCCCCCATGTGTCCTTGGTGGTGAGTAGCCTATTTAAAGCCAAACAGGAAATCGAACTGATCGCCGATACGCAAAGCTTTGCCCTGGAATCGGTCTGACCGGTCTCCATCGCCAAGAAACAAAACTCCAGCTGCCATTGGATTTCAATGGCAGCTGGAGTGATCTATCAGGCGCGCAGAGCAGGAATTCCAACGAAGGAAGGAAGAGCAATGCGCAAATATGCTCATTCAAGGAAGAAGCGGTGAAACTCTCGGACGTAGTTGGGCATACCGTATTACATCAGCTACCTGTGTGACTATATCGGTATCATAAAAGATTTTGGTAATCGTTCCATGGTTCATTTCAAGAGCATATCTGCAAAGCCAACACAGCAAGCATTAGAGTTTTAAAATTTTTACGCTGCTTCCTATCTTCTTCAGGACCTTCTGCAAATCAGAGAAAGAAATCCAGACGGTCGCATCGTGTTCATTCGGATGAACTCCGAGGCGCTTCTCTCCCTGCAGCTTCTGGTCGAAAATGACTTCCACCTTGTGTTCTGCATCATTCAGTACACCGAATGGTGAAACGCAACCCGCTGTCACGCCCAAATACTGCTGAAGCCGCTCCGCAGAAGCAAAACTCACCTTACCAGCGCCGAGCTTTTCGCCAAGCTCCTTCAGGTTGATGGCGGTATCGTTGCTGGCGGTAATTAAAAAGTAGCTCTTGCCCTTTGCATCACGGATAAAAAGATTCTTGCAGAGAGTCCCCAGCTTATCCAAGCCAACACGCTCCATGTCCTCCATCGTATACACAGGCTCATGCTCCGTGACATCATAAGGGATTTTCTCTTGTTCCAAAAATTCAAATACCTGTTCTTTCATTTTAATTTCCACCTTCCCTTTTATCGTTGTTAGCAGGGTATCCAAGAAATGGTACGAATTCACTCAATTCATAAAAGTGTCAAATTCCTCAAATCAGTCTGTTCAATCCAGACCGTAGGAAAACTTCAGCTTGACAATACTACTATACCGTCTCGCTCTTTAAAATACAAGTGATTTGATTTTATTTGTTGATAGTTGCATCCTGTCTCCATGACATTGCATAAAAAACATATGTGCTTGTTACCCATGCCAGATATGCATATCCACGCGATAGTTGCCGCCCTTCATGTCGGATCTGCTGGTGATGTTGTTCTGATAGAGACCAAAGGCGGTGATAATGGACAGGAGGGATACAGGTGCTGATCGGTGAGTGAATCAGTACATAATCATGCTGCGGCAAGCTGTTAATCATTGGTTCCTTTGATTAACTTTGCATTAAATTCTTGTTTCCGCCAGCAAAATTGCATTACGTTTCTTCTTGACAGGAGATAACAAAAGTGCTAAAATTCGCTTGTAAATTTCAAAATAGTGACAAGAAATTATTCATTACTAAGTTTGAGTCGAGGGGCATGATATTTAGAATAATTTATGCAAATTAACAGTTATTTTTTCCGAACCGTTAAATCTATAGAGTGCCTCTCAAGGGACGCCTTACCCTCGTTCCCACAGATGATTCTTATAGATATGACTCTTCTGAACGCAGATGACGCTGTCATCTGTGTTTTGTTTTGCAATGGGCAAAATAAAGAGAGCAAGACCCTTATTTGAGGTATACTATGCAGAAGGCACGCAATTGCAAAACACTTTGCCGCGCAATTGCAATAATCCCAGCAACCAAGAGGCCTAGAACTCCTAAATAAAGCAAATATCCCCAGCAACTGTGCATGAAAAGAATTTTGAGCTCACCATAGGAGGCTTTACCATTGGAAACATTAAGATTTGTTATTAATGTCAATATGGCAATTGTTGTGTTAATGACTGTCGCATATCTTTATCAGTATCTTTATACAATCATTGGATTGATCTTCAGAAAAGTCAGACCGGAGAAGGAAGCTTCTCGCCTTCATAGGTTTGCGACGCTTATATGCGCCAGAAACGAAGAAGGTGTTATAGGGGAACTGATTGACAGCCTGAAAAAGCAGAATTATCCCAGCGATCTGTTGGATATCTATGTTTTGGCAGACAATTGTACGGACAACACCGCACGTACGGCCAGAGAGGCTGGCGCAATCGTCTATGAGCGTTATAACCAGAAGCAGGTAGGCAAAGGTTATGCGCTTGACACCTTACTTTTCAATATTAAAGAGGATAAAGGGTCGGACGCTTACGACGGCTATTTCATCTTTGATGCCGATAACATCGTCGACCCCAACTTTGTCAACGAGATGAATAAGACTTTTGACAGAGGTTACGAAGTCATTACCTGCTACCGCAATTCCAAGAATTTCAGTGCCAACTGGATTACCGCTGGATACTCTATCTGGTTTCTGCGTGAAGCTAGGTTTCTCAATTATCCACGGATGCTCCTTGGAAACTCGTGCGCAGTTTCTGGTACGGGATTCTTTGTGTCCCAGCGCATGATTGACGAAAATGATGGCTGGCCTTTTCATCTGCTTACGGAAGATATCCAGTTTTCGGTGAACTGTGTCATCAGCGGGCATAAGATTGGTTATTGCGACGGTGCGATTGTATATGATGAGCAGCCCACCTCGTTCAGCCAGTCCTGGAATCAACGGTTGCGCTGGGCGAAAGGGTTTTTTCAGGTCAACAAAAAATATGCACTCCGTTTGATCAAAGGCGTCTTTACCTCTTCTGCTGCGAAAATGTCTTGTTATGACTTTTTGATGACCGTAGCGCCCTGCGTGTTTTTGGCAGTATTTGCGGTCGTTTTCAATTTATTGATCCTCTTAGGTGTTGCTTTTCAACCGCACTTCTGGATGCACCTGATCATCATTCAGGCTTCGCGATACCTTATGTTTGCAGTAGTGGACTTTTATATTGGTCTGGCGATTTATGGAGCACTCACGGTAGCTTGCGAGTGGAAACGAATCAAGGCCACTTCCTGGCAGAAAATTCGGTATATTTTGCTTTTCCCAATTTTCATGGCAACTTATGTGCCCATTACGTTTGTGGCATTAAAGCGCAATGTCAGCTGGACGCATATTGAGCATAATTCGGTGTCCAAGTTTGATACGCTTGCCATAGGAAGCCAAAGTGGACATTAAACAGCACATTTCAGAAAGGCCGTCGATAAAAATCGACGGCCTTTCTGCTGGTTCGAGGTAAATTGCGATGCTTGAAAAAGTCAGCTATATCGAGGGTTTATCTCCGCCAGTCAGAAACGCCCTTGCGAAATCACGGATCCCGCCCTTGTTTTGAATGCGTACGATTGCGTACATCATGGAGGGAGAGGGGAACTTTGGAAGAAAAGCATAATAACCGGGAATCCATTCTGTTGGGCTGTAGCTTGCCTTTGTATGATAGAGGTTTTTAAAGCCATAGCAGGAATTCAAATGTTCATAGACAAAATTCAAAACTTTTTCCACAGAGTTGGCATCCGTAGCCTGACAAAGATTTGCAAGCGGCGCAAGTCCCAGGCTGGCACAGCGGTATCCTTCCTCTTTGAATATGTGAAACGCCTCGTAATTGATCTTCTCTGTAATCCCGCTTGGGGCGTCACGCGTGCGCCGTGTGATATCCGCCATGTAGCCCTGGCCGCAGGCAAATGGACAGAACACATGAAACCCCTTAATTTCGCCGTTAGAATCCGCGGCATAAAAATATCGCTTGTCCATTGGATCATCCAGCCCGACTGTTCCCAAGGTAAAAGTCAGCTCGGAGCTTTTTTTCCCTGACAGCCAATCATCCGTAATATTTTGAAACGCCGCTTCAATGGCTGGTTCTCTTTTTTCAAGCGGTCTGTATTCAAATACAGTCAGTCCGCATTTCGTGGCATGATTCACGTTCATCCGCATTTTCGCGCCTTTTTTCCCTGCGATATTGTAATCGCTCAGATCAAAGCGTGCCTCCTCGCCGCACTTTGCCGTACCGAATCCCAGTTCCTGATATATATCAAGATAGGTATCGGTGATACTCAGAAAGATAAGCTTGTGGCTGCTTCTAACACAGAAATCCTTGAATTCGCCAAGAACTGCTTGGAAATCCTCCGGGGCACAGATTGGGTCCCCGTTTACCAGCACGGTGCTCCCAACAACGCCGTAGGCAATCACTCCCTCTGCACAGCGGCTGAAATAGAGATATTTATCGTCTTCAAGTGTAAGATACGACGCGGGGTTCTGCCCGTATTTGAGTACAAGGGTTTTGGCCCGCTGCATATTTCTTTTGGTCCACAAATGCCGCGCAATAAACGGCCGCAGTGCGTAAAACAGGGCGGCAAGCATGCAGGCCCACGTGAACCAGAACATATAATTCTCAAATTTTGCTCCGGGCAAGCCCTGCGTGTCGATATCAAGAGCTCCAAACAGAATGCCCAGCGAATCGGACAGGCTGTGCAAAAAGACATAACCGGGTTTGCTGCCGGCCATGGCCATCTTAAGAAGATGATAGCTTACGCCGGAATTGAGCAGGATCGCCGCTGCCGCCGCAATCAGATAGAGCAGGCTCTTTCTGATCGATTCATGCGCGGACGGGCAGCAGAAATCGCCGCGAAACAAGAAGAGCGCAAGAAGAACCAACAGGTCAATGGCCGCGAAAAGCCACGATACCCAAATTGTCGGGGGAATTATATGTTGAATCAGGCTGGCCAGCAGCAGAAATGTCGTGATATACCATGCCGCCCGACGGCGCTGCATCAGGTTATACGACATAACGATAAAGACAAGGGACGTAATGCGTTCTGTAATGCGTTTCATCTCAAGTTCCTGCGCAAAGAACAAAGAAATTCTCGTCACAGGAAAGAACGTTGAACAGAATACGATTATAGAAAAAGACATGAGCATCATAATCAGAATATTCTCGATGAGCGCATTTCTTTTGCTGCTTTGATTCATTAGCCGCTATTCTCCTGCAATCAAGTTTAGAATTTTTGGACTTGTAAACGCATATGGAATTCGGCAGATACTATCGCGCAGCTGAGACCGGCCAGTTGGTTAACCATGCTTCCTGGGTTTCTTTGCAAAGCTGTGTGCCTTCCTTTTTTCCAGCGGCTTGGCGGCGGCGCAATGGACAACTTTCTTCCGGTGCTGCTGCTCCGGAACAGGCATCACATGGATGGGCTTGCCGCAAATCTTGCATCCCCGCATAGCCAGCATAACGTCTGCCAGCACATCGGCAGGAACACCGACGGTGGAAAAGGATTCAGATATCTGCACCTTGCCCATATCGCGGGAGCTGATACCTGCCCGCTCTGTGACAGCACCGATGATGTGCCGATCTGTGACCCTGCTTGACGAACCAATGTCAATGACAAAGGCAGCCATGGGGCGGTACTCCTGCACCTTCGCCTTTTTTCCCGATGCAGTGGGGACGCTCAGGTCCTTCAGCGCATGGGTATCATGGAGATAGGAAAGGCCCATCAGCGTGACGGCAATGCGCTCCGGCGTATGTCCGCGTCGAATCAGTTCCTCCACCATTTCCGTGTGGAAAGGCAAGGGGTCCGACTCCATGGCGTGCTCCAGGTCCTTCAGGGTTCTTTCGCGGTGGGCCTGTTCAATGTCGGATACTCTGGGCAGGGGAATTGCAGCAATACCGGAACGGGTACGAGCGGCCAGCCGCTGCAACTGCAATACCTGCGCCCGACCGCAGCAGAGGGTAACCGCTGTTCCGGCCCGGCCGGCCCGACCGGTACGTCCGATGCGATGGACATAGGAATCGGGCTCTTTTGGAATATCGAAATTTATCACGTAGTCAAGATCACTGACATCGATACCACGGGCCGCCACGTCGGTGGCTACTAAAATGGAGACTCGGCCTTTGCGGAAACCGTTCATGACCGTGGTGCGCTGCAACTGCTTCATATCTCCGTGCAAGCCTTCCACGGAGAATCCGGCTGCGCTGAGCCGCTCGGTCAGCTCGTCCACCATGGTCTTCGTATTGGAGAAGATGAGAGCGCGGTGGGGCTGATAATAATGGAGCAGCAGTGTCAGAGCCTCGGGCTTTTGCTTGGGCGGAATCTCCACATAGACTTGTTTGATGTTTTCCAGCGTAATCTGTTCCCGGTTGATCTCAATGCGAACCGGATTGCGCTGAAACTGCTGGGCTATGGTCAGAATCTCCTCCGGGATGGTGGCGGAAAACAGAACAATCTGCCGATCTTTCGGCACGTCCTGCAAAATGACCTCGATATCCTCCCGGAAGCCCATGTTCAGCATTTCGTCAGCCTCATCCAGAATCACCATTTTTAGATGACTTAGATCCAAGGTGCCCCGGCGCATATGATCCATAATACGGCCGGGGGTGCCGATGACCAGATTGGCAGACTCCAATTCCCGGAATTGACCCCGATAGTCTGCGCCGCCAAAAATATCAGCGACTTTTATATAGGGCAGGTGATGGGCCAGCTTGCGGATTTCCTCTCCACACTGGTGCGCCAGTTCCCGTGTGGGGGAAAGCACCAGGACCTGTACATTCCGGACATCAGCCAAGATGCGCTCCACAGCGGGGATACCGAAAGCCACCGTTTTTCCGGTACCGGTTTGGGATCGGGCCAAGACATCCGCGCCGTCGCGGATCAGGGGGATGGACTCCGCCTGAATATCTGTGGCTTCTGTAAAGCCCATCTCTGTCACCGCTTCCAGCAGTTCCGGGGAAAGAGCAAGTTGGGAAAAGGTTTTGTTTGTCATGAATATCCTCGTTTCAAAGAATTAAATATCCTGCTTATATAAATCAGGGAAAAATATAGATGCCGCCAAAGCTCAAGCGACATCTATGATTTTGTGAAAATGCAACTTAAACCAGCGGTTAGGCCGGGGCCGTCCGCTCACTCCGACACCTTATCAAAATAGCTTCTGTATTTCTCCGCCGCAAATTTGCCCACCTCGGCGCAGTACCCGTCATAAGCCGCCAACAGTGCTTCCGCCTCTTTTGTCAAAACGGCGCCTCCGCCGTTTTTTCCACCGGTTACGCTGCTGAGCAGCTTGCAGTCAAACACGGATTCCGCGGTGCGCACAATGCGCCACGCCTTGGAATACGCCATCTCCATAGACGCCGCAGCGGCGCGCAGAGAGCTGTGCTCCTCCACCCGGTGAAGCAGCACAGCAATCCCCGGCCCGAAACAGCGTTCATCATCACCGGAATATAATCTGATCGTCAGTTTTAACCGCAAATCTTTTTCCATAGTTACATAATAGCACATTTTCGGTTTTTCGTCAAACGGACAAATTTCCGGTTTCCGTGACCACAGTAATCCTAATTACGCCGTGCGAATGTCCATACGTTTCTTGTCGCACGCGGTCAGAAGGGCCGACCTCTTGCAAACCGTCTCCAGATGGGCTACAATCAGTGAATCGAACTAAGGAACTTTCCAAAATTGCACGAATGGGGAGGAAGTTTCCATGGAAATTAAAAAGGTCCGGCTCGGCAGGACCGGATTGACGGTCACGAAGACCGCTTTCGGCGCTCTGCCCGTCCAGCGTATCGACCGCACCGACGCAAAAAAGCTTCTGCGCCGCGCCTACGACTCCGGCATCATCTATTTTGACACCGCCAATGCCTATACCGACAGCGAAGAGAAGCTCGGCGAGGCACTGGAGGACGTCCGCCACAGCATTGTGATCTCCACCAAGAGCAGCGGGGCGGATAAGAAAACCATCCAGGCCCACATCGAGGAGAGCCTTCGTCGGCTGAAGACGGACTATATTGATCTGTTTCAGTTTCACAATCCCGCTCAGCTCCCGGATGTCAATGACCCCGACGGCCCTTTTGCCGCAGCACTGGAAGCAAAGCGGAAAGGCTATGTCCGCCATATCGGCATTACAAACCACCGTTTGAAGGTGGCTCTCGCCGCCGTGGACTCCGGCAACTTTGAAACCATGCAGTTTCCCTTCTGTTACCTGTCCTCGGACAAGGAGATCGACCTTGTAAACCGCTGCAAAGCCGCGGACATGGGTTTTATCGCCATGAAGGGTCTGTCCGGCGGAATGCTGAACAATGCTGCAGCCTGCTATGCGTTCATGCAGGGCTACGACAACGTGGTCCCCATCTGGGGGATTCAGCACGAGTGGGAGTTGGACCAGTGGCTGGAGCTGACCGAGAAAAATCAGCAGATGACCCCAGAGCTTCAGTCCGTGATCGACAATGACCGCAGAGAATTGGCCCACAACTTCTGCCGCAGCTGCGGGTACTGTCTCCCCTGCACTGCCGGAATCGATATTCCCCAAGCCGCCCGGATGGCCATGCTCCTGCGCCGGTCACCCTATCAGCCGTACATGACCGACGAGTGGTACGCCAAGATGCACAAAGTTGAGGACTGCATCCACTGTAACGTCTGTAAGAGCCGCTGTCCCTATGAACTGGATACGCCGGAGCTGCTCCAGTCCATGTTGAAGGACTACGACGAATTCTACGCCCAGCACCATAACGACAAGTAAGGAGATTACCCACATGCTTTTCAAAAACGATGAGGCTAGTCTGAATCTGGAAATTGTTAACTACGAAATTTCTGAGGATTCCGGCGCGCCGGACAGTGACGACCGCAACTGGCTTGTCCTGCGAGGCACTTATACCGACGAGGACGGCCTTATCATCAGGGACTCTAACAGTTGCCTTCTGACCTCTGAGCTGAAAGGCCTGACTGCCGGACTGAAAGTTCTGAAAGCCGGCATCCGCAATAGCTACGACAGCGACTTTTCCGAGCCGTATTTTCTTTTCTCTGCCCGGACAGAGGTTGAGGACCGCTATATCTTGGATGTCTCCTTCACCCTGCCCAATACCATGGAGGATCTTGAAAACGCCGAGCTCAGCTGCGTCATGACCACCACGGAGCTGATTTCGCTGATCGACGAGCTGGACACCCTTTGTAAAAAATTCCCCGACCGAAAATAGCAGCCGGTTTTCTTTTACTTATTTCATTGGCCAGCAAAAAGAAACCGCCTCCGGCTGAAGACGCAGGTCTTCG
>Ga0183100_1001322_pt1 | contig 12871 bp, 10 predicted proteins | sample Biomet2_FD_127789 | JGI IMG/M metagenome (GOLD analysis project Ga0183100, IMG submission 127789) | Microbial communities from bioreactor (seeded with anoxic lake sediment) at LBNL, California, USA - Biofuel metagenome 2 | ecosystem: Engineered > Bioreactor > Anaerobic > Unclassified ...
TGGTGTTGTCGTCTCCCGTGACCACGTTGACTTCTTTCGCCTTTTCGAGGCCGGCTCTTTTTAGCAAAGGGAGTGAAGTCGCGTTTCCCTCAACGAAGAAGCCGCTGAAGGAAGGATCGACTTTTTTGAAGGATTCCTTATCCTTGTCGACGATAATCGCGTTGAGGCCATTTTGCGAACAATAGGAGGCAATTGAGGCCCCGAGCCTTGAAGCTCCGATGATTAAGACGGTTTCCATAGTTTTTTCGACCTCGAATTCACCTTTCTTCCTTTCGAGGCATCAAGGTCTTGATGAAGTGGACGTTGACGATCACAGGTCCGTTGTCCGTTGAAAAGACCACGAAATCGCCATTAACCGATACGACCTTGCCTTTGAAACCGACGCATCCATAGTCCGCAGCCAACTCAACCTGGAAGCATTGGCCTACGTATTCTTTCATAACAACCCCCCTCATCCAGTTTTTTCTTTTCGATATAAAGATTCCATAGGGAAAAGCGTCGTTATACAAAAGAAGAAAGCAGGAAACGGCGTCCAAGGATCCTCGAAATACCGGCTCGACTCGAACCGTTTGGCATCAAGGTTTCCTTTCTAATCTCATGAAGGGGCGACGGTTTGGATAGCGGCCTTTGACGGATTTTCTTGTTGAACAACGCATTTTTATCTTTTAGGCTTTAGGGGTGATTGAACCTTCGAGCAAAGAGGGTCGTCTATATACCCTAGATCTTTTGCGGCTATGGGCCATCGTTCTCGTGGTGATGGGCCATTGCCTCCGGGTTTTTGTGCCGGATTTCCTTTACACCCGTTTTAACAATTTCCTTTGGCTCTCCGAACTGCCTCTCTTCTTTTTCGTTGCGGGTTACGTCCATACGAAGCCGGAAAAGATCGACACCTTTCTCAAATTTTTCCTATCCGTCCTCAAAAAGGCTTTTTGGGATTTTTGGCCCATCATCACTTTTGCTCTCATTCGGGTCTACTGTTTTCGCCAATACCCCGACTTTCCGACCGCTTATAGCCTCTTCATCAAGAATCCGGCGGAAGGCCTGTGGTTCTTCTTCGTCCTTTTCTGGGTCGATTTCTTCTTTTCCCTCGGGACGTACCTCAGCCATTTTTTCAAGGGACCAGCTTTCAAGAAAGCTCTTCCTCTCGTGACTTTTCTTTCGTTTTGGTTAGTTCTTTTTATACTCTACGAAACCAAACAAACGGATGGCAATTACCTCGGAGTCGAACTGGCCCTCCGGTATGGTCTTTTCTACGCGCTTGGCTATCTTGGCTTCCTTTTTCTCCCTCGCCTCGACGAAACCAAGAAAGCGGTGCGCCTCGGCCTGTGGCTTTCTTATGGCGTCTGTCTTTCCGTTTTTCTTGCGGTGTGTCTTGTCGTTCCCTCACTCTTTGGCCTGGACTTAACCTTTTTCCCGAATCACCTTCTCCTCTTTTTTGGCGGGGTGGCCTCAACCGTCGTTTTCTATCTTCAGGCCCATTTTCTTGCCCGTTTCCGGTTTTGCCGAATCCTCTCGTATGGGGGGAGGTTCACCGGTGATGTCTATTGGGCTCAGCCGAACCTCATTAAGTGGTGGCCCCATTGGGTTGCTGGAACGATGGCCCTTCAGTGGCTCTCGGGGTTTGCCCTAGCGGGTCTCGTCTTCCTTTTCGTCGGGATTGGTCTCGTTCTTTGCTACTTCATCCCCTTCCTGCATTTCGCCTTTTTCTTGCGTCCCTATTCCCGTTACCCCTTTGAGCGGAAATGGCTGGCGCTCTTCCGTTAACGGAATCCTAAAGCCTGAAAAAAGACGCCGAAGCGTCTTTTCTTTTTAGGTCAAGCTACTATTTCACGATCCATAAAGGCGTGGTCGAGAAGGTCGTGGTTTTAAGTCCGCTCTCGGGCGGGAAGACCAATTTGTATTCGTTGAGGTACATGCGTTTGGCTTCGCTTTTCGCGAGCCGCTTGTCGCCGAGGAGGGTATAGCCGAGGGATTTGATGGCCAAACGAATTTGGTTTCTCCGGCCCGTTTCGATGGAAACCGCCACGGCGGTGCCGATCTGGATGTAATTGGTGACGTCGAGATCAGTCACGGATTCCTTGCCATGCTCCTTGTCTGAGACGATGACCTTTTGGCCCTTTTCCTCGAGATACTGAACGACGTGGAAGTGAGATCCAAGGCCAAGATGCTCCGCGAGGACAGCCTCGTAGAAACGCCCGACCGTGTGGGCTTCAAAGCAACGTTGAAGCTTTTCCTTCACTTCGGCTTTCTTCGCAAAAACCATGACGCCTGAGGTTTCATAGTCTAGGCGGTGGACGATGAAGAGCTTTTCGTTCTTCATGGCTAGATATTCATGAAGGTAGTGATAAAGATTGTGCGAGAAGGTCTTTTTGTCGAGGGTGCGGATGGAAAGAACGTCCCGCTTCTTGTAGACGGCGATAACGTCCTCGTCCTCATAGAGGATGGTGTAGGCAACCTTATCCTTGTTTTGAATCATGGTTTTCTTCTTTCTTTTCGTCGATGGTGACGGAAGTGGTCTCAATGATATTTTGGGCCTCGGTTTGGCTCTTTTTCGCGTCAGAGACTTCGGCTGCCTTGAGGTTATCGCCCGCCTCTAGAAGGAGTGGGATCGGATGGAACCAGTGGTAGAGTAGCTCGACGGCGTACATCAGGGCAATGTAGGTGAAGACCGAAGCGAGCACGAGGGCGTAGGTTCGGTTAGAAAAGGCGCCACGGGCGAGGGTGATGATATCGAAGGGGATCAACGTTAGAGGGATCGGGAGCAGAAGGACTTTGTCGAGCAAGGAATTCTTCTTCCGGCGTTTCTTTGAAGCCAGGAACCAAACGAAATCCGCAATGCCGATGAAACCGCCGATGAGGGTGACGTAGGTGAAAATGATGATGCGCCGCTCCGTCACGGGGAAAACGGAGAAGAAAAAGAGCAGTCCGACGGTGAGAAAAATGATGACAAAGACGCCGAGTTCAATGGAATAAATGAGCTTGGCTTGGGTCAACTCATCAAGTTTCTTCTTGGTTTTCATGCGCCCAATTTTACTTTATGCGCGCCCATTAAACAACGAAAGAGAGCCTCTCGTCTTTTTCTAGGGGTCCTTTCATGGTATCTTAGTGCAATGAAAACGGCGCATCAAAAACTCCATTGCCTAAAAAATCGCTATGGCTTTTCTAGCGAGGAGTTGGCGGCGTTAACCGGTCTCTACGAAGGGAAGCCTTTTGACGCTAAGGGTCCCGCTTTTAGGAAGCTTCAGGAACTTTCCGCCTCTCTTTGCGACTGCTATACCGCTCTCTGCCAAAGCGTTCCTCCGAAAGCGGGGGTTTTCCGTTTGGGTCTCAATTACCTTAGGCGCCATCGCCTTTTGAAAAAGCTCTTTTTCGATTGTCCCCTTTCCGCCGACATTCGGCCGGGCTTCCAGTGTTTGATTGGGCAAGTGGATTTTCTTGGCACCTGCTATATGGGTCCAGGGGTCCGTTTTTCCTCAACCTCCTTAGTGAAAATCGGGAAACGTTCCGTTCTTTCTCCAAAAGCTTTTATCGGAGGTCAGGGCTTTGGTCTTGTTAACCTTGGTGAGGACTCTTGGGTTGGGGCCGAAGTGAAGGTCCCGACGCCGTTTGATCTAGGCAAGGCTTCCGTCGTGGCGGCCGGAGCCATCCTGGAAGGACTCTCCATGGCGCCCTCTTCCATCGCCTATGGTCGTCCCGCGAAAAGCCATATCCTTTCGCTAAATCGCGAAGAAAAACAACAACTAAAGCCTTTTTCACCAGAGGAAAAGAAAATCTTAAGCGAGCATTTACGGAAGATTGGTTTTCACTCAGCCGCAAAAGAATACGAGCGCGTGATCGAAGGCGGGGTCGTGAATGTCGGCAGTCCCCATCTCGGCCGCCTGTTTCTCTATTCGCACGCTCTCTCGGAGGAGTATTCCCATCCAGAAACCTCAAAGGAACGGAAAGAAGAAATTCTCCGTTTGCTCTTCCCTCTTGCTGGAAAGAACCTTCGGGTGGGTTCGACCCTTTTCGTCGATCTCCTGGGCTTGGTGAAATTCGGTGATAATGTCACGCTTGGCGATGATGTTTCCTTTTATGGGCGCGTCATCATCGGGAACGACGTCACGCTTGGCGATGGTGTCTCTTTTTACGCCACGGGCCACCCCTTAGATCCCAAAGAACGAAAGTTTGTTTTCTCTTTCAAGGGAGCGCGAAGCCTCACGACATTTGCCTCCATTGCTGTAGGGGATCATCTTACTATGGGGGATGGGGCCCTTGCCGTGCCTTTCGCCGTCGTTAAACAAAACGTTCCTTCGGGTGCGATTGCCTTATCCGCCGGCCACATCATTCCTTGAAGTCATTCCCCTCGTTGTGTTTATTGGCTATGCCTCCCGAGCCTTTTTTCATCGTTTTGCCCCCAGTATCTAGTTACTTTAGGTAACGGAACCTTTACAATGGCTTCAGTCAAAAGGAGTCACTTTCCTATGCCGCAAGACCTCATTCTTCTCATTAATCAACGGGCCCACGAAAGACAGAAAGCCGGTTTCGACGTCATCAATGGTTCCATCGGGATGCTAAGCCTCGACGACGGCTCTCTTCCTATCGCTCCCGAAATTCGTTCCGTCCTTTCTCGTCACGTGACAGATCATGACCTTTCCTATTCCTCCGTTGCTGGTCCGAAAGAATACGCGGATGCCCTTCGGCATTGGTTCCTTGCCTCCGATTTCGATGAAGCGGCCAAGCAAGGTCTCTTCTCGGTTATCGCCACCCCCGGAGGAACCGGGGCTTTAACTCTGGCCTTTTTCGCCTCTAAAACACCTAAATCTCTTTTGCTCTTTCCTTCGCTCGATTGGCCAAATTACGAGGCTATTGCTGCCGGATTTGGCCTTGAATATGCTTCCTATGATCTCTATGAAAAAGACCGTTTTGCCCTAGGCGGGTTGGAGAAACAAATCACCGAAGCGCTTCATAGCCATGACAAAGTGGTGGTGGTCATTAACGACCCTTGCGAAAACCCGACTGGCTATTCTCTCTCCGCCTCCGAATGGCAGGGGCTCGCCCTAATGCTCAACAAGAAGGAACTGCGCGGGCGGGTCGAGCTCATCGTCGACGTGGCATATATCGACTACGCGAAGGAAGAGACGAGAGCGGCTATGAAGGAAGCGGTGCTTTCCCTTCCGAAGGGCACTCTCACCTCCTTCTGTTTCAGCTTTTCGAAAACCTTCTCCTTCTATGGCCTCCGCATCGGGGCTTTGGCCGTCTATGGTCAAGACTCTTCCCTCGTGCAGCGACGGGTGGATCTAGCCACCTCAGAAGCTCGGGCCCTTTGGTCGGTTCCTAATCACATGGCCATGAATGCCGTGATAGAGCTCATCACTACCGAGAAAACCTTTTCGTCCCTCAAAAGGAACATTGAGGCGAACCGTCGGTTGGTTGCCAAGCGGGCCGCTTTGTTCTTATCCGAAGCCAAGGCGGTCGGTTTGCCCTATTATCTTTATAAAGACGGTTTCTTCGTGACACTGCAGGTTCAAGATGCCTTTGGCCTTGCCGAGAAACTGATGAAGAAAGATATCTTTCTCGCCCCCGTCAAGGCGACCGGTCTCCGGGTGGCCCTCTGCGCTCTTAACGAAAAAAAACTGACGGGTCTTGCGAGGGTTATCAAGGAAACGATGGAGGAAGCCGTATGAAGGACTTTTATTTCGGTAACCATGTCTTTATCACATCGGTCAAGGATTTTGAGCCCTATCTATCTTCGTCCTTTACCCAAGGGGCCATCCATACGGATGAAGATCTTCTCCATTCGGCGGCTTTTCGCACCATCTTCGCCGCTTTCTTGAAGGATCTCGAGATAACAGACAAGGACACTTATTCCTATTTTGCTTCGGAGTTGGCCCTCCCGGTCGATGACTTGATGGAACTCGTCTTGCTCCTACTTAAGAACCGCCGAAGCCTCGTCGCCGCAAACGAAAAGTTCGCCTTCGCCCTCGGCGATGGCGGCCTCCATTTTTATAAACTCCTTAACGCTTTCTTCCGCTATTGGATGAGCCTCGCCCGTTTTGCCTATCTCGATGATGGTGGGGTTTCGGCCCTTTCGTCCCTCAAACCCCGGATGTTGTTTCTCCGGAAATCGGTTTTCCATATCTATAATGCCATCAAAACCAATCTCTTCGAGAAAGAGATCACGCTCGAAACCGACTATTCAGCTGGTTTCCTCGCCGGCTTCACCGCCCGGCACTTGTCCATCCCTTATCCTTCCGGTTACGAAAGCCTCAAGGGCATTCCGTTTATTTCCGCGGCCGACCTCAACCTTCCTTATAGTACCTTCACCAAACGCAACAAACGGATTGGGGTCTATCACCCGACCGAGGTCAATCCCCTTCTTGGCTTGCAACCGGATCCCACCGAATGGCTAGCTTTGCCTTTTTGGTGCGGGACCTCGCTCGTCTATTTTTACTTTAACTACAAGTACGCCAATACCGTCCTAGGCACCCTGAACCTCTTTGAAAAAGCCGACCTGTCCGCTTGCGAGAGAAAACCTGATATCGTGATCTTCTTCGGTGGGGAGAAAGGCAGCACCACCGGCCTCTATTACGAAGACAAAGCGAATGATCTTCTTGTCGGTTACGTGAGTGACACCGATGAGGCCGATTACTTTGGCTACGTGAAGAAACTGATTCTCACTCTCCATAACATCAGGATGATCGAGAAAGGCTGTTTGCCGATCCATGGTTCGATGGTCAAGATCACCCTCAAGGGCGGCAAGACCGTCAAACTCATCATCATGGGCGACAGCGGGGCTGGCAAAAGCGAATCGATCGAGGCCTTCCGCCAACTGGCTTCCGAATACCTCGAATCCATCACCGTCATTTTTGACGACATGGGTACCTTGTTTCTCCGAGACGGGCAGGTCTACGCGGCTGGCACGGAAATCGGGGCCTTTGTCCGCCTTGACGACCTCGATGTCGGCTACGCCTTTAGTCACCTAAACGACGCCCTCATGTATAATCTTGGCGAGAACAACGCGCGCCTTGTCTACACTTGCACCCCCTACGAGGAAGTCATACGGGAATATCCGGTCGATATGTTCCTCTACGCCAATAACTACGAGGATAAACCTTCGAATTTGACCCTTTTCGACGATTACGAAGATCTCGTGGCCGTCTGCGAGGAAGGCAAACGGAAAGCTAAAGGCACAACCGGCGAAGAAGGGTTGGTCTCCAGTTACTTCGCTAACCCTTTTGGACCCGTCCAGATGAAGGACGTGACCCATAAACTGGTCCTTCGCTACTTCAAAAGTTTGCGTGCGAATGGCTCCAAACTTGGGGTCATCTATACGAAACTAGCTATCCAGGGTCGCGAACAGACTGGTCCGCAGGAAGCGGCCAAGAGCCTGCTTGAATGGATAAAAAGCAACTGAAACATAGAGCGTTTTGTCTCTTATTCGTTTTTTTGATTGAGAGGCATTTATCAAATTGCGGTCCATCAAATCAAAGAGCCTGATTCCATAATCCCCAAAGCATATCTGATTATCGCTTTTTCCGGACCGATCCAGAAAATTTAACAGCAGATTCATATAGTTTTTAGCTGTACGCAGTGTTCTGGCGACAGTGTTCAGATAAAATGTACAATTACTATCAAAACGCCATTCCTCGCTGTCTTGGCGAAGGAAAAAGGAAACGAATGGCGGCAATTTAGTCAATAGTTGTTCCAGTTTGTTATAATGAATAAAATAATTTGGAAGTTGTATGTTTAACTTAATATCGTATTGAAGCTCGGTTTAGTGGTTAATCAAATCAATGATGAATAACACGGAATGCCATAATCTTAAGACTCTCCAATTGGAGGACCTAAATGCCGAATATCGAAGGTGAACAAACCGAATTAGAATTAGAAAACCAATTGATTTTTGTCTTGCGTAAGTTTTTTCATTCAAACGAGATTGAGGATGCTTTTGTTCCCGTCCATGATTATTCCTCATTAACCGCAAATCTTCGTAAACAAATTGAAAGATTTAACAAACTCTCTTTTTCCGATAGCGAATTTAGACGGTTTCTCAACGAGTTGGAAAGCAAAACCACGGTTTATAAATGTGCCACCAACCTTCGTCAAATGCAAACGATCACGATGGATAGCGGAGAGAAGAAGAACATCAGAATATTTGAAAAAAACGATTGGTGTCAGAATATTGTTCAAGTTGCTCACCAGATCAATCAAACTGGGGAATTTCCTGGGCGATTTGATGTTACGGTTCTGGTAAATGGATTGCCGCTTCTTCAAATCGAGTTAAAGAAAAACGGAATAACGTTGGATGAGGCGTTTGGACAAATTGAGAGATACCGAAGGACGGTTTATAACGGATTATTCAAGTACATTCAATATTTCGTCATATCGAATGGCTCCATGACGAGATATTTTGCCAATTCGGACAAGCCTTTCAAAAAAGAGAACGAGTTCGTTTGGTCGGATCCCGACAACGTGTTTGTCAATCGTTTGAGCGATTTCGCCGCCGACCGACTTACGAAGTGCAACATTTGTAAAACGATCGCAAACTACATTGTCATTAACCAAACAGATAAGGACTTGATGATTCTACGCCCGTACCAGGTTTGGGCAGTGGAAGGTTTGATGAATCGCGCCCTAAATACCAAGAACAATGGTTTCGTTTGGCACACCACGGGGAGCGGGAAGACCTTGACTAGTTTTAAACTTGCCCAATGCCTACGAGACACCGGAAAATATACCAAAGTCATTTTTTTGGTCGACAGAAGAGACCTTGACAGGCAAACAGTAACGAATTTCAATTCGTTTGAAAAGGGAGTCGTGGTTTCGGTCGATGATTCGGCGAAGTTATTTCATCATTTTGGCGACTCTTCGATCAAGATGATCACAACTACAATTCAAAAAATGTCGAACCTTTGCACCAATGAGAAATTTGCGCGTGTGGTTGAGACAAATCGCGACTCAGTCATTTTTATCATTGACGAATGCCATCGGAGCAATTTTGGTGAGATGAGAAAACATATACTTCGTGCATTTCCGAACGCTCAAATGCTCGGCTTCACGGGAACTCCAATTTTTGCGGAGAATATGAATGCCTCCGGTCTTACAACCGAAACGATATTCGGTGGAAAACCGGTGCACACCTACAAAATAAAGGATGCCATCAACGCAAAAATGGTTCTTGGCTTTAACGTTCAGTACTTTAAAACAATCAATATTGTCGAAAATGTGGAAAAAGACGAAGAAGTTGAGGCCATCGATAATGAGGAACTCATTAATGCGCCATCGAGAATTTCCAGCATAACTTCACACATTATTTGCAACTTTGACAAATTGACCGTGCACAGGAGATACAATGCAATTTTTGCCGTCTCAAGCATTCATTTGCTTAACGAATACTACACGGAGTTAAAAAAACAGCTTGCCGGTATTCCAGAATCCGACAGGCTTAAAATCGCTGCCATTTTCACGTACGCACCTAACAGTATCGATACCGAAGAGGTGGGCGAAAACGAAAAAATAGCTCAGCAAAACCTCCAAGAAGCCATGGATGACTATTCGATTTGCATTGGAAAGACATATAACACCTCGAATTGCAGTGAGTATTTTGAGGACGTGAGGGAGAATTTTCGAGATGGAAAAATCAACATCGTACTTGTCGTTAACATGATGTTGACTGGCTTTGATTCGAAAATTACCAATACGCTTTTCCTCGATAAATCTCTGAAATACCATTCGCTGATTCAGGCCTTTTCTAGGACGAATCGTCTTGAGTCCTCGCTCAAGCCATTTGGAAATATTGTTTGTTACAGAACAACGGCAAAGGATGTCAAGAACGCGGTGGCTCTGTATTCCCAAGAAGATCATGATGTCGTTCTGATGAAGCCTTATGAAGAGTATTTGCTCAGTTTCAAAGATGCCCTTGCGGAACTACGGTCATACACCTTGATGCCAGAAGACGTTGATGCCCTCCAAGGTGATGTCAATAAAATTGAATTCATCAACAAGTTTAAAAAACTTGCAAAATGTTTGCTTTGCCTGCAAAATTTTTGCGAATTTTCTTTTCCAGTCACGCTAAAAGACGACATTTCCCCTGATGAGTATAATTCCTTCAAATCACGTTATATCGATATGTATAACGAGATGAAGGGAAGACCACAAAAGACATCGGTGCTCAACGAGGTTTCTTTCGATATCGAATTGGTTCAGACCGACCGTATTGACGTTGATTACATTTTGTCGCTTCTACGGAAAATTGGCGATGTTAAGGCGGGGGCTTTACAAGTCACGATCGACTCGATAGTTGGAATACTTCGTAAATCTACTGACCCTGTTTTGATTAGTAAACGAGAACTCTTAGAAGATTTCATAACCAATGTTTTTCCGACTTTAAGCGGTGGAGTCTCCATCGATGACGAACTTGCTAAATTCATAGATGAAAAGAGAAAAGGTGAATTAATGGAAGCTTCTTCGTTGTACGAGATTTCATATGATGACTTTGTGAAACTAGTCAATAAGTATGATTATTTTTTGAATATTGATTATAGTGATATCAAGGCGGTGCTTTCAAAGAAAGCCAAACAAAAATACCGTGAAAAGCACTATTTATCAAGCAACATTGCCGCTACAAATGCATTGCTTGAAGAGATAAAAAATTTCGTTGTTTGGGTTTCTAGCAAATATTCTATTCACAACTAGGGGGAAAGTATGTCAGATCTTAACAAGGATTCTTTGCTGCAAAAACAGCAAGGTGAAGTTGATACAAAACTTTGGTCCATGGCTGATGAACTCCGTGGATCAATGGATGCAAGCGAATTTAAGAACTACATTCTTGGTCTTATTTTTTACAAATTTCTTTCTGACAAGATTGTCAAAACGGTTAACGATGATTTGCAGGACGACGGAATATCTTTTGTTGAGGCTTGGAAAGATCCAAACTACCAAAAAGACATTAGAGAATTATCCGTTACCACAAATGGTTACTTTCTTGACCCTAAATTCCTCTTTGATTCGCTTGTTGAAAAAGTGGCTACCAGCACTTTTAGTGTGGAAGATTTAAAAGATGGCGTGAAAGCCATCATTGTCTCAACGGTTGGGCAAAAATCTCAGGATGATTTTTCCGATCTTTTCGAAGACATGGACCTTGATTCGAATAAACTAGGAAAAGGCGAAGCTGAACGGAGCAAATTGATTGGAAAAATCATCAACGAGATAAACGATTTGGATCTTGACATATCCGATACCAACTTCGATATTCTTGGGCATGCGTATGAGTATTTAATTGGCAAATTTGCCGCTAGCGCAGGCAAAAAAGCGGGAGAATTTTACACGCCGGCTCAAGTTTCTGAACTTTTGGCAAGAATAGTCACGATGGAAAACAAAGACCCACGGAGTGTATATGACCCAACGTGTGGGTCTGGATCTCTCTTACTACGAGTAAGAAACAACGTTTCTAATCCAAAATCTTTGATGATTTATGGTCAAGAGATGGTATCAACGACATATAACTTGGCTCGTATGAATATGCTTCTTCACGGCGTTGATTACGAGAAGTTCAATATCTATAACGGCGACACAATAGAAAACCCATCCCCGGCCCATAAAGAAATCGCCGAACACGAAGGCTTCGATGCTGTGGTGGCAAATCCGCCTTATTCCGCAAAGTGGGATCCGTCAGAAAAAGAAGAAGATTCGCGTTTCAATTGTTACGATGGCAAATATGCTCCTGCTTCGAAAGCTGACTATGCCTTTCTTGAACACATGATTTTCAACCTCAACGACAGTGGCACATTGGCCGTTGTTCTTCCGCATGGTGTTTTGTTCCGGGGCGGATCCGAAGAAGTTATTCGAACGAAAATCATTAAGGATTACAACTATTTGGATGCGGTTATCGGTTTACCCGCGAACCTATTCTTTGGAACAACGATCCCGACATGCGTTTTGGTATTAAAAAAATGCAGGGCAAATCCTGAAAACGTTGTTTTCATTGATTCGTCAGCTTGCTTTGAAAGTGGAAAGAATCAAAATTTCCTTCGGGAAGAAGATCTTCTACGCATCTTGAACGCTTACAAGAATCGAAAAAACATAGATAAATTCATCCATATTGCTCAAATTAAAGAAATCGAGTCAAATGGTTTTAATCTTAATATTCCAAGATATGTTGATACTTTTGAGGAAGAAAAACCAATTGATATTAAAGCCGTTTTGTCAGACCTTCAAAATCTAGAAAAACAAAGAGACGAACTTGAAAAAGAGATTTCAGGTTATTTGAAAGAATTGGGCATGGATTATAGCGATGATAAATAGAGATAACAATCTCCTTAATGTTCCACCTTTGAGATTTCCAGAATTCATTGACGTTTGGCGATTGACTCAGTTATCAGATTTACTTCTTTTTCAAAATGGAATCAATGCCGATTCTTCGAAATTTGGCAAGGGTATCAAATATATTTCTGTTTCTGATATATTGAACAACGACTTCATCAATTACAGCTGTATTAAGGGTCTGATTGACATCGACGAAGACGCTATCAACCATTTTTCCGTTACCAATGGAGATATCCTCTTTCAACGGTCATCTGAGACGATAGAAGACATTGGCCATTCAAATGTATATCTTGATTCAAAAACCGCAGTCTTCGGTGGTTTTGTAATCAGAGGAAAAAAGATCTCAAGTTACCACCCATCGTTTCTTAAATTTCTTTTGGATTCTCCGAATTGTAGAAAACAAATTATCCGATTGGGCGCCGGTGCACAACACTACAACATCGGCCAAGCCGAACTGAACTCAGTTATTTTGAAGTTGCCAAGCATCGGAGAGCAGGGGAAGATAGCAAAACTATTATCGCTTATGGATAAAAGAATAGAGGTACAAAGGAAAATCATTGAGGAC
>Ga0183100_1001323_pt1 | contig 12858 bp, 13 predicted proteins | sample Biomet2_FD_127789 | JGI IMG/M metagenome (GOLD analysis project Ga0183100, IMG submission 127789) | Microbial communities from bioreactor (seeded with anoxic lake sediment) at LBNL, California, USA - Biofuel metagenome 2 | ecosystem: Engineered > Bioreactor > Anaerobic > Unclassified ...
GCGCGGCGACGAGCGGCGCGCGGGGGGGGCGCGCAGGCGCGCCCCGCCCGTACTTTTTTAGGCCGGGATTTTGGACAGGCAGGTTTGCAGCAAAAGGTCGACCAGGGTTTTCCCGCAGTGGAATGTCGAGCATTTTCCGGCGGCCACGGCCGACTTTTGGGTGAGCCTATCATGATTTTCTAGGAAGTGCTCAATCGCTTCGACGACGGCGGCCGGCGCATAGGCGCTTATGATCGAATAACCGCAGTCGAAGTTTTTGGCTTCCAGGGACAGGGAGGTCTTGCCGGGAATGATCAGTGGGACGCCCAGGGCAATGGCCTCGATGACGATTTGCGAGGAGCGTTCGATATAGCGCTCCGGATCGTAGGGCAAAAGCAGGGCGTCAAAGGTGCTGATCAACCGGTGGAAGTCACTGCCGACCAGACATTGCTGCATGAGCGTGACCCGGTCGCCGAACACCCGGAGCCGACGCAGGGTCTTTTCATCGGCAAAGTCGCAGGCGAGCTGGATAGTGAAGTTCACATCCGGGTACTTCTCGACAATGCTTCTGACAATACCCGGCAGCATGGACACGCCTTGTTCGGCGCGTCCTTCGCCGGCATATCCAATACACAGGGTCTTTTTTTCCTGACGACTGCGATAGCTGCGGGCCGGTACGGACAATTGCAGCGGGATAGGAAAGACGGTGCAGGGCTTGTCGGCCACCGTCTCAATCTGCGTTGCAATCAGTTTGTTGCTGGCGGCCACATGGACTTTTTCCATGCCGATAAACGGCTTGAGGCACAGCCGGAAGACCGAACGCACCAGTTCCTTGTATTCACGTTCGACAAACTGGTAGCAATGGTTTTGGAACTTCAGGCAGAGATACGGCCGCCGCTCTTTGGATAAGGCCTGGTACCATGCCGCGATGCCCATAACGATTTTGGGCTCTGACGTATGGACGAAGATAATATCGGATGGAGCAATTTGACTGTTAAGATTTTTATAGAGGTTGTATTCCGTGATCTTGCTGGCAATATTGAAGTCTTCAAGATACCAGCAAGAGTTGTCATCGGATTGTATAGCGTATTTTGACGGCATGAGAACCGGTTTGGCCTGGAGCACGCTGACGACTTCCGGCGCGCACTCGGCGAAGACATAAAACTCCACCGGAATTTCCCGTTTCATGCACTCGACTTTGAGACCCAGATTGTAGGCAAAGTGATGCCCGGCCGCAAAGCGCAACCCATGGTCCAAAACGATGATGCGCGGTGTGCCCGGGGCGGGTTTCCCGGGGACCGGACTTGCCGGCGTCGAGTTCTGGTCGGCACTTGGCTGGGCCGTCGCACCTTGCTGCGTCGCCTGTTCCGTTTCTTCCACGGTCCGCAGGGCTGCTTGCAACATCCGCCCCCAGGCCGGACCGGACAGGAGCGCCTGGGCGTCGTCGCCGGGCGTCGTCGGCGGGACCGGGGCGGAGAGCTGGGGAAGCAGTTGTTCCAGGTCCAGTCTGGCCCCCGGGCAATCGGGGTCGAGTTCGAGCGTGCGCTGGAAACAGGCCGCCGCTTCCTGCACAAGCCCCTGATCACGCAACAGTCGGCCCAGGTGCAGACAGGCGTCGGCATTGGTCGGATCCGCCTGGGTGGCGCGGACAAAATAGCGCACGGCCAGATCGAATTGCTGGGTCTCGGCCGCGAGGACGCCGAGCAAATCGAGCGCCTGGGCGTTTTCACCTTCCTGTTCGAGGAGATTGCGGCAGATGGCTTCGGCCAGGGCAGGTTTGCCGCTGGCATGGCAGCGTTCGGCATCTTTAAAGGTCACGTCCTGCATGGCCAGATGGAGCAGCTTGCGGGTGCCGTCATTTTCTCCGAGATAGCCGCTCTCCAGGTTGGCCCCGACGTATTTGTCCAGATGGCCGCTTTTGCGCAGCGTGGCCAGGGGGGAGCCTTCGATTTCGGCGGTGCCTGATTCCTGGAAGCTGTCGAGGGGCAAGGAGTTGCGATAGCGCGCGGTATCGGCTCGCTGTTCGGGGGTTTCGCCGGGGAGCCCCACCGTGAAGGTGCCGTGTACGGTAAAGCCCAGTTCTTTCAGATGGAAAACAACGTCCCGGGCTTGTTCCAGATCGAGATTTTTCCGGACGATATTGTCCACCACCCATTGGTTGCCGCTTTCAAAGCCGATTTTGACTCCAAAACAGCCGCTTTCGCGCATAAGCGCCCAGGTGTCCCGGGAGATGGTGTCCGCCCGGCACATGGCCGACCAGGGCAGGCCGATGCGTTGCATGACGCCGCACATGGCCTGGACATGCTGGTCTCCGAGGTTGAACGTATCATCGTCGAAATAAATGGTTCTGTATTTGTAGCGTCCGACCAGTTCGGTCAGCAGCCCTTCCATGTAATCGGCGTGGTAGCGTCTGACCTTGCGCGGGCCGATGCCCTCGGGGTCGTTGTTGCTCATGACCGCCGGCCAGACGCAGAAGATGCATTTGAAGGGGCAGCCCCGGCTGCTCAGCACCTGGGCCTGGGGGGCGCATTGTCCCTTGGGATTGCCGTCCCAGTAGCGGTGGGCATAGAGATGGTCGTAATAGGGATAGGGGGCGTTATTGAGCTCCTCCTCTGTCAGCAAATCATGGGGGAGCAACCCTTGCGCGCCGTTTATGACCCGGACGCAGCCTTTTTCGTATTCTCCCTGGATCACGGCTTCGAGCGGATTTTCGAGCAGCAGTTTTTCGCCCATGGCGGCGATGGGACCGGTCGCCACGATTTTGGTTCTGGGGTTTTGTTTTTTGATATGGCCGATCAGGGCGGCGTCATGCGCCCAACTGGGAGAGGCGGACTCGATGATAATATAGTCGAAATCCTGCTCCCGCAGGTAGTTGAAATAAGTGTCATAGTCTTCGCGTAAGGCCAGGGAATCGCGAAATTCGACGTCCACGCCGGTTTCCCGGGCGAGATAGGTGGCTGTCGCCCCCAGAAAAAACGGATAGGGCAGATAATCACCGGGCACGTACTTGCCGGGCGTGGAACGAACGGTCGTGGTGAACGGCCAGCGCGAACCGGCCCGGACGCCGGCCAGCATTTTCGGACCGTAAATGGTCTCGGCGTTTTCAATCCACCATGGCGGGTTGCTGCAAAGGACTTTCATGGCCCCTCCTGTCTGGCCGATTTTGAATGATTTTTTTTCGAACGTCATCATGCATTTTGACAATTTCCCTGCGTGTCCTTCCGAGGTGGCGCGTTGTTTCGAAGCGGCGACGCAGGCGGCTGCGTCGCGTTACATGCGGGCGACTCCTAAAAAAACGGCGTGCAAGGTCACGACCAGAACAAAGAAGAATTTTCGGGCCGAGGCTGGGGAAAGTCCCGGGAAGCGCAATCCAATGCGCCCGCCCGGACAGGCCCCCATGCAGTCGCCGCAGAGGGTGCAGGAAAGTCCCGGGCGTCCACGGGACAAATCTTCCGGCGACAGGGCGAGGGAGCGGCAGGCACGCGAGCATCGACCGCAGCCGTCACAGCCCGGGGCGATGCGTATTCTCCAAGGACTGAGTTTCCCAAGCACATTTCCGACAATGCCGATGGGGCAAAACGTCGTGCAATGCACCATGACGCCGGTGCGACGCGAGGCCACGACCATGACGCCAAGGCCGAAAATTCCAAAAACTGCGGCCGTCCAGACGGCAGTGGCTGTGTCCACGCCAAAGGCCCGGAAGCCCACGGCCAGTCCTATGGTCAAAAACAGGGTGCCCACGCGCCAAAATCGCCATTTTTGCGGGAGACGTTTGGGAATGGCCCGGCCATGCCGGGCGCAGAGAGCGTCGGCCGCGCCGATATAGCACAGGTGCGCGCACCAGCCCGGCCCGACAAGCAGCACCGTGGCCAGATAGAGGATCGGCATGAAAAAGCCGCCGCCCCGATAGAGCGGACCGCCGACGATCAGCGCCGGGACGGGCAGATGCAAGGCGCCGGTCATCAGACAGGCGGTCACGCCGAGCAGACCCAGGGCGAGTTGCCCGAAAAAAATCAGGGAAAAGGCAGCCCAATAACGCGCCCGTAGCGGGGCTGTGTCGGGAGCGGTCAACATCCGGCCGGTCAACCAGGCCGCGTACAGGCCCAGAACCAGGATCTCAAGCGGACCCCAGCCGGGAAAAAAACGATCGATGAGCAGTACAGAAAAGGGGGCCTTGGCCCTGGTCAGAGTCAGCAAACCGGCGGTCAGCCAAAAGGCCGCAGTCTGCTCCCGCAAGCAGGAGGGGCCACGGGAGTAAAACGCCATCCCCCGCTTGGAAAAGCTGAAAAAGGCTCCGGCCAGACAGACAACCGTGACGGCGGCCATGATGCCGGCCAGTCGCACCCAGGGAAGATCGGCCGCAAGTCGGAAAAGTATCATGTCCCGCCCGGCGATGGCGAAGGCCACGGCGATGCCGGCCAGGGCCGGTCCCAGTATCCCGGGCGTAAGGCGACGACGCGAGGCGATCAGCCCGAGCAGGACCAGGGCCGAAGCCGTCAGGCCGGTGCTGCCGGAGCGCAGGGCATGGGCCGCAAAAAGGAGCAGGGCGAGCGCCTGCAGGACGATGCCGAGGGCGGTCATGCCAGCACCCAGGCCGGCAGTCCCGGCAGGCCGTCGGCAAAGATGACATCGGCAAAGCGTTGTCCGGATTTGCGCTGGCGGGCATTGGCGTCGAGGCAGCGGTGGACCAGTCGCAGGCCGGCGTCCGGGGCCAGCCATGGGTTGATTTCTGCGCCAAGCCGTGGACGACGGCCCAGTCTGCCGCCCAGAAAGGCCCGCAGCGTCACCGGTCCGGCCGTCAGGGCCTTACTGGGGCAGACGCGGTGGCAGGCTCCGCATCCCAGGCAGCGATGCGCGTCGATGACCGCCACATCATTTTGCAAGGTGATGGCCGCATCCGGGCAGGCGGCCACACAACAGCCGCAACCGGTACACTGACTGATTGAGACGGCGATGGAAACAGCGGCCGTCAGGCCGAGGTCCGCGACCTGTGGCCGGGCGCAGCCGTTGGGACAGGCGCAAAGGGCCAGACGAAAGCCGGCGTGGTGGCGCAGCGGTTGACCGGGTGTGGTCGGCGGCATCGGCGCGTGCGCCACCAGTTGGGTCAGCGCCGTAACGAACGCTTCGGACAGCGGCAGGGCCTGTGGGCAGCCGGATGCCTTCACGCCCCGGCAGGTTTCGAGTAAGCAAGCAGTTGACGTCATGGCGTATCCTTTGGGCTTGACGACGATTCGGGCATGGTGGCCGATCGTTGCCGCCGACGCCTTGACCTAGGTCAAAACGGGAACAGGTCATGGATATACGACAGGCCGTCGCCGACGTCGGACTTTTTGCCGGCCTTGGCCCCAAGGAACACATGGCCCTGGCCGGCATTGCCGAGGGGAAAACCTATGCACGTGGACAGGATATCTTTTTTGCCGGAGATCCGGCCAAAGGATTTTTTGCCGTGGTTTCGGGCAAGGTGCGCATTTACCAGACGTCGCTTGCCGGCAAGGAACATATCTTACATGTCTTCGGACCTGGCGAGGTCTTTGCCGAGGTGGCGGTCTTTTCCGGCGGCGTGTACCCGGCCAATGCCCAGGTTTTGGAAGACGGCGAGTATCTTTTTTTCCCCAGGGAACGCTTTCGCAAACTCCTGGCCGAAGATCCGGATTTGGCCCTCAACATGCTCGGGCTCCTTTCCATCCGGTTACGCCAATTGGTCCGGAAGCTCGAGGACCTGAGCCTGCGGGAAGTGCCGGCCCGTCTGGCCGCCCATCTGCTTTTGCTCCACGCGGACAGCAAAAAACAAACCCTCTCCCTCGACCTGCCCAAAGGACAACTGGCCGCCTATCTTGGCACCATTCCGGAAACCCTGTCCCGGGTGCTGCGACGTTTGGCCGACGACGGGGTTATCCACGTTTCAGGACATGCGATCGAAATTTTGGATGTCGCCCGTCTGGAGACGGTGGCAGCTGCGTCTTCAGGAACAATGTCCGGGGCATTGCCTTTCCCCGCCGTCGGGCGAGGATAATTTTTTCCGAACCCTTCTCGAGGGAAGGGTCAGGCGGCGACCACAACGCGGTTGCGGCCGGTATTTTTGGCTTGGTACATGGCGGCGTCCACCCGTCCCATCAGTTCTTCCACGGTCTCTTTCGGCCGGAGTTGGGCCACGCCGAGGCTTATGCTGCCGGCGATATCGTGGGGGAAGGGCGTGGCGGCGACGAGAGCCCGGAGTTTTTCCGCCACGATGGCGGCATGGTCGAGGGGGGTATGGGGGACCGCCACCACGAATTCCTCGCCGCCGTAGCGAAAGAGCCAGTCAACCCCGCGTATGGCGGCGTGGACACGTCGGGACAGTTCCCGCAACATGTCATCCCCTGCACCGTGACCGTAGGTATCATTGACTTTTTTAAAGTGGTCGATGTCGAACATGATGACGGTCAGGGAATTGTTGTACCGATTGGCGCGCTTTATCTCATGGTCCATGACCTGATTGAACTTGAGGCGGTTATAGGCCCCGGTCAGTTGGTCGGTCACGGCCAGTTCGGTCAGGGCCTCATTGGCGTCTTCCAGACGTTTTCGATCAGAGCAGATCCGGCGCACCATGGGGCGCAGGATGCAAAAGCCGACTCCGCCCAACAACAGGAGCATGGCTGCGGTGGCTGCGATTTCCACCCGGCGCAGGGTGGTCAGCCGGTGAAAGGCCTGTCGTTGGTACTCCTGGACCACGGCGCTTAAATCCCGCAACAGTTCATTTTCGCCAAAGGCCAGGACGTCGAGGAATTTGGGGTCCGACAGCGCCGGGCGGCCGGCATCGGATCGGATAAAGACCCGGGTGCTGTCGATGAAAAAGCGCATGCGGCGATCCAAATCGTAGGGCGGCTTGAAATAGATGGCCGCCAGTTCGGGCGAGTGGGCTGCGAAGGAATCGGGATCGTCCAGGTCGCCGAGCAGGCGTTTGTGGTTGTCTTCGAGCATGCCGACAGCGCGGGACAGATGAGCCCGGATGTCGCGCCGCGCCTCTTCATCGTCGGCGGCGGAGAGCAGCAGGCATTGGGCCAGCACCCGTTGGGTCAACAGGCGTTGGGAGCCGCTTATGGCCGTAATGCTGGCCGAGCGGTCGATGGTGACCATAAAATAGTGGAAAATGCCGTAGGAGAGCAGGGCCATGGCGGCCACCAATGAAAGCGCGGCAAGATAGCGCAGCGTCAGGCTGCGTTTGTAATGCCGGTGCCGTTTTTCGGTGGCGCTGGGCTCTGCTCTGGGCATTGGCCGAGGATAGGCCCGTTAGCGGGAATATTCAAGGACAAAGGATGGTTCGGACGTGACGTGGGCCACGTCCGAACCGAAAATGCGCGGTTAGTTCGTATCGCCGATGGCTTGGCGATAGGCGGCCAGAGAGGCCACCGAAACCATCGGGAAGCCGTTGGCCGCGGCGAACGCCTCAAGTTGCTTGCCTTTGGCCATCGTGCCGTCGGGATTGGTCAGCTCGCACAGCACGCCACACGGTTCAAATCCGGCCAGTCGGGCCAGATCAATGGTGGCTTCGGTATGTCCCCGACGTTCCAGGACGCCGCCGGGCTTGCCCACGAGGGGGAACACATGGCCGGGGCGGGCCAGATCGCCCGGCTTGGCATTGTGCGCGATGGCCGTCTTGATGGTCGTCACCCGGTCGGCGGCTGAAACGCCGGTGGTGACGCCCTTGGCCGCTTCGATGGTGACGGTGAAGGCCGTACGGTTGACGCAGGTGTTGACGTCCACCATCTGCGGCAACTCCAGGGATTTGGCTTTTTTCTCGGTCAGACACAGACAGACGATGCCGCTGCATTCGCGGATCAACATGGCCATCTGGGGGACCGTCAGGTTTTCGGCCGCAAAGACGAGATCGCCTTCGTTTTCCCGGTCGGCATCATCAACGACAAGGACGCCCTTGCCTTCGCTGATGGCCCGGATAGCCCGCGTGACGCTTTGATACTCGCTTTCGGTACCGGAAAAGGACTGATTCATGGCACGCTCCAATACAAGGTCTAAATGTTGCGATGGCCAGAATCAGGGCGTGGAACTGGACGACCGGGCTGGACGCAACACGTCCTGTCGGCCTCGCGCCGGACAACTGCCGGCGGCGGGGAATGCCGTCGTCTCCTCTTCCATCCGGACTGTAACCGTCGGCTCTGGCTTTGCACCAGATCTGCTGACCTTCGCATCGCAGCCGGGCGCACAGCCCGTGGGCCGGTCATCTGACTGCGTCGGAAGCGCTCGCGGGCTCCCCGGTTTCCCAGGATACCGCCGGTGGGGACTTTCACCCCGCCCTGAGGACAACGGGTTTTTTCTTAGCGCCGTGGGACGTCCTTGGCAAGTCACGGTGACGCACAAAAAAACAACCGCTCCCGGAGGAACGGCTGTTTGACGCGAAGGCATTTGTCGTTACATGCCGGGCATCTTGCCCATATCTGCGCCTTTGGCGTTGTATTCTTCCCGTGTGACTTTGCCGTCGCCGTTTTTATCGTACTTGGCAAAGTCATCGGCCATGCCATGGGCGGCGAATTCTTCTTTGGTCAGGACGCCGTCTTTGTTGGCATCCATGGTCGTGAACATGTCGTCGTCCGCCGACTTGGGGGCGTCGCCCGCCGCCAGCGCCGGCTGGCAAAGACCGAGGGCCAGGGTCAATCCGGCGGCCAACATTCCTGAGAACATGATTTTGCGCATCGTTTCCTCGCGTCTGGTCGGGGCTTTCCGTGTCATGGCGCCGTAGTGCTCCGATGTTTCGTTAATTCGTCTTGGCGTCGGCGGGGGCCTTGGCGGCGTCATCGACCTTGGGCATGGCGTTCATATCGTGGGTCATGCCCTTCCCCATGTCCATACCCTTACCCATCTCCATCATCATGCCGCCCTTGCCACCCATACACTCCATGCCACCGCCCATCATGCCGCCCATACCGCCACCCATCATGCCGCCCATACCGCCACCCATCATGCCTTCCATCATCTGGCCGCCGTGCGCGCCAAAGCCGTGGGTCATACGGATGGGCATGCCGGTTTCCTTGGCAAAGCGAATTCGAAAGAGGGTCGTTTGTTCGAACAGGGCGCCGCGCAAGGCTGAAATATCGGAAGTGAGTTTTTTCACGGCGGCCTCATCCTGAGGCTTGGTGGCGAGCAGGGTTTCCAGTTCGGCCTGTTTGGCCGTGAGTTTGCCGCGCAGTTCAGCGGTCTTGGACACATACTCCTGGTGCAACAGGTAGGCCTTGTCAGGGTCAATGGCCGGAGCGGTCTTGGCCGCATCGGCCGGGGCAACGTGCTGCTGATGGGCCGTCTGGGCCAGAACCGGAACAGTCAACAACAGGGACAAAGCCAACGAAGCCGGAATATAAATACTTTTGCGCATGGGAAAGTCTCCTTTTGAATCTTGCCTGCTGTATAGCATCCGTCGTGCCATTGGGGAATGGATATCTTCTGATTCTGCATTGCCCCGGCGGAAGAGCTCCCGGAAATGCCTCCCGTTGGAGGGCTGTCTTCTTTGAAAATGAGCGTGTTAGACGCTACAGAAGAAACCCCGGACTTTCGAGGGCCGGGGTGGATGTTTCGAAATTGAGCGGGACGATTGCCGCCGGAGAAACCTTTCGGCGTACCGGCAGAGGGCGGAGCGACTAGAATCTATACGACGTTAGCATGAAATATGGCCAGAAAATAGACACGTGTCTTTAAACTATCCAGCATCTCTTCTGCACCCATCTCCCCCTTTGAGGGGGCTGGGGGGAATCATTCCCCCCAGCGGGGACCGGGGCAGCGCCCCGCGTTCTTCCTTTCGGCGGTGCCCCGCGTTCTCCCCTCCCTCTCTCGCCATCCCCCACTTAACTCGTCGCGGTGCGTTCGGCCGACACCGGGGGCTCTTCCAGACCAAAGTGGTTTTCAAATTCCCGACCGAAATGGCAGAGGGATTCCAAAATCGGAATGATGGCCCGGCCAAGCTCGGTCAGGTTGTATTCCACCCGTGGTGGTACTTCGGCATAGACCGTTCGGGTGATAAGTCCATCGGACTCCAGTTCGCGCAACTGCTGGGTGAGCATCTTCTGGGTGATGATCGGCATGGCCCGGCGCAGCGCGGAAAATCGCATGGTGTCGCCGTCGCGCAGATACCACAAAATAAGCGGCTTCCATTTGCCGCCGATCACCGCCAGCGACAGTTCCATGGTGCACGAGTATTCTTTGCCGCGACACCGCTTGCGGCCGCCGGCTGTTCCGGATTCACCCATGTCTTCTCCCTCGCGTCATAGTATCTAAAAGGATACTACAATACTTTTATGTGCCTACTTGCTTTTTTGGGTATACTGGCAGAATTTCCACAAAGCGTAAAGAAGAAACCAACAGAGGAGGCCCCATGGATCTTTTCGAAGCCCTGTACACGCGGCGCAGCATCCGGGCATTTACGTCCGATCCTGTCTCCGAGGCGGACATAACCGAAGTACTGCGGGCGGCCATGGCCGCACCGAGCGCCGGGAATGCCCAACCCTGGCATTTTGTGGTTATTGAGGATCGGGCCGTGCTTGAGGCCATTCCGGATATTCATCCCCATGCGGCAATGTGCAAGACGGCCCCGGTCTCCATTGCCGTGGTGGCCGAGCTGGCCTTGGAAAAATATCCCGGCTTCGGCTATTGGACGCTTGATTGTTCCGCCGCCGTCGAAAATCTGCTGCTGGCGGCGCGGGGACTTGGACTTGGCACCGTGTGGTGCGGCATCTACCCCCGCCCCGAGCGGATGGAAGGGTTGGCCAAACTCCTGCATCTGCCGGAAGGGGTGACTGCCCACGCCCTGGTCGTCATGGGGCATCCTGCCCAGGAATTTAAGCGTATTGATCGTTTCAAGCCTGAGCGCATCCATAAAAATACATGGTAACAGACGCACGGGTGGGGGCGTTCCCATCCCCTTTTGCGCATACGCCAACAAAAAAAGGAGCAATGACGTCATGAAAATTTCGATCGGTCCCAAGACTATGGCCCTGCCGACCCCCGCCTGGCTCGTCGGCACCTATGACGCTGCCGGCAAACCCAATCTCATGACGGCGGCCTGGGGCGGCGTTTGCAGTTCCAATCCGCCCTGTCTGACCGTCTCCTTGCAAAAGCCCCGGTATTCGTACGCCGCCATTATGGAGCGCAAGGCCTATACCGTCAGCATTCCTTCGGAATCCCAGGCGGACAAAGTCGATTACTGCGGGATCGTTTCCGGACGTGATCACGACAAGTTCGCCAAACTCGGTTGGACGGCCGTCAAAAGCGAATTGGTCGATGCCCCCTATGTGGCGGAATGCCCGCTTATCGTCGAATGCAAGGTCATTCACATTCTGGAAGTCGGCGTGCACACCATGTTTGTCGGCGAAATCATGGACGTGAAAGTGGAAGAGGCGGGCCTGCGGGACGGCAAGCCGGATGCGGCGGCGATAAAGCCCATGATCTATGCTCCCGAGGATCGCAATTACTATGGCCTGGGCCCCAGTCTGGGGTTGGCCTTCTCCATCGGCAAGGGGCTCAAATAATGGAAAAGATCCGTCTTGAACCCACGCTCGCTTTGCCTATGCCCGTGACCCTGGTCGGGGCCATGGTTGAGGGAAAGCCGAATTTTATGGCTGCCGCCTGGGTCACGCGGGTCAATGTCAAACCGCCGCTTATCGGGGTAGCCGTCAACCATCGGCAATACACGGGGCAGGGCATCCGGGAGACAGGAATTTTTTCCCTGTGCCTGCCCGGCCCCGATGCGGTGGCCAAGACGGATTATTGTGGATTGGTCTCCGGGCGCAAGGTCGATAAGGCGGCGTTGTTCGACGTCTTTTACGGCGAACTCAAAACCGCCCCGATGATCCGGGAATGCCCTCTGTGTCTGGAGGTCCGGCTGACCCAGACCGTGGAACTGCCTGTAGACAACTTTTATATTGGTGAGATCGTCGCCGGCTGGGCCGATGCGGCGATTCTGACCGACGGCGCGCCGGATGTGACTAAATATCGGCCGCTTGTCCTGACCATGCCCGATAACCGGTATTGGAGTCTCGGCGAGTCTGTCGCCGATGCCTGGAGCGTTGGTAAGGTTTTCAAAAAAGGAGAATCCGAATGAAAGTGCTGGCCATAAACGGAAGTCCCCGCAAAGACGGCAATACCGCGATCATGCTGCGTACGGCGCTTTCGGAAATCGAAGCGGCCGGGATCGAGACGGAATTGGTGCAATTGCACGGGAAAAACATTCATGGCTGTATCGCCTGCATGAAGTGCTGGGAGAAAAAAGACAAGCATTGCGTCGTCAAAAACGACATGCTCAATGAGATCCTTGATAAAATGCTCGTGGCTGACGGCATGATTCTTGGCTCTCCCACCTATTTTGCCAACGTGACCTCCAATATCAAGTCGATTATCGACCGGGCCGGCATGGTGTCCCTGGCCAATGATTCGATGCTGGCCCGCAAGGTCGGCGCGGCGGTGGTGGCGGTGCGACGGGCCGGGGCGATTCACGTCTTTAATTCCATCAACCATTTCTATCTTATCAACCAGATGATTGTGCCGGGCTCGTGCTACTGGAATATGGGCCGCGGCCTTGAACCGGGCGATGTGGAAAAAGACGAAGAAGGCATGTTGATCATGAAGACGCTGGGGAAAAACATGGCCTGGCTGCTGCAAAAGATTGCCGGCTGACATCTTCTGTTCTGCTTTCGCCACCCGACGACGGCTTGTCCCTCAGCAATGGCCGTCGTCGGTTTCCGTCTTGCCCCTTGTTTTCTGCTCCATCTCTCAGGTACTCTTCTGACCCAGCCCCTCTTCCGTTGCGGAGGGTCCGGGAGGGGATGATCCCCTCCCGGCGGGGGCCGGGGCGGCGCCCCGGGAGATCTTTTGGCCGTGCCCCGGCGTAGGAGATGGCTC
>Ga0183100_1001324_pt1 | contig 12858 bp, 9 predicted proteins | sample Biomet2_FD_127789 | JGI IMG/M metagenome (GOLD analysis project Ga0183100, IMG submission 127789) | Microbial communities from bioreactor (seeded with anoxic lake sediment) at LBNL, California, USA - Biofuel metagenome 2 | ecosystem: Engineered > Bioreactor > Anaerobic > Unclassified ...
AGAGACGGAAAAGTTGTCGGGCGCATAGCCGGCCTCCTGAATAAAGACACCAACAAATGGTGGAAACAGGAGCACGCCCGTTTCGGATGGTTCGATGTGATAGACGACATCGAAGTGACCAAAGGCCTGATTGAAGCAGTCGAAAACTGGGCCAGAGAAAAAGGGATGAAATCGCTTAAGGGGCCTCTTGGCTTTTGTGATCTTGATCCGGAAGGCATGCTTGTAGAGGGTTATGATCAGGTAGGCACGTTTGCCACTATCTATAACTACCCCTATTACAAAGACCACATCGAACAGCTTGGCTATCAAAAAGATGTAGACTGGAAAGAGTTTCTCATCAACATTCCGGATACGTTGCCTGATCGGTACACCCGTGTGGGAGAAATCCTTGCTAAAAAGTACGATTTACACATGGCCAAGGTTAAGAGCAACAGAGAGTTGGTAAAGCGCTATGGAGACAAAATCTTTGCGCTCTGGAATCATACCTATGATGTATTGTACGGTTTCGCTCCTCTGACTCAAAGGCAAATCAAATATTATATAAGCCTTTACCTTCCATTGGCTCGCTTGGATCTGATCAGTTTGATCCTTGACAAAGACGATGAAATTATCGGATTCGGCATTGCCTTGCCTTCTCTCAGTCATGCTTTCCAGCAATCGAGAGGTAAGTTGTTTCCGTTTGGATTTCTTCATTTGCTGAAAGCCATGTATAAAAACGATAAAGTCGATTTGTATCTCATGGGCGTCCGTCCCGATTTTCAGCAAAAAGGATTGATTTCTATGATTTTCGCCCAAATGGTACCCAATTTCATCAAGAACGGATACAAACTGGCCGAAACAAATCCCGAACTGGAGCATAACGGAAAAATCCAGGCTTTATGGTCCGAATTCAATCCGGAGCACCACAAAACCAGACGGGTTTATATCAAGGACCTTTAATCAGTCCGTCTTTCTTAGTATATTTGTGACAACACCAAGATCGTTTATGCGTTGCTTCTTATGCAAGAATTAACTAACATACAAGGAACTACAAACTACGAGGAATCGAACATCATCACATTGGAGTGGCAGGAACACATTCGCCGTCGCCCTGGTATGTACATCGGAAAACTCGGAGACGGCAATTCTGCGGATGATGGCATTTATGTTCTGCTAAAAGAAGTGCTGGATAACAGCATTGACGAATACATGATGGGCTACGGTAAAAACATCGACGTTAAAGTTGATGAAGGGCTTGTCTCTGTTCGCGACTATGGACGTGGCATACCGCTCGGCAAAACGCTCGATGTCGCTTCAAAAATGAATACAGGCGCCAAGTACGATTCAAAAGCCTTCAAGAAGTCTGTCGGATTGAACGGGGTCGGTATTAAAGCCGTTAACGCGCTGTCTTCTTTCTTCCGTATCCAAAGCTACCGTGAAGGTGAAACCAAACAAATCGATTTCTGCCGGGGTGTCGTATCCGATGATTACCCTAAACAGAAGACGGACGAGGCCAACGGCACCTTGATTGAATTCATGCCCGACATCACGATTTTCCCCAATTACGATTATCAGGAAAATTTCATCGAAGGGCTGCTGAAAAACTATGTTTTTCTGAATTCCGGCCTTACTATCAGCTATAACGGAAAAAAATATTCATCCAAAAACGGATTGGTCGACCTGCTCAATGACAACATGACCTCTGAGCCCTTGTATCCGATTATTCATTTAACTGGTGAAGACATAGAAGTAGCCATCACACATGGCAACCAGTATGGTGAAGAATATTATTCCTTCGTAAACGGCCAGCATACTACCCAAGGTGGAACCCATCAGTCTGCGTTCAGGGAATCGTTGTCAAGAGTCATCAAGGAATATTACAACAAAAACCATGATTACTCAGATATCCGGATGGGCATCATCGCGGCGATCAGTATCAAGGTAGAAGAACCGGTTTTCGAATCACAGACAAAGACGAAACTCGGTTCCAGAGATATGGGGCCAGGGGGCCTAAGCGTTGCCAAGTTCATCAATGACTTTCTGAAGAACGACCTGGATAATTACCTGCATAAAAGCAGCGAGACGTCAGAAGCGATGCTGAAAAAAATCGCCGAATCGGAAAAGGAACGGAAAGCCATTGCCGGGGTCACAAAACTGGCGCGTGACAGAGCTAAAAAAGCCAACCTGCACAACAGGAAACTCCGGGATTGCCGGTTCCATTTTAGCGATACCAAGGGAGAGAACCTGGAAGAGACCAGTATCTTCATCACTGAGGGAGACTCTGCCAGCGGATCCATCACTAAAAGCCGGGACGTGAACTACCAGGCCGTCTTCAGCTTAAGAGGCAAACCGCTCAACTCGTTCGGGATGACTAAAAAGGTTGTCTATGAAAACGAAGAATTCAACCTGCTTCAGTCGGCCCTCAACATTGAAGAAGGTATGGATGAGCTGAGGTACAATAAAGTGATCATTGCCACCGATGCCGATGTCGATGGTATGCACATCCGTTTATTGCTCATGACTTTTTTCCTGCAATTTTTCCCTGAACTCATCAAAAAAGGTCACGTATACATCCTGCAGACACCGCTCTTCCGCGTCCGGAACAAAAAAGAAGTCAGGTATTGCTACAGTGAAGAAGAACGGCTATCCGCCGTTAACAACCTTGGTCCCAATCCGGAAATTACCCGGTTCAAAGGATTGGGTGAAATTTCGCCCGATGAATTCAAGCATTTTATCGGCAAAGACATTCGGCTGGATCGAGTTAGTCTGCGAAAAGAAGATGTGGTGAAAGAGTTGCTGGAATTTTACATGGGTAAAAACACGTCAGAACGCCAGCTTTTCATCATAAAAAATCTGGTCGTTGACGAAGACTGAACAACTAATGAAAACTGCTCTATTTCCCGGTACCTTCGACCCCTTTACATTAGGACATGCGTCTATTGTCAACCGGGGATTGAACCTGTTCGATCGCATTGTGATCGGAATTGGCATTAACAGCGATAAAAAGGCTCTTTTTTCTCCGGAAGAACGTATGGAACAAATCCAGGCCTGTTTTGCAGATGAGCCTCGTGTGGAAGTTTGTTTTTATGAAGGGCTTACCGTCGATATAGCCAAAGAAATCGGTGCTGCCTATATCCTTCGCGGAGTCAGGACAATTACTGACTTTGAATACGAATTACTCCTGTCTGATGTTAACCGGAAACTAACTGGAATAGAAACAGTCTGCCTGTTTGCCGAATCCCAGATGGCTGGTATCCAGTCAAATGTCGTCCGTGATTTGCTAAAATTCAATAAAGATGTCCGCGACTATTTGCCGGAAGCCATCTGTAAACTCTTAAAAAAATGACACAACTCGTTAAGCGGATGTTGCTTTGCTTTTTCGCATTAGCATCCGTTTCCTTCATGCAGGCACAGCAGGCTTCATTTGCCGCTTCTCCTGCCACCGTCAAAATGAACATGGCCTTATATGCCATCAAAAACCTGTATGTAGACAACGTTCAGGAAGATAAGTTGGTCGAAGAAGGCATTAAAGCCATGGTGAAAAAGCTTGATCCACATTCTGCCTATATGACGGCTGAGGAAATGAAAGAAATGAACGAACCGCTTATGGGTGGCTTCGATGGTATTGGTATTTCTTTCAACATGCTCAATGATACGCTGTTTGTTGTGGAAGTGATTGCAGGAGGCCCATCCGAGAAAGTTGGATTATTGCCGGGAGACAGGATTATGACGGTCGATGGCACGAACATAGCAGGCGTCAATATGTCTAATAAAGACATCATGAAACGGCTGAAGGGGCCAAAAGGCACGATGGTCACGCTTCAGGTAAAACGCCGTGCCAACAAAGACTGGCTCACATTTCGCATTATCCGCGATAAAATTCCGTTATACAGCCTGGATGCTTCATTCATGCTCGACAATCATACCGGCTACATCAAATTAAACCGGTTTGGGGCAACAACAGTTGATGAATTTCGTGAAGCCTTTGCCACGTTGAAAAAACAAGGGATGGAAAATCTGGTACTCGATCTTCAGTCGAATGGCGGAGGACTAATGAATGCCGCTGTCGATCTGGCAGATGAATTTCTGTCCGGCGGCAAATGCATCGTTTATACAAAAGGGCTTCACAGCCCTCGCATGCAAAGTGATGCCACGTCGAAAGGACTATTTGAAACCGGCAAACTAGTCATATTGATTGATGAATACTCCGCCTCTGCCAGCGAAATCCTGTCCGGGGCGATTCAGGACTGGGACAGAGGGCTGATCGTAGGCCGCAGAAGTTTTGGCAAGGGACTGGTTCAACGTCCGATTGATCTTCCTGACGGATCATCCCTGAAACTAACCGTCTCCAGGTATTATACCCCAAGCGGGCGCTTCATCCAAAAGCCCTATGAGAACATTGAAAATTACAGCAGTGATTTGATAGACAGATATAACCGTGGCGAAATGATTCATGCCGACAGCATCCATTTCCCGGATTCCCTCAAAACAAAAACCTTATTGAACAAACGGACTATCTATGGCGGCGGCGGCATAATGCCCGACGTCTTTGTCCCTCTTGACACGACCAAATATTCTCATCTGTACAAAGTACTGATCACGTCCGGGACCTTAAATCGTTTCAGCCTTGAATATATTGATGCACATAGACAGAATTTAATCAAAACCTATCCGACAGATGACGCCTTCGACCAAAACTTCGCAGTCAGTGATTCGGTGATGCATCAATTGCTTGCCTTCGCCAAGACTGATAGTGTTGAACTGAATAAAGAAGATTCTCTCACCGATCAATCCTTGCTGAAACGGCAACTGAAAGGGTTTATGGCCCGTGATCTCTGGAAATCTTCCGATTACTACAAAGTCATGTCAATCGACAATGAGCCACTCATGAAAGCGCTTGAACTATTAAATGACAAAAAAAGTTATGCTGAATTGCTAAAAAGAAAATCACCAACAAAATGAGCGTCGTAGATACTATATTACAAAGCAAAACCACCGCCTTTTCATTCGAATTGTTGCCTCCTTTAAAAGGGAATGGCATTGATAGTGTTATCCGGACTATTGAAACATTGCGTGAGTTCGATCCCAAATACATCAATATTACTACGCACCGGAGCGAATTGGTCTTTCATCAGCTTCCAAACGGCCTCTTCGAACAAGTAGCAGAACGTCACCGTCCGGGTACCGTTGCCGTAGCCGCCTCTATCCAATACAAATACAACATTCCAGTCGTGCCGCATGTCTTATGCAGTGGCTTCACCAAGGAAGAAACAGAATATGTACTCATGGACCTGCAATTTCTCGGTATTACTGACCTGTTGCTCCTGAGAGGAGATAAAGCCAAGCATGAAAAAGCATTCATTCCGACCGGACATGTTCATGCCACAGACCTTCAACAGCAAGTGAATGCATTCAATAAGGGCTTTTTTCTCGATGGATCGGCCATGAAGCATCCTGGATCCCCATTTTCATACGGCATGTCCTGCTACCCGGAAAAACATGACGAAGCACCCAATTTAGCCTCTGATCTTTACTGGGCAAAAGAGAAAGTCAAAGCGGGCGCTTCTTATCTGGTGACCCAAATGTTTTTCGACAACCAAAAATATTTCGATTTTGTCGATCTCTGCCGGAAAGAAGGCATCAACGTTCCGATTATCCCTGGTCTGAAACCGATTACTTTTCTTAACCAACTGACAGTCTTGCCGAAAATATTTCATGTCGATATGCCGGAGACTTTTGCCAAGGAACTGGGAACATGCAAAACAGATGCGGAAGCTGTTGAAGTTGGCGTTGAATGGTGTACGCTGCAAGCGCAGGAATTAAAGGCAAAAGGGGTCCCCAGCATCCATTTCTACACAATGATGGCGACCAATAGTGTCAAGAGAGTGGCACAGGCTGTTTACTGATACTCTTTGAGACGTTGGAATCCGCACACAGGATAGTGAAAGAATTTTCTTAAATTTAACTATCCACTCCAAAAAAACGTGGGTTTAGTTGCGCTAATTTCACGACATTCTGATTGAGTCGATGATCTGAAAAAGTTCTTCAACCGTTTCTGCCCGGAGCATGGCAATACGGGTATCCCTGAAGTTTGGGATGCCCTTAAAAACGGGCGTTGCGGCTAAATGGCGGCGAATATGAACGATTCCTCTTCGCTCATCCAATCTTCGTACACTGTCCAATACCTGCTGTTTTAGAATATCCACTTTCCATTTGAACGAATAGGGTGTTGTGATGTCATCAGGGTTTTTATTCGTAAACAGGCTTTCAATTGGAGTACCGGTTTGAAGGTAATGGCGAATTTCTTCGAAAATCCATGGTCGCCCGAAACTGCCCCTGCCAATCATAACGGCATCGACACCGGTCTCATTAAAACGCTGCCGGCAAACTTCCGGTGAGATCACGTCTCCGTTCCCGATGACAGGAATGTTCATGCGCGGGTTTCTCTTGACCTCTCCGATCAAGGACCAATCGGCCTCGCCCTTGTACATCTGAGCGCGTGTCCGTCCATGTATGGCCATCGCTGCAATGCCACAATCCTGCAAGGATTCGGCCAGATCGACGATTATCCTGGACTGGTCATCCCACCCCAGGCGCGTTTTGACAGTCACGGGCAAGTTAACGGCATCGACCACCCTTCTTGTTATCTCCAGCATTAAAGGAATATCTCTTAACAAACCGGCCCCAGCTCCTTTGCCGGCGACTTTTTTCACCGGACAACCAAAATTGATGTCAATCACATCCGGGTTGGCTTCCTCACAAATAGCAGCAGCTTCAACCATGGCACCCGGATCCTTCCCATAAATCTGGATAGCAACAGGACGTTCCTCATCCAGTATGTGCAATTTCTGGGTCGTTTTGTTCACATGCCTGATCAGCGCATCAGAAGAGACAAATTCAGTATAGACCATATCCGCGCCGAAGCGTTTGCACATCATTCGAAAAGCCACATCCGTTACATCCTCCATAGGAGCCAAAAACAACGGTTCAGAGCCAAGATCGAGTGTTCCGATTTTCATCTTTCAATCAACTAATAAACGCCACAAAAGTATCCATTTTTGTTCAAACCGACAGCAAAGCCCCCAACTTTCACCCATTTATCGTATTTTTGTAGCCAACTATCCAATCACTTCACAAACAAGACATGAATCGAAAAGACTTTGAGATAATGGCTCCGGCCGGTTCCTGGGAATCATTGGCGGCCGCTATTCAGGCAGGAGCCGATTCCATTTATTTTGGCATTGAGCACCTCAACATGCGCTCCCATTCATCAAACAATTTTACGATTAAAGACCTGTCGGCCATTGCCCAGGTCTGCCATGATCATGGAGTCATCAGTTATCTGACGGTCAATACCGTACTCTATGACGAAGATCTTCCTTTGATGCGGGACATCATCGATACAGCCAAAGTGGCTGGCGTCAATGCCATTATTGCATCAGATGTGGCGGCTTTGGTTTATGCCAGACAGACAGGGATGGAAGTCCATCTGTCCACCCAACTGAATATATCCAATTATGAGGCACTCGCCTTTTATGCCCGGTTCGCTGATGTCGTGGTACTAGCCAGGGAGCTAAATCTCAACCAGGTAACCGAGATCCACAGACAGATTATTGAGCACAATCTATGCGGGCCATCCGGCAAACACCTCCGTATTGAGATGTTCTGCCACGGTGCCCTTTGCATGTCCATTTCCGGTAAATGTTACCTCAGCCTCCACGAATACAATGCTTCCGCCAATAGAGGTGCCTGCTATCAGCTTTGCCGGAGAGCTTACACAGTCAAGGATAAAGAAACAGGGACAGAACTGGACATTGACAACCAATACATCATGTCTCCAAAAGACCTTAAAACCATCCATTTTATGAACAAGATGATGGATGCCGGGGTCCGGGTATTCAAGATCGAAGGCCGCGCCAGGGGACCCGAATACGTCAAAACTGTTGCCAGCTGCTACAATGAAGCGATCGATGCCTACCTTTCCGGCCAATTCACCGAAGAAAAAATTCATGAGTGGAATACCAGACTGGCCACCGTCTTCAACCGGGGTTTCTGGGACGGTTATTATCTGGGACAACGGCTGGGGGAATGGACGCATAAGTATGGTTCCTCAGCCACAAAACGCAAGATCCTGATCGGAAAAGGAGTCAAATATTTCTCAAAACTGGGTGTGGCAGAATTCCTGTTGGAAAGCAACGAGCTTCAGGTGGGCGATGAAATCCTGGTGACCGGCCCTACAACAGGTGCTCTTGAGGCTGTGGCAGAAGAAATCAGGGTCGATTTGATGCCGGTTGAAAAAGCCACGAAAGGCCAGCACATATCCATTCCGCTGAAAGAAAAGATCCGTCCGTCGGACAAATTATATAAGCTCGTTTCCACTGAGCAGCATTAGCCTTTCAGGACTGCGTTTTGAAGGGCTTTCATTTTATGAATAAATTTATTCTATTTTTATTGTTTTTTTTGCATTAATTATTCGTATATTTGTCATCTGATTGTCAGTTTATGGAACCATACAAACTTCATTTAAAGGTACGCGATTATGAATGCGACTTGCAGGGAATTGTGAACAATGCCAACTACCAACATTATTTGGAACATGCCCGGCATGAATTCATCAGGACCATTGGCCTGAGCTTTTCCGGTATGCATGACGAAGGTATTGATTTTGTCGTTGCCAGGATTGAAATGGCATTCAAAAAACCGCTAAAAAGTGGCGATGAATTCAGCGTTTCTGTTGTCATGAAAAAAGAAGGCATTCGCTGGGTCTTCTATGAGAACATCTTCCGCGAGCCAGATCAGGTTATTGCCGTCAAGGCAAAAGTCGATTCCGTTTGCCTGATAAACGGTAAACTGTCAGACTATAAAGGTCTTGATGAGAAATTCCAGGAAGCTTTCAATGATCATGAATGAACATCGAAGATATGAAATTGCTTTATCTCTTCTTCCCTGCCTGAAACCTGCCGACGCCCGTTTGCTGTTCGAAAAGGCCGGGTCGGCCGAAGCTGTGTTTTCAGACAAAAAGCTCCGTTGCATCGAGCAGCTGAATCCTAAGGTTATTCAGGAAATAGTCACTAGTTCAGCGTTAAAACGGGCTGATAAGGAAATCGAATACTGTCTCAACTATAACATACAAGTCCGCTTCATCACCGACACCGATTATCCATACCGTTTGGCAGCCTGTCAGGACGCCCCATTGGTTTTATATAGCAAAGGCATCAGTAATTTGAATGCCAAACGGATCGTTTCAATTGTTGGCACACGCCGGGCCACCCGGCAAGGCGTTAATCTTACAGAAAAGCTTGTCAGAGAACTGGCAGCGAACTTTCCTGATCTGATTATTGTCAGCGGACTTGCTTATGGGATTGATATAACTGCTAATTCCACAGCTGTCTCTTCAGGAATCAATACCGTTGCCGTTGTTGCCCATGGATTACAGGAAATCTATCCGGCCATCCATAGAAAAACAGCGTTGGAAATCATCAAGAATGGCAGTATTCTGACTGAACTGCCTTATGGGACACCACCAGAGCCTTTTCGTTTTATACAACGAAATCGCATCGTAGCCGGCTTGTGTGATGCCTGCATTGTAATGGAATCAGCTGAAAAAGGAGGATCGATGATTACAGCTGAAATGGCTTCAGATTATGGCAGAGACGTATTTGCTTACCCAGGAAGGCCGGCAGATGAGCGGTCTGCCGGTTGTAACCTGCTCATAAAAAAGCAACTGGCCTCTCTAGCTACGAGTGCGGATGACATCCTGACCATGATGAACTGGCAGAAAGCAAAACAGGCTAAGGCTGAACAGGCAACACTGTTTCCGGATATCACACCAATCCAAAAACTGTTGATTGAACGTATGCAGCCAGGTGAACTGAAAAAAATCGAAGATTTTTCCGGTGAAACCGGACTTAGTATGGCAGAAATCCTGTCAAACCTGATGCAACTTGAACTGAACGGGCAAATAGAATCCCTGCCTGGAGGCAGCTATCTTAAAAAGTGTTGAAGAAAGACCGGTTTAGAGCGTTTTAAACGTATACCCTTCATTTAATAGGTATTCGATGGCTCGCGGCATGGCATATTCCATATTCCGTTTTGCCTTTAGCGAATCGTGAAAAGTAATAATGGATCCATTCCTGGCATAATGTTTGACAATGCCCAAGACTTTTTCCGGGGATAGTTTTTGATTATAATCACGTGATACGACATCCCACTGGATGACCTGAAACTGCTTACGAAGTTCCCTTATCTGACCATACCTTAAATCACCATGAGGCGGACGGAATAAATCACTTTCAATGTATCTGGATGCCATCTCGACATTTGCCAGATAATTTCTGGTCGTATTGGTAAAACCGCGGTAGTGATTGAATGTATGATTGCCGGTTCGATGTCCCCGACGCAACACTTCCTGATAGACTTCAGGATGTTTCATGACATTCTCTCCGACACAAAAAAAAGTCGCTTTTATTTGATAACGATCGAGGATGTCCAATACCCAAGGAGTAACCTCGGGTATCGGACCATCATCGAATGTTAAGTAGACTGTTCTTTCATCCGGATTTTTTCGCCAGATAGAACCTATTAAAAAGCACCGGATCCAGACAGGTAATTGTTCGATCAGCATGTCAACGATTTGGCATTCCGCCTTGTGATGCCATCAATTGCTGATAGACCTGAGCATGTTTCTGGAACGCTCCCATATACTTGTTCAGATGTTGTTTATCATATTGATTGAGCAATGAAATAATTTCCTGCAACGTATACATATTTGTATAGGCAAGCATGCCGGCAGAACGATACTGTTCCGGTGTCAGCTTATAAAGCCATTCCAGATACTCAATGCTGTTTTGAGCACATTTTTGAACCAGTGCATAGGCTTTATCCTTCTTTCCCATCGAATAATACAGTTTCGCCATATCAACGACAGAATAGTTTGGTGCAACCGTATTCAATGGCATGACCTTCAAAGAACGGTCAAGGACTTTTTCTGCCTTCTGTACTTTTCCTTCGTTGAAAAGAGCATAAGCCAGCATCGTCATCATATGCCTGTGTGTATTGACCATCCTTAGGATATTTTCATCAAGGTAGACCTTCGGGTCCTGTACATTTCCCCAATGAAACTTGTTCATCATCAAGTCATACATTTTAGTCGTGTTGATGATCGGTTCTCCATCGGCAGACTTTATCGGAGCAATCTTGTAAGCAAGGCCTTCCTGCAGGAAAGAACCTTTCATTCCAAGGAATTCCTGCGGATCGACCGTTACAGCATAATAGATAGGCCGTTTCCACTGATTGGTCTGCATCATCTCGAGAATCATCAAATCTTCTTTACCCAGATAGGACCGTCCCTTAAGATTGATCATTAGCTGAGGCACTATGTATTTAGCATAGGCAGAATCAATGTAGTGATTCGCTTTCACCTTCGATGGATCAATGTTGTAAAAGATCTTTTCAGCCGGAATAAAGTCAATGGCCTCGTCATAACCAGGAATGTGTTTGTATCTCGGATCGTCTGTTTTGATCCATTCCCACGCCATATCAAGCGGAATGGAATCTTCAGTCAGTTTGATGATCCGGCCGACATCCCGTTTTCCATTGGAATACATATCCTTCGTCCAGCTGATCGGTAGCGGACTGGATTGATAATACGGCCTGCACATCTGATTGACATACCAGTCTGTCTGGAGATAACTCAAATTGCAGACGCGCACATCAGTACGGAAACCTTCAACTTCCTGAATGTACCAAAGGGGGAACGTATCGTTATCACCATTCGTAAACAACACCGCATTCTTGTCACACGAAGCCAGGTAATTGTAAGCAAAATCACGACAGGTATAGCGGTTTGAACGATCATGATCATCCCAGTTCTGGGAAGCCATCAAGGTTGGTACATACAGACAGAGCAACGTACCGACTATGGCTGCAGGAGTAGATGGCAGGACCTTCCTGAGTGCCCGGATAATTATAGGCACACCAAGCCCTATCCAGATACAGAAAGCATAGAAAGAACCTGCATACGCATAATCCCGTTCCCTGGGCTGATAAGGCGTTTGGTTCAGGTACAGCACAATGGCAATGCCCGTCATGAAAAACAGGAAGAAAGTTACCCAGAAACCCTGGATGCCTTTATCACCGGCAAAAGCCTGGTAGAACAAACCAAGAAGGCCTAACAACAACGGCAGCATGTAATATTTATTATGGCCTTTGTTGTTTGCCATATCTGAAGGTAGATTTGACTGATCGCCCACCAGTACCTTATCAATAGCATTAATCCCGGTTATCCAGTTCCCGTTATTGATTTCGCCATTACCTTGAATATCATTCTGACGCCCGGAGAAGTTCCACATAAAGTATCGCCAGTACATAAAATTCAGCTGGTAACTGACAAAGAAACGCAGATTTTCGGCCATTGTCGGCTTCATAACCGTCTCGGTATTTCCGCATCTGTTGATGGTCACAGGCGTTCCCTTAAATTTACTCCACTCCTTGTAGGCCTGTATATGATCCTGCTTATTGCTGTACATACGTGGAAAAAACGTATTGCAGGCTTCATCCATAACCGGTTCTTCCTTGTATCCGGAAATGATGTAGCGGTCCTTATCGGTTGGATTTTTCTTGGCTACTTTGTTCCAGAGTGCTTCTCCTTTGTCATAAACAGGCACACAGTTCCGGCCTTCAGCATTCCATTTGATATCTGAAGCAAACGACTGACCATAGATCAAAGGTGTTTCACCATATTGTTCACGGCTCAGGTAACGTTCAAGAGAGAACATGTTGTTGGGAGAGTTCTGATCCATCGGAGGCTGGGCATTTGAACGGATCACCGTTACGGCATAGCTGGAATAGCCAATGAGCATGACCATCAGGCAAAGCAAG
>Ga0183100_1001325_pt1 | contig 12852 bp, 12 predicted proteins | sample Biomet2_FD_127789 | JGI IMG/M metagenome (GOLD analysis project Ga0183100, IMG submission 127789) | Microbial communities from bioreactor (seeded with anoxic lake sediment) at LBNL, California, USA - Biofuel metagenome 2 | ecosystem: Engineered > Bioreactor > Anaerobic > Unclassified ...
AAACTTATTGTTAATTTTGATAAAGTATATAAAATAAAGGATATATCAAGAGGAATGTCTTATAAAAAGTTAGATAGTATGTTAGAATACATAAAAGAAGCTAGAATAAATTTAAATAGCAATACAAACTATTCAATGATCATAAGTGTTTTGCTTATGGGATTTGCGGAGGTATAATTAATGATAAATGTTATAGGAGTAAGATTCAAACAGGCAGGAAAAATCTATTATTTTAGCCCAGCAGAATTGCCTATTGAAAAGGGAAACTATGTAATAGTAGAAACAGCTAGAGGTATAGAATTTGGCGAATGCGTTATAGGAATTAAAGAAATAAAAGAAGAAGAAATAGTATCACCATTAAAAAATGTTATTAGAATTGCTGATGAAAGGGATATCAATAAACATAAAGAAAATAAAGATAAAGAAAAAGAAGCATTGGATATATGTTTAGAGAAAATCAAAGAACATCAGTTAGATATGAAATTAATAGATGTAGAATATACATTTGATAATCATAAAGTTATATTCTATTTTACAGCAGATGGTAGAGTTGATTTTAGAGATTTAGTTAAGGATTTAGCTACTATATTTAAGACTAGAATAGAATTAAGGCAAATAGGAGTACGTGATGAAGCTAAGATGGTTGGCGGACTGGGACCGTGTGGAAGATCTATGTGTTGTTCTACATTTTTGGGAGATTTTGCATCAGTATCAATAAAGATGGCAAAGGAACAGAATCTTTCATTAAATCCAACTAAAATATCAGGAATATGTGGAAGATTAATGTGTTGCTTAAACTATGAGCAAACTACATATGAAGATATAAGAAAGAGATTGCCTAAGGTAGGGTCTATTGTTAAAACAGAAGAAGGAAATGGAGAAGTTGTTGGTAATTCAATAGTTAAAGAAATGGTCAAAGTTAAAGTAAAAAGAGGTGACGAAGAAGTTGTTGAAGAATTTAAGATAACAGATATAGAACTTGTTTTAGGAAAATATGAAGATACAATTGACGAAAGTAATATTAAAATAATAGCCGAATCAGAAGAAGATAAAAAATTAATAAAAAATCTTATTAAGGAAAAATAGGCGGAATTTCTATGAAACCTTTTTAAAGATTGGAAAACTATTAATCTTATAGAATATTTAGTATATATAGTCATGTGATTTTAATCTGTAAAGTATTAATACTAAAAAATAAGTCGTCCTGGGCACAAAATGCTTTTAAAACATCAGAATACATGTTAAAATGTAAGAGGTTAATTACTACAATTTATTAGGAGGTGTTATAGATGGCATTTGTTATTAATGATTCATGTGTTAGTTGTGGAGCATGTGCTGGAGAATGTCCAGTTAATGCTATAACTCAAGGAGATACTATATTCGTTGTTGATGCAGATACTTGTATCGATTGCGGAAACTGTGCTAATGTTTGTCCAGTGGGAGCTCCAAACCAAGAATAATAAAAAAAAGAGATCGTCTTTAAGACGGTCTTTTTTTGCGTGTAGGAGAGTATGAAATTTAGAAAAATAAAAAGCTAATTAAGCCTAGATTTAGAATCATTATTTTATAAATTTAGACATTGAAACATTTTGATTAATATCCATAAGGCGTGTGACATAGTTAATTATATTTTATATAAGAATGTATAAATCTCTTAATCTAAGAAGTTTATTTATTAAATAAATTTTTATAATATTAGATTAACTGTATGGAGGTGTTAATAATATACACTCAGATTTATAATTAAAGTCTAAATCTGAAGTATCTAATGTATTTGAATTAATTTTCTTTATATGTTTCATTGATATAATAAAATTTTTAGGGTCATCTAAATATAAAGATGTTGAGTTGGTTTTATATTGCATAGGGATTATATATTTAGGAGAAATAAAGTTGCATAGTTTTGCAGCCTCAAATCCATTCAAGGTAAAGTGTCCTCCAATAGGGATAAGTAAAATATCAATATTTTTTAATTTTTCTAAGACCAATGAATGAGGAATATGACCTAAATCTCCTAAATGACATAGAGAACAGGTATCATCTTTAAATATATAAATAATGTTGGGTCCTCTCTTAAGACCATTACATTTATCTTGAAATGAACTAAGACCTTCTACTTTTAGAAAATTTATATCAAAAGTTCCAATTTCATTGATAACTCTAGTTGTATCATTATAATTATTTAAATATGAACTATAAAAATTATTATGATTGATAGTTACTAAATCACATTTAGGAAAATTGTTATCATATCCAAGGTTATTATCAAATGGATCAATTAAAATTCGTTTACCAATGGATGTTTTTATAAGAAAACACGAATGACCATACCAAGTTATTTGCATAAAAAACCTCCATGAATTAAATTTAAGTGTTACTATATATTATTAACATATAAAATTAGAAATAATCATAAATTTGTATTGATACTTTTAAAAATAAAAAGATTATAGTATAATGGTGTAAAGTCAAAGTAAGTCAAGAGCGAATATTTTGATTAAAGTTTAAGTAGGTGATATTATGGCAAGACTTTCAGATATAATAGAAGCTTTTATAAAGCAAATGTTTAGTGAAAATATAGACAATGAAATTTTTATACAAAGAAATGAATTGGCAGATCAATTTAGATGCGCACCATCTCAAATCAATTATGTATTAACAACTAGATTTACTTATGAAAGAGGATACTTAATTGAAAGTAAAAGAGGTGGAGGAGGTCATATAGCTATTAAACAATTAGAACATGATAGTTCTAATAAAAGAGAAAAATTAATAAATCAAAGTATAGGAGATGCAATGACATATCATAATGCAAATGCTTTGCTCAATGATTTATTGGAGTCTGGAGTTATCGAAAAAAGAGAATATGAAATAATGAAAATAGCAATAAATGATAGAAGTTTAATTTCAACAGATAATAAAAATAAAGTAAGAGCTGATATTTTAAAAGGTATGGTTATGATAATTTTATCTTAAAGGTGGGGATATATATGTTATGTGAAAAATGCAAAAAAAATGAGGCGAAAATAAATTTAATTACAGTAGTAAATGGACAAAAACATGAGATTTGGTTATGTGAAAATTGTGTAAAAGATATATCTAGCATTCCATTTTTTAGTTCAATTGGTGAAAATGTAAATTTTCCATTTCAAGGTATGCTTACAGAAATATTATCTAATGTAGATAGTAATGAAGTTAATATAGATAATAAAAAAATAAAAGAAATTATTTGTTCAAATTGTGGATTAACTTATGATGAATTTAAAAAATCAGGAAAATTAGGATGCTCTGATTGTTATGAAGAATTTAAAGTTGTACTTCAGCCAAGGATAAAAAGTTTGCAAGCAGGAGTCAAGCATGTTGGTAAAATACCTAATATGAAGGGTAAAGAATTGATTAGAAAGCGAAAACTTAAAGACCTAAAAGAAGAAATGCAAAAATTAATAGTGGATGAGCAATATGAAAGAGCAGCAATTGTAAGAGATGAGATTAAGAAATTAGAACTTTATATATTAGAAAGTAACGTTAAAGAAACAGTAAGTGTAAGGGAGGAAAATTGCAATGGACAGCTTGATCAATAAAGATAGAGAAATGGATATAGTATTAAGTAGCAAAATATTATTAGCTAGAAATTTTAGCAATTTACCTTTTCCTAATAAATTAAATTATATAAAAGGTAGAGATAATGGAAAAAAAATATATAATGTACTTAAAAACGAACTAATTGATGAAGAGCTTACATTATATGAAATTTGGAATATAAAAGAAGAATTTGGTAAAGAATATTTAGAAAAAGATTTAATAAGTAGGGAACTTCTAAAAAATTCTGATAAGGGGTCATTTATCTTAAATAAAGAAGAAACTCTTAGTATTATGATAAATGAAAAAGATCATATAAGGCTTCAATGTATAAGTGAAGGCTTGAATTTAGAAAAGGCGTTTAAGAAAGTAGTAAGCATTGATGATAAAATAGAAAAAAACTTTGATTATGCATTTGATGAAACCTTAGGATATCTAACAACATCACCAGAAAATACTGGAACAGGACTGAAGGCATCAGTAATAATACATTTACCTGCACTTACCATGAGTGAGGAAATTAAAAATATTTCAAAAGATCTTAGCAAAATAGGAATGAGCATAAAAGGAATGTATTTAGAAGGTACAAATGTTTATGGAAATTTATATAGAATAACTAATAAAATATCATTGGGGTTAACAGAAGAAGATATTATAATAAAATTAAAAGATGCAATTTTAAATATAATAGAAGAAGAACATAAATTTAGAGAAATATTACTTAGCAAGTGTAGATATGAATTAGAAGATAAGGTATATAGGGCATATGCAATAGTGAAATGTGCAATTATTTTAGATTCTAAGGAAATTATTGATTTATTGTCTAATGTTAGATTAGGAGCAGAACTCTCACTTATAGATATTGATAAAAATAAATTGGATAAATTAATTAGACTTACAAGCAATTCATCACTTCAAAATTATTTGGGAAAATATTTAGATGATAAAGAAATTAAGTATGAAAGAGCAAAACTTGTAAAGGAAATATTGAGATAAAGAAAAGATAGGAGGTTTGAACAAGATGGAATATAATAAATTAACAGAACGGGCACAAGTAGTAATTTTAGAAGCTGAAAATGAATCTGAAAAGTTTAAGCATGGATATGTTGGAACAGAGCATATATTACTAGGTATTTTAAAAGAAGATGGATATTCGGCTAAATTATTAAAAAAATATGGAGTCACTAGTGAAAATATTACAACAATGATACAAAGATATTTAGGATATGGTGATATTAAGAAGTCGGATGAGAATATATTATTAACACCTAGAACCAAGAGATTAGTTGATGAAAGTTTTGAAGCAGCTAAAAAATTAAACCATAAATATGTTAGTCCAGAACATATTTTGCTAGCACTACTTAATCAAGAGGAAGGAATGGCATATACCATTTTAAAGAGTTCAAATCTTAACTTTGCTGTTATAAGTGAAGAATTGCTTATATTTTTATCAGGAACTTATGAAGATAAAGTTAGTGATGGAAAAACAATAGATAATAGTAAAAAACAAAGTACTCCTATGCTTGATAAGTATGGTAAAGATTTAACAGCCTTATCTAAGGAACAAGGATTAGATCCTGTAATAGGAAGGGATACAGAAACACAAAGATTGTTGGAAATTCTTTGTCGGAGAACTAAAAATAATCCGTGTTTAATTGGTGAACCTGGAGTTGGTAAAACGGCAGTAGTTGAGGGATTAGCAGAAAGAATTGTTCAAGGGAATATTCCCAAAATACTTAAAAATAAAAGGCTTATTTCTCTAGATTTAACATCTATGGTTGCAGGTGCCAAGTATAGAGGAGAATTTGAAGAAAGACTTAAAAAAACTATGGAGGAAATTGTTAGAGATAAAAATATTATTATCTTTATAGATGAAATTCATACTATAATTGGAGCCGGTGGAGCAGAAGGTGCGATTGATGCATCAAATATATTGAAGCCATCTTTAGCTAGAGGGGAAATTCAATGTATTGGAGCAACAACTATTGATGAATATAGAAAATATATTGAAAAAGATTCTGCATTAGAGAGAAGATTCCAGCCTATAACAGTAGGAGAGCCTTCAAAAGAAGAAACTCTAGAAATTTTAAAAGGTTTAAGGGATAAATATGAGGCACATCATAGAGTTGAGATTACAGATGAGGCATTAGAAGCAGCGGTAAATTTGTCAGACAGATATATAACAGATAGATTTATGCCAGATAAAGCCATTGATTTAATAGATGAAGGAGCTGCGAAAGTAAGAATACAGAACTTAACAACACCACCAGATTTAAAGGACTTAGAAGCAGAACTTAGAAATATATATAAAGAAAAAGAAGAATCCATAAGGGTTCAAGATTTTGAAAAAGCTGCAAATTTAAGAGATAAAGAAAGAGAATTGAAAGAACAATTAAGAAGTATGAAGGATAGCTGGAATACTCAAAATTCAATTAAGACGTTAATTGTAGATGCAGAAAAAATAGCTAGCGTAGTATCATCATGGACAAAGATTCCAATAAAAAAATTAACTGAATTAGAAAGTGAAAGATTATTAGATTTAGAAAATATATTGCATAAAAGAGTTGTTGGACAAAATGAGGCAGTAAAATCTATAGCTAGAGCTGTCAGAAGGGCAAGGGTTGGAATTAAAGACCCTAATAGACCCATTGGAAGTTTTATATTTTTAGGACCAACTGGAGTTGGAAAAACCGAACTTTCTAAGGCTCTTGCAGAAGCTATGTTTGGTGACGAAAATAGTATTATAAGAGTTGATATGTCAGAGTATATGGAAAGTCATTCTGTATCTAAATTGATAGGTTCTCCACCAGGATATGTAGGGCATGATGATGGTGGTCAACTTACAGAGGCTGTTAGAAGAAAACCATATTCAATAATTCTTTTAGATGAGATTGAAAAAGCTCATCCGGATATATTTAATGTATTGCTTCAAATTATGGAAGATGGAAGACTTACAGATGGCAAAGGAAAAGTAGTAAATTTTAAAAATACAATAATTATAATGACTTCAAATGTTGGGGCACATCAAATCAAAAAGCAAAAGAGCATAGGATTTAATAATACTAGTGTTAATAATGAAACTGAATACGAAAAGATGAAGGAAAGCATATTAGAAGAATTAAAACAAAAGTTTAAACCAGAATTTTTAAATAGAATTGATGATACAATAGTATTCCATAAATTAAGTAATGGAGATTTAGATGAGATAATGGATTTAATGCTTGGATCCATAAGAAAAAGACTTGAAGGTAGAGAAATTTATCTAAACTTTGAAAATGATAGTAAAAGATTCTTATTAAACAAAGGAATTGACCTTGATTATGGAGCAAGACCGCTAAGAAGGCTTATTATAAAAGAAGTAGAAGATAGATTAAGCGAAGAAATTTTGCAAGGAAATATAAGAATTGGAGATAAAGTAAAAGTTAGTGAATCAGAAAATAAGCTTGTTTTTAGTAAATTAGTTGGAGAATAATTTAAAGCTTAATAGACTATTTCAAGAATATAAATTATTTATATATTGAAATAGTCTATTTTGCTAAATAGACTATAAAAATCTTGTATTCAAAAAGAGATATTAATTAAGAAAGCTAGTTTGCAAGGAAATGAATTCATTATTGTGCTATTTGTGATTATGCAATCTATCAAGGAAAGAACTAGTACAATGCGTTAATCTATTAATATAGTTAAGAAATAATATCATTTAACTACATTTATAGCACTTAAGTTAGAATTTAATATTCTATTATTAAGTTCATTTTCAGAATAAGGATTATATAGTAACTTAGTTAAATCATAATCAACTGAATTATGAAGTATATTTGTAGTTGGGGTTGGAATAGTATTAATATAATTTCTATCTATCATATTTATCAACTCCTATTTATTTATTAGAAATAGTTTTTGTAGTAATTGATTAAATATGCTAAAGATTAAGAAAAAAATATAAAAGTAAAATATAGTAAATGAAAATAATAAACGCTTAATTTAATTATAGTGAATATGAGGTAAATCAATATTTTGAAAGAATTAGTATGTTATAATGACATTGATATTTTTTGAAATAATATGATGGTAATATCTATTTACAAAATAGAAGGAGATATTTATGAAAAAGAAAACCTTATATAGGTGCTTAAACTGTAGCTTTGAAAGTGTAAAGTGGCTTGGTAAATGTCCAATCTGCAATAATTGGAACACATTAGAAGAAGTTGTTGTTGAATCAAAAAGTTTGGAAACAAGAGTAAGGCAAGCCACTAAAAAGCCAATAAAAAAACTTTTAGAAGTAGTTTCTAATAAAAGTGATAGAATAGTTACAGGAATAAATGAATTTGATAGAGTTATGGGGGGAGGAATTGTAAAAGATTCAATTTCAATTATAACTGCTAGACCGGGCGCGGGGAAATCAACATTACTTCTTCAGATCTCAGATGCTATAGCAGAAAAGGGATATAAAGTAATTTATGCATCGGGAGAAGAAAGTGACAGTCAAATAAAAAACAGAGCAGATAGAATTCTTGATAAAATTAATGGAAATATATGGGTATTACAAGAAACAAGTCTTGATAATGTTCTAGATGCGGTGGAAGAAATAAACCCCGATATGCTAATTATAGATAGTATCCAAACATTTACTATGGCAGCTTCATTACCAGCAAGGGCAGGTTCTCCTACACAAACTATGGAATGTGCTAATGCACTACTTCAGATTGCTAAAAATGAAAAAAAGCCAAGGGCTATTATTGTAGTAGGACAAATGACTAAAAATGATGAACTTGCGGGATTAAGGGCATTAGAACATTTAGTTGATACAGTTCTTATAATAGAAGATGATAATGATGAAGAATTACGTGTACTTGTGAGTTCTAAGAACAGATTTGGTGGTATAGAAAATGGATTTTTTCAAATGTGTGAGAAAGGTGTTATTTCAATAGATAATCCATCAGAGTTTTTTATGACAAAACGCGAAGAAGGGGAAGTAGTCTCTGGAAGTGCATTGACTGTAATCAAGGAAGGAACACGAGCTATTATAACTGAGATAGAGAGTTTAGTATCTAAAAGCTTTACTCCGTATCCTACACGTATAGGAGAAACATTAGGCAAAGATAAATTAAATACTTTAATATCTATATTAGAACAACGTGGTGGCATTACTCTGTATGATAAAAATGTAATTATTAAAACTACTGGTGGTATAAAAATAAGAGAACAAGGAATTAATTTAGCTGTTATAATGAGCATAGTATCATCTGTAAAGCAAAAAGGTATAGAGGCTAATATTGCATTTATAGCAGATGTAGGATTGACTGGTGAACTTAAAAAGGTGCCGTCATTAGAAAGTAGAGTTAAAGAACTTGAGAGGATGGGATTTAAAAAAGTTTATGTTCCAAAAGATTCATTTATAAGGGAATATAGTTTTAAAAAGATTGAAGTAATTGAATTAAAGACATTAACTAATGTAATAAGTCATGTATATAATCATTAAAATATTGATTAAAGAAAGAATACATTGAAATACTTTTAATGCGAAGAAATATAAAAAAATATATATATTTATTAGATAAGATGTCTTAAGATAATATGTGTAAAGTAATTCTAACATGTTGTTATAGAAGTGTTTTTCTAAAAAATATATTATATTTAAATTAAGTAAATATTATTGAGGGATTATAGTTATTATAGTATTATAGTTTTAGGATTTAAATTTAAAGGATTAATTAGGTGTTAGTAGTGTTAAAATATAAGATTCCCCAAAATTCTATTGGTTTAGTAGGGAATAATAAATCTAAAAAACCACAAATAATATTTTAAAGAAAATGGTGAGTGTATGAGAATAGAAAAAGGAATAGGAATAAAAAATGTCTTAAAGATAATGTGCCCAGGCACTCAACTAAGGGAAGGTCTTGAAAATATATTAAGAGCTAAGACAGGTGGATTATTAGTAATTGGAGATGACGAAGATGTTATGAAGCTAGTTGATGGGGGTTTTTATATTAACTCAGAATATACTCCCTCATATGCATATGAATTAGCTAAGATGGATGGGGCTATAGTAATAACTGGAGATTTAAAAAGAATTGTTTGTGCCAATGCTCAATTAATACCTGATTCATCTATTCCAACTTATGAAACAGGAACTAGACATAGAACAGCACATAGAGTAGCTAAACAAACTAACAATGTAGTAATTGCAATCTCTCAAAGAAGAAATATAATAACTATGTATAAAGGTGATATAAAATATGTATTAAGAGAGAGTAGTATAATTCTAAGTAAGGCTAATCAAGCAATTCAAACATTAGAAAAATATGTTGCAGTCCTTGAACGCGTTATTAATAATTTGGATGTATTAGAATTTCAAGATTTAACAACACTTTTTGATGTAGTTACTGCAGTTCAAAGAACTGAAATGGTAATGAGAATAGTAGAAGAAATCAATATGTATATATTAGAGCTTGGAAATGAAGGAAGACTAATATCTATGCAACTTAATGAATTAATTAAGCATATAGAAAGAGATGGTATATTATTAATTAGGGATTATTGTGGGAATGGATTGCAATATAATGAAGTGTATGAACATATTCAAAAGCTAAATTCATCAGAATTATTAGACTTAGATGCAATTTCAAGAGCACTAGGGCATGGAGGTACTCCTCTTATTGATACATTAATATCGCCACAGGGATATAGAGCATTAAGTAAAGTACCGAGGATACCATCAAATGTTATTGATAATCTTATAAAAGAATTTAAAGAATTAAGTAATATAATAGATGCAGATATAGTTGCTTTAGATAATGTTGAAGGGATAGGAGAAGCTAGGGCTACTGCGATTAAAGATGGATTGAAACGTATAAAAGAACAAATATCATTAAAAAAAGAAATATAGTAAAAAAGAAACTGTCTTAAAATAAAGTTATTTAAAATAGAGAAGCTTATCTATTTTAGTTTGTTATAGCTACATTTTTGGTCGGCTTTTTTATTATATATATAAAATTATAAATTAAATATAATAATTTATTCATTTTAGATAAACTTATTGTATGTTATAATTAAAATGTATAGATAAATATTAAAAATATGATTAAAGTACTACAAAAATGTAAATAATTAGAAGGAGGTGAAGTATGTGTTAAAGAAATTATTAAGGGGAATTTTTTCTGTAATTGGACTGATAATAGGATATTTTATATCTGAAATATTACTTACAATACCCCAAATTGCTAGTTCAACTTACCTTTCAACTGCTATTGCTATAGTTGTATTTGTTATTATTATATGTTTTATTTTTGGACTTATATTGTATATTATTTCTCCTATTATATATAAGGGCATTTCTAATTTAATTGAATACATTGAAAAAAGTATGCAAAAAATGAGCATAACAGAAATACTTTATGGAACCGTAGGAGCCGTTATTGCTTTAATTCTTATGACATTTATTGCAAAACCAATAAGTGAGATGAACAGATCAATAGGACCAATTATATTAATTCTAGTAAATATAGTAGCAGCTATAATAGGTGCAGAAATAATGATTAAGAAGAAAGAAGATATAACAGCTATTCTTGTTAATATAAAAAAGCCTGCAATAAAAGAAAAGAAAGCTAAGGACGTAGTTAAAGAATCTGTTATAGGGATTCCAAAGATATTAGACACATCAGTTATAATTGATGGAAGAATATTTGATATCTGTGAAACAGGATTTATTGAAGGTCCATTGGTTATACCTAATTTTGTATTAGATGAATTAAGACATATATCAGATTCATCAGATTCTTTAAAAAGAAACAGAGGTAGAAGAGGATTAGATATATTAAATAGAATACAAAAAGAATTATCAATAGAAACTCAAATCGTAGATGATGACTTTCCTAAAATTGCAGAAGTTGATGCAAAATTGTTGAAGCTTGCTCAAAAGATGGATGGAAAAGTTATAACTAATGATTATAATTTAAACAAGGTAGCTGAGTTTCAAGGAGTGCCAGTATTAAATATAAATGAATTATCAAATGCAATAAAGCCTGTTGTATTACCAGGAGAAGAAATGATAATTGATATAGTAAAAGATGGTAAAGAATCAAGTCAAGGGGTGGCATATCTAGAGGATGGCACTATGATTGTTGTGGAAGGCGGAAGAAAATATATAGGACAAACAACCAATGTTATAGTTACATCAGTTCTTCAAACAGCAGCGGGAAGAATGATTTTTGCAAAACCAAAAGATAATTAAAGATTAAGGAGATTTTCCCGTATGGTTAGTGCGATAGTATTAGCTGGAGGAAGAGGTAAGAGAATGGGTTCTGTTCAAAGTAAACAATATATTGATTTGGATGGAAAACCCATTCTTTATTACACTCTGAAACAGTTTATAAGAAATGATTTAATAGATAAGATTGTTTTAGTGATTCCCGAAGATGAAAGGGATTATTGTAAGAATGAAGTATTGGATAAATATGAATTGATAGTTGACAGTGTAGTGTTTGGAGGAAAAGAAAGACAAGACTCTGTATATAATGCTTTAGTTCAATTGGAAGACTCAGATATAGTATTAATTCACGATGGAGCAAGGCCATTTGTGTCACAAAGAATAATAAATGAGGCTATTGAATACGCTAGAATTTATAAAGCTACAGCACCAGGAGTAATGCCTAAAGATACTATAAAAATTAAAGATGAGAATAATTTTTCAGTAGACACATTGATCAGAAACAATCTTGTTGCGATTCAAACACCGCAAGCTTTTAATTTTAATATTATATATGAGTGTCATAAGAAAGTCAAAGAAAGAGGAATCATCGTTACTGATGATACTATGGTAGTAGAACTTTTTGGACATAAGGTTTATATTTATGAAGGAGACTATACTAATATCAAAATAACAACACAAGAAGATTTGATTTTGGCAGAATATTTGGTAAAAAAGCAGTACAATGATAATATATTGACAGGTAAAATTCAAGAAGTTATAATAAATTAAAATAAAATGAAATTTGTAGAGCGATGATGAAGAATAGTAGAAGTCGATTCTTAAGAGAAAAAGTCCATAGGCTGTAAGACTTTTAAACAGACTTTGAACCAGCTTTTGAGTATAGGTAAAAACTATCGGTTTAATACCGTTATCATTATTAGAGAACAAATTTAGGTGGTACCGCGATAAAAAGTTCGCCCTAATGCATATATTAGGCGGACTTTTTTTATTTTTTATAGAATTATAATATCTAAAATATGTGATGGTATTTCAAAAATTAATAATAGTTAATATTAAATTGG
>Ga0183100_1001326_pt1 | contig 12843 bp, 13 predicted proteins | sample Biomet2_FD_127789 | JGI IMG/M metagenome (GOLD analysis project Ga0183100, IMG submission 127789) | Microbial communities from bioreactor (seeded with anoxic lake sediment) at LBNL, California, USA - Biofuel metagenome 2 | ecosystem: Engineered > Bioreactor > Anaerobic > Unclassified ...
CTATATATTATTCTGATTTAATTATTGCACAATATAAGTAAAAAATAAATTTTAATTTAAGTAATTGATAAAATAGATATTTTCCTCGATTTTATTTTTATAATTTCATTATTAAGTATATTTTGACAGGCTTGAAGAAGATATAAATATTTAATTTAAGGATGGGGTAATTAAAATGATTGATTTAAAATACCATATTTTTGTTTGTGCAAGTTGCAGAGTTAATGGAATGCAAAAAGGACTGTGCTATTTTAAAGATTCAGTTAAGGTTATACAGAAGTTTATAGCGGAAGTTGAAGAGAGAGACTTAATAAACGAAGTAATGGTTACTAATACTGATTGTTTTGGAATATATAATAAAGGATATATTGTAGTTGTTTATCCAGAAGTAACTTAATAATAAAAAAAAATTAAAAAAGTTGTTGACATAATACTAATATATAGATATAATACTACTTGTATCTGGTGATGACGGCGTAGAGGTAACACTCCTTCCCATTCCGAACAGGAAAGTTAAGGTCTACAGCGCTGATGGTACTGCACGGGTGACTGTGTGGGAGAGTAAGACGTTGCCAGGTAAGATGGCTCGATAGCTCAGTCGGTAGAGCAGAGGACTGAAAATCCTCGTGTCACTGGTTCGATTCCAGTTCGAGCCACCATAAAAAGCACTAACATAAGTTAGTGCTTTTTTACTTAAATAAAATTATAGAATTTTATTTAAGACTATATCGTTAGTTTACGATTATGAGATAGCCTTAAATTATTATTTATCATTATTTTTATAAAATAATTCTTAGTTTGAGACGGATTTTTCTTAATAGGAATATAATTTTCTCCACCTGAAGCTTAAGAACTTATAATCACATGGATAAATTAAACATCACATTGATCCACTTCTATTGAATAAGTGCCACAATTAGGACATACAGTTACATTAACAATATAACTATCATCAATTTTGCCTAAACTGAAAAGTTTATTAAAAGATGTGTTTTTATATTCTTCTTCAAGTGTGTTTAATACATATTCATTATTCTTTGTATAAACATAAAAGTGATATTCTAGGTAGCGATAAGATTTATTTATTTGCTCTTGAGTATTGCAAGAACATTTACCTGCATAATATTCATTTGAAAAGTTTACTTCTTCACCCTCATTTAAAGCATTTAATATTATATCTACAGATAAACCTGTAACTTCATTTTCATCATTAAAAAATATTCCTTCACAATTTTCTTTTGTTAGGATATATTCCTTGCCATTATAGATAAATTTATAATCCATAAAAATCACCTCCTCGTCAAAAAATTATTTATATATTTTCAATTTGCCAATCAATTGGTGTTTGATTTGTAGAAATTAAAAAATCATTTGTTTGTGAAAATGGTTTACTACCAAAGAATCCTCTTGATGCAGATAGTGGACTAGGATGAACTGATTTAATCATGATATGTTTTGGATTAGTAATTAAGCTAGCTTTTGAAATAGCATTATTACCCCAAAGGATAAATACTATAGGAGTTTCTTTGTCATTTAATACCTGTATGACTTTAGTTGTGAACTCTTCCCAGCCTTTATTTCTATGAGAATTAGCTTCTCCAGCCCTAACTGTAAGTACTGTATTTAATAATAAAACTCCTTGATCAGCCCATTTCTTTAAGTAACCATTGTTTGGAATATAACAACCTAAATCAGTATTTAACTCCTTATAAATATTAACTAAAGATGGAGGAGATTTAACACCTGGATTAACAGAAAAACTTAGCCCATGTGCTTGATTTGGACCATGATAAGGATCTTGCCCTAATATTACAACTTTAACATCTTCATAAGGCGTAAAATGTAAGGCATTAAACAAATCATACATATTTGGATAAACAACTTTAGAATTATATTCGCTTACTAGAAATTTTCTTAATTTAATATAATAGTTTTTTTGAAATTCAGATTCTAAATAAACTTTCCAATCATTTTTTAATACTTCAGACATAACATCACCCAAGATTATTATAACATTTTATGACAAAATTATGTATATGGGATTTTTAAAAAAAGTTCCTACTTACAAATTTTAAATTTATTGATTTATATTATTGTTAGATACGGTAGATACTGTTAAAATAAAAAGGTATATAAAATTTTAAATAAAAATAACTATAAAAAGGAGAATTTACATGGAAAATAAGGTATTAGCAGTTGCAGCAGGAAATGAAATAACAGAAAAAGACTTAAATACAATAATTACTAGATATCCTCAAGAACAAAGAGGTGCATTACAAAGCGAAGATAAAAAGAAACAATTAGTAGAGCAATTAATTTCATTTGAATTAATGAGTAAGTTTGGAAAAGAAATAGAATTAGACAAAACACAAGAATATAAGGATGCTATGGAAAATATATCAAAAGAAGTTATAACATCAATGGCAATAAATAAGGTATTAGGTGATATAACTGTTACAGATGAAGAAGTTAAGAAATATTATGAAGATAATAAAGAAACGTTTGGTCAACCAGCAACAGTTTCTGCTAAACATATCTTAGCTGAGACAGAAGAAGAAATTAAAAAAGCAAAAGAAGAAATTGTAAGTGAAAAGTTATCTTTTGGTGATGCTGCAATGAAATATTCAATGTGCCCATCAAATCAACAAGGTGGAAGTTTAGGCGAATTCTCAAGAGGAATGATGGTTCCAGAATTTGAAGATGCTGCTTTTGCAGCAGAAATAGGAGTACTTAGTGATCCAGTTAAGACTCAATTTGGATATCATTTAATAGTAGTAGATGCAAAAAATGAAGCTTCAGTTAAAAGCTTTGATGAAGTAAAAGATAGTGTTTTAAATCAATTATTACAACAAAATCAACATACAAAATATGATCAAATATTAAAAGAATTAGAAGCTAAATATGGAGTAGAAAGAAAATAATTTTTTGTACTTATACATATACCAATTATTAATAAAAAAGGCTGTTTCAAAAGAATTCTTTTGAAGCAGCCTTTATAGATGATTTGATTTTGATATTGTGTATCTACAATAGATCTAAAAAAGAATTAATATATTTATCTGCATACTTAATCAAATCTTCTTTGGAATCTACACATTCATTATCCTCTACGGCAATAACTTTCATATTAGCTGCTTTTGCACCTTGTACAGCAGGTAATATATCTTCAAATACTAAACAATCCTTTGGATTAACACCTAACTTGTTAGCAGCCAGCAGATATACATCAGGACAATTCTTACCAGTAGAAACTTCATCAGTTGTTGTAATTGAATCAAAATAGTCATAAATTCCATTGTTTTTCAAACAAGCTTCTAGTAAAGGTATTGAGTTACTAGTAGCTAAGGCAATTTTTATTTCAAAAGATTTTAGGCTATTTAAAAAATCTTTTACTCCCAATTTCAATTTAACGTTATTAGAGTAGTGATTAAATGCCATATTGTGCCAATCATTTGATATTTTTTCTATTGAATCATCAATATTAAATTTCTCTTTAAAATAAACAGCTGTTTGAGATAAGCTCAAATGTGAAATTTCACTTCTTAAATTTTCAGGCATGGGATATCCTTTCATTTTAAGATAGTCAATATCAATCTGGGACCAAACCCACATAGAATCAACTAAAGTTCCATCTAAATCGAAGATTGCACCTTTTATATCATTTAACATTAAATACCTCCTAAATAATAAAAAAACTTAAGGATAATTCCTTAAGTTAAAACAAATATAATTAATAATATTTTTGGTCGGGGTGACAGGGATTGAACCTGCGACCTCATGGTCCCAAACCACGCGCGCTCCCAGCTGCGCTACACCCCGAAGACATATATAATTATATATTTAAGTAAATTTTATGTCAAGGATTTTACATATATATGCTGAACTCATAATACAAAATATAATTTAAAAGTATCATAATGACGCTGATTAGACATATTTAGTATAATAATTGACAAATTGATATATTAATGTAAATGTTAGCTAATAAAATATATAAAGAATAAGTTAGAAAAAGTGGGGAAAATGGATGATATATATAGAATAGGAGAATAAATTACTCTCTCGCCATATATACGAATTGTTCATATTTATTTTAAGTGTTATAATTGGAAAAGAATTAAGATTAATAGGGAGGGAAGGTTTTTAACGACCGATAATTAATGAAAAATAAAATTCTAGCTATTATGTTAGCAATGGTAATCGTTCTAGGTAGTTCAATACCTGCGTTTGCGACGCCAGATAATCAACAATTGAGTGATTCAAGACAGAAATATGCAGAAATTGAAAATAAAATAGAAGATATTCAGAGTAAGATTTACGATTTAGATATGCAAATAGAGCCACAACAATTAACAATAGATAAAAATAAAAAAGAGATAACAAGTATTAATAAGGTTATTGATAATACTACAAAAGATATTGAACAATGTAAAAAAGAAATTGACACATTAGATTTAGCTTTAGGACAAAGAGTTAAAGCAATGTATATGTCAGGTGATTTAGAGTTCAGTTATTTAAATTTTATACTTGAATCAGAGTCAACAAGTGATTTCTTTTCTAGAGCAGAGGCAGTAAGTAAAATTGTAGGCAAAGACAAAGCTGCTATAGAGGATATTACTGACAAAAAGGAAGAATTAAATACTAAAATGCAATCTTTAGAAGATAAAAAAGCTGAAATTGATAAGCTTAATAAAGAGGTACAAGCTACCTTGAGTGAATTAGATATAAAGAAGAAAGATCAAGAAGTTTTGATAAGTGAAGCTAAAGATGAAAAAAGTAAATTTGACTCACAATATTTATCACAATTAGAAAGAGATACTGTAAAATCTCAATATGATGTTATAAATAATTCTAATAGTTCATCATCAGAACTTAAAGCAGCTATTACTCAATTGAGAAATATTAGAGATAATCAGATTAAGAGTGAAATTGTTACTGCAGAAATAAATGAAAAAATAGAGAAAGCTAAAGCAGCATATGATGTAAAGAAAGCCGCTGAGGTTAAGGTAGCAGTATCAAATTCAACACCAAGCAGAGGGAAATTAGGTTCATCAGTATCTGTGCCACCTGCAGGAAATGCACAAGCAATTCTAAGTGAAGCATATGCACAATTAGGAAAGCCTTATGTATGGGGTGCAACAGGTTCAGCAAACTTTGATTGTTCAGGATTTACTCAATATGTGTACGAAAATGCAGCCGGAAGGGATATATCAAGAACAACATATTCACAAATCAATGAAGGACAAGCAGTTAGCCAAGATCAACTTCAACCAGGAGATTTAGTATTTCCGCATGCTGGTCATGTTGGTATATATGTTGGAAATGGACAAATGATTCATGCACCACAAACAGGTGATGTAGTCAAGGTAAGTCCGGTATATAGTTTTTATGCAGCAAGAAGAATCCTTTAGTAGCAGACATAAGAAATTAGTTGTTAATATCTGATTCCAAGTTTTAGCCCTTCTGTTTAGGTACAGAGGGGCTTTTGTATTTTAATTTGTAATGTTATAATATGAGAGATATAATTAATGTTTATTAATTTCATAGAAACACAAAATTAGGCACATCTTTGATCTATTATTTTCTTTGATGTGTATTAATTTATGAAATTATATATTAAATTAGGGATAATATATAAAGTAAAGGAAGAATAATATGAATAGCAAATTGAAATACATAAAAGAAGATGAAACAATAGATGATTTACAACTTAAAAATTTAAATTTAATTCAAAAAAAAGATGGATTTAAATTTGGAATAGATGCTGTTTTGTTATCAGATTTTGCGTGTATAAAAAACAAGCATAGAGTAATTGATTTATGTACAGGAACAGGAATAATTCCATTTTTAATATATGGTAAATATGAGCCTCGAGGTATATATGGATTAGAAATTCAAGAAGAGATGGTTGATATGGCTAAGAGAAGTGTAAACTTAAATTCACTAGATGAAAAAGTTTTTTTCTTAAATGAAGATTTAAAAAACATAGAATTCTTAAAACAGCTTGAAAAATTTGATGTTGTTACAGTAAATCCACCGTATAAGCTAAATAATTCGGGAATTATTAATCTAAATGATAAATTAGCTATAGCTAGACATGAAATATTATGCAATTTAGAAGATGTAATTTCTGCATCAAGAGTCTTGTTAAAAGATAATGGAAAACTTTTTATGATACATAGACCAGAACGATTAGCAGATATTTTTACTTTAATGAGAAAATATAAAATAGAACCTAAAAGAGTGAAAATGATACATCCTAAAATAGGAAAGGCCCCTAATATTGTATTAGTTGAAGGACAAAGAGATGGGGGCGCATATTTGAAGTGGGAGGCGCCATTATATGTTTATGATGATAATGGAAAATATACTAAAGAAATAGATTCAATATATTGGAGGACATGATATGAAAAGTGGAAAACTATATTTAGTACCAACGCCTATTGGCAACCTAAAGGATATTACATTAAGAGCATTAGAAATATTGAAAGAGGCTGATATTATAGCAGCGGAAGATACTAGACAAACATTAAAATTATTAAATCATTTTGAAATAAAAAAAGCTATGATAAGCTATCATAAATTTAATGAACAGAGCAAAAGCGATAAAATTATAGATTTGCTTATGGAAGGGAAAAATGTTGCATTAGTATCTGATGCTGGAACACCAGGAATATCAGATCCAGGAAGTGTTATAGTTGAAAGATGTATAGAAAAAATGATTGATTTTGAAGTACTTCCAGGAGCGACAGCTATAACTACAGCATTAGTTTACTCGGGATTAGATACAACTAAATTCTTATTTAGAGGTTTTTTACCTAGAGAAAATAAAGATAGAAAAATTATAGTTGATGAACTTTTACAAAGTCAAGAAACGCTTATATTTTATGAAGCACCCCATAGACTAATAGATACATTGACATTTTTATTAGAGATATTTGGAAATAGAAAAATTGCAGTATGTAGGGAACTAACTAAGATATATCAAGAAATATATAGAGGTAGCATGAAAGAATCAATACAACATTTCATAGAAAAGAAGCCCAGAGGTGAATTTGTACTTGTATTAGAGGGAAAAAAACTTGAAGATATAAAAGAAGAAAAAAAAGAAGCATGGATTAATCTGTCTATTGAAGAACATATACTTAAATATATAAATGATGGTATAAATAAAAAAGAAGCAATAAAGCTTGTATCTAAAGAAAGAGAACTACCTAAAAGTGAAGTATATAAATTTTCAACTAATATATAGTTAAGGTATATTCGAAAAAATAATGAGTCGAAATATACATCGCATATTTGATACGTTATTTTCTTTCATATTCCTAAATTAAGAAAATAGACTATCTCAAAAAATGAGATAGTCTATTTTCTTAAATTTATAATAGATATATTAAACATTATTGAAAAGCATTAGTAGTTTTAATTTGTTCTAGACACTTAGTACAAATATTTTTGCCTCTGTAGTTTATTACATCTCTTGCATCTCCACAGAAGATACACGCTGGTTCATATTTCTTTAAGATTATTTGCTCACCGTCTACATAAATTTCTAATGCATCCTTTTCTGCAATATCTAAAGTTCTTCTAAGTTCTATAGGAATAACTATTCTTCCTAGCTCGTCCACTCTTCTAACTACACCTGTTGATTTCATAAAAAATTCCTCCTAATTCCACAATTCGACACTCTACTATGATATATTACCAAGTATGTAATATAAAGTCAATGAAAATTTACTTAACTTTATAAGAAATTACAAATTTCAACTTTAATAAACATCTTACTTAAAATATACTACCATATTTTAGAAAAGTCAAGAGGATTTATTTGTAAAGTTATAATATTAATTTTAAGAAGTAAATAAAGAAAATATAGCTTATACCAACAGATTGTGTATTGTTTATAACATTTATATTTATATTATATTGATAATTTATTTAAAAAATTACAAATAAAAGCATAAAAGTAATTAGTAAACTCTTTATCAGAAAAACAGATACTATACGTAATAATGTCGATTAATTACATAAATTAGATATTTTTTAAAAAGTTATTTGTAGTTCGAAAATATAAATATATAGTATAATATTATTGGTGTTATAAGAAAAAGAATAAAACCTTGCGATATAATGTTTGGGATAACTTGTAATAGATTGATAACGACTATATAATATATAGAGATAAAGGGGAAAGCATGGGTGTATAAAAATGGGGAGAAAATTTGATTCAGACTATATAAAAGAGTTAGCAGAAGCGTTATCTAAGGGAAGTTCAGTTTCATATGAAGATCTTCCGAAATACGATTTATTTTTATCTCAAGTCATAGATTATTTAAATGATAAATTTGTTGATGAAAAATTTACTAATAATATAGTTCAAAATTATACTAAAAGTGAAGTTATAACTAAATCAGAAGATGGTAAAAAAAGAGGATATACTAAAATGCATCTGATACAGTTAGTATTGCTTAGTTATATGAGACCACTTTTAACAACGGAAGAAATCAAAAAAGTTTTTAGACTTGCATTTAATGAAATTAATGATAGAAGTGATGATATATTATCATGGGAAGAAACTTATAAGACTTTTATACAAATACAAGAAGAAAGCTTTGATGATTATTTAATTACATCATTAACCAATGAAGATAAATTAGAAGAACTAATAAAAATTTTTGAGTTGAAAGAAAAAGATCAAGAAAGAATAAAAATTTTCTTATTAGTTTTATCTTTAATAGCAGAAGCAAACGTTATTAAGAAGCTAGTCCAAAAAATAGTAAAAGAGTATGAAACAGAGTAAATAAAATAACAGATTAAAGATGCACTAGATATTTGGTCCCATGTGTGTGTGGGAGTTCAGCTAAAAATTCAGGTGGAGTTTTATACTCCACCTGAATTTAGTTGAACTTTATGTTATTTTTTCAATGTGCCTTATAAGTATTTAAAAAGTTGTTAAGAGTGATTAAAGAGAGGAATAAAATGATTGATAAAATTATTGTAAGAGAATCTGTAAGAAATTTAGTTGAATTTTGATTAAAAAAAGGTGGTATAGATAATAGATTTTCAGGAAGTGCTAGAGCTGCAGAGGGTATAAGAGCACATCAAGAAATTTAAGGATTTGTGAAAATTTTAAAAAAGAAGTATATTTAACTTATGAATTTGAAATGAATAATAAGAATAATAAGATTAATAAGATTAATAAATATTGAAGGACGAGCAGATAATAAAAATAAGATGTTAATACCAAATAAATGGAGTCCTATAAATAAATTTTAACAATGTACAATATATCGTGCATCGTGCATCGTGCATTGTGAATTGAATATAAGTATGTTAAAATATTCATGTTAGTTTTATGGAAAAAAGTGAACTTAAATAACATATTAAAGTAGAATTAAGGAGCGAGGAAAATGAATATTCCATTAATTGATTTAAAAGCTCAATATAAGTCTATTGCTGAAGATTTAGATAGAGTAACTAAAGAGGTACTTTCTTCTGCAAGTTATATTATGGGTAAGAATGTAACAGAATTCGAAAAGGAATTTGCAGAATATATAGGAGTTAAGCATGCAATATCAGTAGGTAATGGAACTGATGCTTTAGTTATTGCATTAAAATCTTTAGGTATAGGAAATGGAGATGAAGTAATAACTTCACCATTTACTTATTTCGCTTCAGCAGAAGTTATTTCAGCTGTTGGTGCAACACCTGTTTTTGTTGATGTTGAAAAAGAAACCTTTAATATAGATCCAACTAAGATAGAAGAAAAAATTACGAATAAAACAAAAGCTATTATACCAGTTCATATATTTGGTCAAGGTGCTAGGATGGATGAGATTAACCAAATAGCAAAAAAACATGATTTAAAAGTTATTGAAGATGCTTGTCAAGCAGTAGGTTCCAAGTATAAAGGCAAAATGATAGGAAAATTAAGTGATGTAGCTTGTTTCTCATTTTTCCCAACAAAGAATCTTTCATGTGCTGGCGACGGTGGCATGATAGTAACTTCTGATGATAATATAGCAACTATAGCAAGAGCAATAAGAACTCATGGAAGTGGAGAAACTGGTCAAAAGGCTTATAATTTATTGAATAACATAACAGAAGAAATAGAAACCTTTAAAGGTGGAGACGATACTGTATACAACCCATTAAAATATTATAATTATTTAATCGGAGTCAATTCAAGATTAGATGCAATTCAAGCGGCAATTTTAAGAGTTAAATTACCACAATTAGATAGATGGAATAGTCGAAGACGAGAAATAGCTAAAATATATGATGAGAAATTAAAAAACTCAAATGTAGTAATTCCTATTAGTGATGAAGAAAACGAACCCGTATATCATCAATATGTATTACAATCAGAAAATAGAGAAGCTATGTTAAATAAACTTAAAGAAAAAGGGGTAGCGACAGGGGTATATTATCCAGTTCCACTACACTTACAAAAAGTATATAAAGACCTCGGATACAAAGAAGGCGATATGCCAGTTGCAGAGTATTTATCACACAGAACTTTTGCAATACCAGTTTATCCAGAATTAACAGAACAAGAAATAAATTATATAGTTGATAGCATAAAAGAATAAGGTGTTAGGCGAGGATTAATTTATGAATAGTAATTATTTTGTACATGAGTCGAGCTATGTAGATGATAATGTTAAAATAGGAAATGGGACTAAGATATGGCATTTTTCTCATGTTATGAGTAACTCTGAGATAGGAGAAAAATGTAATATAGGGCAAAATGTCGTAATATCCCCAGGAGTAAAGCTTGGAAATAGGGTAAAGATACAAAATAATGTATCTGTTTATACAGGTGTTATTTGTGAAGATGATGTATTTTTAGGACCATCTTGTGTATTTACAAATGTAGTTAACCCAAGAAGTTTTATTGAAAGAAAAAACGAATATAAAGATACTATAATTGGAATGGGTGCATCTATTGGTGCAAATGTAACAATTGTATGTGGGCACAATATAGGCAAATACGCATTAGTAGGTGCTGGTGCAGTAGTTACTAAACATGTACGTGATTATGCCTTAGTTGTAGGAAATCCAGCGAGCATGTTAGGATATGTATGTAAATGTGGAGAAAAATTAAGGTTTAAAGATGAGCATGCAACTTGTAATGCTTGTGGAGAAAAATATATTAAGAACAAAGAAAAAGTAGAATGCATAGATAAATAATTCAATTCACAATGTACAATGCACAATGAAGGAATAAATCACTACGTGATTTAAAAAAATATATTTTAGGAATTCCTATGGAAAAGTGAAAGAGCAAATTTTATATTTGGTTCCTTGAAATTTCTCCTTGGAGCTTTAATCCTTAATTGTACATTCTAAACTGTAAATTGTATATTACAGGAGGTATATCATGTCAGTGTTAAAACAACAATTATTAGATAAGATAAATAATAAAACTGCAAAAGTTGGTGTCGTTGGACTTGGTTATGTTGGATTACCATTAGCTGTAGAAAAGGCTAATGCTGGATATCAAACTATTGGATTTGATGTTCAAGAAGAAAAAGTTAACATGGTTAATGAAGGAAAGAACTATATAGGTGATGTAGTAGATGAAAATCTAAAAAATATAGTGGAAGCAAAGACTTTAAAAGCTACTACAGATTTTAGTTTTGTCAAAGATGTAGATACTATTTGTATTTGCGTACCTACACCATTAGACTTATACAAGCAACCGGACTTATCATACGTTGTAGATTCAACAAGAAGTGTTGCGGAGTATTTACATAAGGGCATGCTTGTTATTCTTGAAAGTACTACATATCCAGGAACAACAGAGGAAATTCTTAAGCCAATTTTAGAAGAGAGTGGTCTTAAATGTGGAGAGGACTTTTTCTTAGCTTTTTCACCAGAAAGAGTTGATCCAGGTAATAAGGATTTTAATACTAAAAATACGCCAAAAGTTGTTGGCGGATGCAGTGAAGAATGTACTGAAGTTGCAGCTGCATTATATAGAAATATATTAGAAGGAGATATACATACAGTATCATCACCAGCTGTAGCTGAAATGGAAAAGATATTAGAAAATACTTTTAGAAACATAAATATTGGATTAGCTAATGAAATGGCTATTTTATGCAATAGAATGGGAATAGATGTATGGGAAGTTATAGATGCGGCTAAAACTAAACCTTATGGATTTATGCCATTTTATCCAGGTCCAGGTTTAGGCGGACACTGCATACCACTTGATCCATTCTATTTAGAATGGAAGGCAAAAGAATATGATTATCATACAAGATTAATTGAAACATCAGGAGAAATCAATGATTCAATGCCTGAATTTGTATTGGATAATGTAATGAAGATTTTAAATAAGAATAAGAAAGCATTAAATGGAGCTAAAGTTCTTTTATTAGGTGTTGCATATAAAAATGATATTGATGATTATAGAGAATCACCAGCATTTAAGGTAATAGAACTATTAGAAAAGAATGGTGCAGATCTTATGATAAATGATCCATATTGTTCAGTATCTAAATACAAGGGGAATGTTTATCATTCAGTAGATTGGACAGAAGTCATAGATGATTCTGATATTGTAATAATAACAACAAATCATAGTTGCTATGATTATGAATCAATTGTGGATAGGGCTGAAGTTGTGTATGATACAAGAAATGCAACTAAGGATGTAATTAATAACAGAGAAAAAATTTATAAATTATAATATAGAGTACACAATATATTTTTAAAGTGGTTATCTTGAAATTTAAAAGATAACCACTTTTGTCATATATTTGTATTGGAAATATTTTATTTCTATTATATTTGTCAGGCTACATATAATTCATAGAAATAGAGTAAAATAAA
>Ga0183100_1001327_pt1 | contig 12840 bp, 10 predicted proteins | sample Biomet2_FD_127789 | JGI IMG/M metagenome (GOLD analysis project Ga0183100, IMG submission 127789) | Microbial communities from bioreactor (seeded with anoxic lake sediment) at LBNL, California, USA - Biofuel metagenome 2 | ecosystem: Engineered > Bioreactor > Anaerobic > Unclassified ...
CTCCAAATGCTTTGAGCTCAGCTTAGGCAAAATAAAAATGATGGAGGAAGCCACTACGGCAAGACTGATCCAACTCTTCCACTGCGTCCGGCTCGTTGAAAAAAAACTATCGAATCCGAAACCAGCAATGAAGCACAGCATCATCGTCACACCTGGAGCAACATATGCAATATGGCGACAATATTTCATGCCGGGGAAGATGTACCAAGCCAGTGCGGCAACCCCAAAGGGGTCGCCCAGGGAAAATAAAAACAAAATGAACGCTGTTATAGCAAATGGCAGCATCCGCTTTGTCGGGCTCAGAAGAGCGAAACAGGCAAAGAAAATAGTGAGGTATCCTCTGTATATGGAAAAGTTTTTGGTGGTGGACTGAATGCCTCGGAATATGTCTGCATACTTGCCAACCCCAGTGTATCCTCCATATGCCAAGAAACTCTGCAAGGGTACCGAACCATCAGCCAACCTACCACCATTTCTGACAATGTCATTATGCCCAAAGGTCGTGACGTAGATTAGACTGAAGATGACAGCGCCCAATATAGCGAAGGCCACAATATCGATTAATGACGGCCTTACCCTCTGTATTCCGTTCTTAAAATCCGAAAAGTAGAGAACAGCGAGAGAGATAAAGAATATCGTATACACAAAGAGTTGAACAATAGAAAAATATACAACCAAATTGACTGATGACATTAGAGCTAAAGCGACGCCTGCATAGAAAGGCTCTCGGCGCCTTTCCTCAAAAGCGTATATAATTAAATATACGACTAGCGGCATTGAATAAAATGTATCAAGAGTGAAAAAGCGAAATTCGGGATTCACTGTTGTCAAAACTATTGTGGCAGAGACAAAGAAAACTGTGTAAACGTTTAAATACAGCCTTCTGCACAGGAGCCAGGTTCCTAAAAATAAGATGAACTCTTCAACAAAAATATCCACGGCCACAATCATCCAGCCGTTTGGCAAGGAGACTTTGTCGCGCACAACAGAAGCAAGCAAATCAACAACCATCATAAAAAAAGAACTTGAAGCATGCAATAATATACCACCGGTACTGCCGTGGCTTGTATACTTAAGCCACTTTGCACACCATTCACCATTTATGATAGCATTTAAATTATAATATAAGCAGGTGAACTGTAGCCACGTGTCGCCAAAATTTGGAATTCTGCGCGTTATGCAGAACAAAACAAGATTCAGTAATAATATTATACCGAGAAAGATCGACAGGGTACGTTCTGCCAGACAAGACCAGCTTTGCTGGCTTCTGAAAAAAGTGCTACAGGGCTTTTCCGACATTAGTCGCTCCATTCCAAAGACATTGGCATATTTATATGACGCTGGTGAAATTCTTCAAGGTTCACCTTTCTGGAATTCCTTTTGCGATAAACCATGACTTAATATACCCACGAGATATAGCGCAACTTTTCTCTAACCTTGTGCCATAATGATCACCGTGGTTTATGGCAACTCTTAGCACTCTTGCCGCATAGATTCGAAATGCAAAAAGAGGCATTCCTTTTTTAAAGACTGCCTCTTCATTCAAGACTTCAAAGTTGAACGGACGCTCTATCGGAATTTTTATACACTCCGTATTGATTCCAGTATCTTCGAGTGCGGCCATCTTTCCGGTGATATAGTCATTGATGTCTTTCGCAATTGCAGAATACTTGTTTTGGAACGAGGTATATTTCTTGACCATATCATTGAGCGTCAATATCATTTGATCTGATGGGACAAAGTGATCGTGAGGAAAGTTGATTTCATAGTGTATTTTCCTCAAGAGCTCATATGAACTGGAATCAATTTGTTCCAAATATTTTTCTTCATTTATTAATTCATGTATCCTTTTGTCTTGCTTGTCTAAGAAATATGAATATTCGAGCAGGGCGAGCTTTGTATTCTGTTGTTGCACAGCTGAACGGGCTTTTCCATCACGCTGTACTTGTGCTCCCCTGCATAGGCCAACACCTGCTCCATGAACCTGCTCATGAGCAGGTTCATAATAGGCATAGACTTGCGCACTGGTCATAATACAAGGAACAACGACCCAAATAAATGTTTTTACTATATTTTTTACAATGATCATGACAATAAATCCTCTAAGCATTTGCTGTGCGGAGCAGGCTTCAAAAGCAGCAGATATAATTTTTTTGTATTATTTAGCATGTGCTGGGATCAGCCTAGCAAAACATGCATGAGTAATAAAAAAAGACAGTCTGTCCAATCTGCTACTGCAATTTCAAGAGTTCGATAGCGGAATGCATCTCTGATGTTCCGAACCTACACATGGTATGTAGGGGCATCTGCCATAACCACGACAAGTTGGTGCGGCGCTTGCTATTGCGCTTCACATGTGTTGAGCAAACCTTCAATATTCCAATTATGCACTAATATCTGCACATTATCAATCATGGTCTCAATGACGCGCATTTGCAACCCCTTGCCACCAATGTCTGTACATGAAATGGCCAATCTCCAGCCCCTTCAACCCGTGTACACCATTCGTAAGCTCGGGCTCTGGATTACCCGCTCTCTTCGTTCACAGCTTTTCCCCTTCAAGGCAAGGGCTGCTGGCTTATCATTATTCAGGTTATCGTTCACGAAGTCCATGACTAAGGCCTCGTTTTGTTTGCGGCCCAGGCTGAACCGGCTGCAGGAGGCCCGGGCGTTTGCACATTGCCCGCGGAGTCAGCTGTAGCGATTGCCACCGCACAAGCCACCACATTTGGGACCAGCCAGGCCTTGCCGCGCAGCGACCACCGATGCCGGAACGAAACCGCCAGTGCTTCGCGCCAAGCCCGGTGTGCGCTTGAGCGACACGCCGCAGGGCAAGATGCCCCGGAGTCTGCGGCTGAGATCACACCGATGGGTGTTGGAGAGTCATTTGCCCGGCACCTTTGGTGGCACGTGGATATCCAACGCGATTCGCCCGCCCTTTGCGCCGCGTGTTTTCGTCCTCAAACTGCCACAGTCGCTGGACTTGGATACCTCAAGGCCAACAAATTCGCTTCGCCACTGTAGAACGGCGTGTCACTGGGGCGGCCTGGTGGAGCAACCCTGCCAGGAGTCACAAGGTCCTGACCACTTCAGCAACCCGCTGGTCTTCGGTCTCTGATGCCTGCGGTCTCCTTCGCTGGAGTCACGACCTTATAGCTGGGGACAAACAGGGAGCGCTGAAAGCCCGGTTGATTGACTTTTTGATTTAAAACAGACAAATTATCTTTTTGAAATTGCCGGAGGATTATTTTGAAAATCGTAATTTTTGCCGGGGGGCTTGGGACTCGCTTAATGGAGGAAACCGGACTCCGCCCCAAACCGATGGTAGAGATTGGCGGACGTCCTATCTTATGGCATCTCATGAAGGTGTATTCCTTTTATGGCTTCAAGGAGTTCATCATCTTAACGGGGTACCTCTCGCACGTCATTAAAGACTACTTCGTCAACTATTACACTCGTTATTCCGATATCACCGTGGATCTGGAATGCAATACCGTGACGCTGAACCATCCCCGCGTGGAGCCATGGAAAGTCACCATGCTGTACACGGGAGAGCTGGCCATGACCGGGGCCCGGCTGAAGAAAGCGGAACCCTACTTGAAAGATGAGCCTTTTATGCTCACGTATGGTGATGGCCTCGCGGACATAAATTTGCCCAGCCTACTGGAATCACACAAAGAATCAGGCAAACTTTGCACGCTTACGGCCGTCCGGCCCGCGGGGAAGTGGGGCAAGCTGGCTCTAGACAACCAGGGGGCGATCACGTCCTTCCAAGAGAAACCACAGGGCGACGGCAATTGGATCAATGGCGGTTTCATGGTTTGCGATCCAGACGTGTTCTCCTACCTCCCCCCAGACGACGACGGGCTTGTTTTTGAGCAGAGCCCGCTGCAACGCTTGGCTGCGGACAGACAGCTCGGCGCTTTTAAACATGCTGGATTCTGGCGCGCCATGGACACGCTTAAGGACAAGAGCGACCTCACCGCGCTCTGGACGGCACGCAAAGCGCCTTGGGCATTGTGGGAACCGGAATGGCGCAACAAGTGAACTTTTCGAGCCGTGTCCGCGGGCTAGCAGGGCGCACGGTGTTCGTAACCGGCCACACGGGGTTCAAGGGAAGTTGGCTTTCTTTGTGGCTTGCGCAGCTCGGGGCGAATGTCCACGGATTCAGCCTGAAGCCACCCACCACTCCTTCACTTTTTGAGCTTGCCTGCGTCCGCGACAGTCTCGCGGGGCACACCGAGGCCGACATACGCGACGCCGACGCGCTCACCAAGGCCATGCAGGCCGCACAGCCCGATTTGGTCATCCACTTGGCGGCGCAGCCGTTGGTCCGCGTTTCGTATGCCGAACCGGCCGATACTTGGGCTGCAAACGTGCTCGGCACCGTGAACCTGTTGGAAGCGGTCCGCGCCTGCCCAAGCGTGAAAGCCGCCGTTGTGATCACCACGGACAAGGTTTACGAAAACCGAGAATGGGCCTGGGGCTATCGGGAAATCGACCCCCTGGGCGGGTATGATCCGTACTCCGCATCAAAGGCGGCGACCGAGTTGGCCGTCAGTTCGTGGCGCCGCTCCTTTTTTGAAAAAGGGGAGGTGTTGCTCGCCTCTGCCCGCGCCGGCAACGTGATCGGCGGCGGGGACTGGTCCGCGGAACGGCTCATTCCGGATGCTGCCCGCGCGGCTGCTGCCGGACAGGAACTCATTTGCCGCAATCCGAACGCGACCCGGCCTTGGCAGCATGTTCTTTGCGCCCTGCACGGCTACCTGCTGCTTGCCGCCGGATTGCTGGAGAACGACAAGAAGCTTGCAACGGCGTTCAACTTTGGGCCTGCGCATAATGACAATCTCTCCGTGGGCGAAATGTTGAGCGTGTTACAGCGGCACTGGCCTGGGTTGCAGTGGCGCGTGGAGCGGGAAAAGAACGCCCCTCACGAGGCCAATTCCCTCTATCTCGACGCATCGCAAGCAACGCGGCTGCTCGACTGGCGCCCCGCATGGAATTTGCCCGAGGCGCTGGCCGCCACCGCGGCCTGGTATCAGGCTGTGAGCAAAGACAATGCCCGTGCGCGAGACTGCTGTCTGGCTGAGATCAATGCCTATGCGGATCTGGTGGATGGCGCCGCCGCGCAGGAACAGGCGCTCTACAGGTACTCAAATGAAAACCATTAGTCTGGTCATTCCTTCGTTTAACGAAGAAGACAATATCCCCATTATATACAGTGCGGTTAAAAAGGTCATCGGAGAGAAGTACGATTACGAAATAATCTTCGTCGATAATGATTCGCAGGATAATTCCCAGCGCATCATCGAAGAACTCTGTCAAAGCGACCCACATGTTCGAGCCATCTTCAACAACAGAAACTTCGGCCCTGAGAATTCAATGTTCAACGGCGTTCTGAGTGCTCGGGGCGACGCCGTCATCTATCTGGCCTGCGACCTGCAGGACCCTCCCGACATGATCCCGATGTTTTTGCAGCACTGGGAGGAGGGCGCCTCTGTCGTGTGGGGGCAAAAGGAAAGCTCTGAAGAACGCTTTCTGATGTATAAGGTCCGGTCGCTGTATTATTACATAATAAAACGCCTCTCCAGTGTCGAATCCTACTCTCATGTCACTGGATTTGGCTTATACGACCGTAGCGTTGTTGCAAGGTTTCGCCAACTGCGCGACCCCTGGCCGATGTTCCGACATATTGTTCCCCAGCTAGGCTACAGACCCGTGCTTATCCCGTACAAACAGCCGCTGCGCAAAGCCTGGAAGTCATCGTATTGCTTCTTCCGCTATTTTGATACAGCGTTGAATTCCCTCGTGCACACCAGCAAGGTTCCACTGAAGCTTGCCATTTACTTTGGTCTGATAGCTTCTATCATCTCGGTGTTTGTCGGTGTATTCTACTTCGTTTACAAGCTGTTTTTCTGGGAAACATTAACCGTCGGCACTGCGCCAATCATTATTCTACTCTCCCTGACTTCTTCAGTGCTCATGCTGTTTCTTGGACTTCTAGGGGAATATATCATAGCCATTCTGGAGCGAGTCAGCTTCACGCAATACGTTTATGAAAGGCGACGAATCAATTTTGACCCCGAACCGGACGACAGCTCCCGACAGCCCCATAGCCGCTGAGCCTTCGCATTTGTCCGACGGCAAGAGGATTCCCATGAGCATGAAAGAAGAGGCCATTCGCACGCTGGTCGAAGGCAGTGACGTTCCAGCACCGTTCGTTCCGGGAGAAAGTCCGGTTCCCGTCTCAGGCAAGGTGGTGGGGGCGCGGGAAAAAACGCTGATGATCGAAGCGGCCCTGGACGGCTGGCTTACCGCGGGCCGTTTTTCCGAGCAGTTTGAGAGGGAGTTCGCAACAAGAACGAGCCGGCAAAAAGCTTTTTTGGTCAATTCGGGCTCCTCGGCAAATCTGCTCGCCGTGGCCGCACTCTGCTCGCCCCTCCTGAAGGAACGCCGCCTCAAGCCCGGTGACGAGGTCATTACCGTTGCGGCCGGGTTTCCGACCACCGTTGCGCCGCTGGTGCAACACGGCCTCATTCCGGTCTTTGTGGACGCGACGTCGCCCACCTACAATGCCGTGCCCGAGCAGATAGAAGCAGCGGTGACCCCCAAGACTCGGGCCATCTTCCTGGCCCATACGCTTGCCAACCCCTTCGATGTTGCGAGCGTGGCGGCCGCTGTCCGCAAGCATGACCTGTGGTTTTTGGAAGACGCCTGCGATGCCCTCGGTTCAACGTACACCCTGGACGGCAGGGAAACCCCCTGTGGGGCCTTCGGGCACATTTCCACCTTTTCCTTTTATCCTGCGCATCACATCACCATGGGCGAAGGCGGAGCGGTCGCTTGCGACGATCCGCTTCTGTGCAAGGTGCTCCTCTCCTTACGCGATTGGGGGCGCGACTGCTGGTGTGCGCCTGGGCACGACGACACATGCAAACGCCGTTATGCCCGTAAGTTCGCGACGTTGCCCGAGGGCTATGACCATAAGTACGTGTATTCCCAGCTTGGCTACAACCTGAAGATATCGGACATGCAAGCCGCCTGCGGCGTGGCGCAGTTGGAGCGTCTTGACGGTTTCATCGCCGCCCGGCGCAAGAATTTCGCCCAGCTGTCCGCTGCGCTCGCCCCGGCGGAAGGTGCGCTCATCCTCCCGAAGGCCACACCGGGGAGCAACCCCGCATGGTTCGGCTTTCCCGTGACTCTTGACGAGCGGTTCAACCGCCGGGAGTTCTGCGAATACCTAAACGCCCAAAAAATCGGCACTCGCCTGCTCTTTGCCGGAAACCTCACCCGCCAGCCTTGCTTTGAGGGCGTTACATACCGCGATCCTTTCGGACTTGACGGTACAGATAAAATTATGAACCAATCGCTTTGGGTTGGCGTGTACCCGGGGCTGACGGAAGCGCACCTTACCTATTTGGCCGAAAAGATGTGTTCCTGGCTACTCCGTTAGCCTGCCCAGCTGCCGTTGCTGGTTTTCGGTACGACTGCGCGACCTGATCGCGGGCGGCGTCAATAGGGGCGCACCATCATTCCAACCGTCAGAGACGCCCTTCGTTGACCGCCCCGGGGAAATGGACGGGAGCGTTCCCCCCCCGTGATGCTTTGGGCTTGACGGTGCGGCTCAACCCGGTGCGCTCTGCCCCTTCGGCGAACATCTGGAGAGGCCATTGCGGATTGCGCGGCAAGGGCGGCCCCGGACGACCGTCCGTGACGAACCCAAGCCGCTCACATCCGGCCAGTGTAACCTGAAAGCATAGACGGAGAGCCGAGATGCTGGCCAATGAGTATATCGTCCGCTTCCTGCGGCAAAAAGGTGTCCGTCACGTCTTCGGCTACCCCGGAGGGATGGTCACGTATCTGATGGATGCCTTGTCCCACGAGGACGGCATCTCACAGCACCTGCTTTACCACGAGCAAGGCTGCTCCTTTGCGGCATGCGGCATCGCCCAATGCACGGGCATGCCCGGAGTGGCGTACGCGACCAGCGGCCCTGGGGCCACCAACATGGTCACCGGCATTGCCAACGCTTGGTTCGACTCCATTCCCACTCTGTTCCTGACCGGCCAGGTCAACACCCAGGAGGCGCTCGGCCAACTCCCGATGCGGCAACGCGGCTTCCAGGAAACGGACATTGTCAGTGTCGTGAAGTCCATCACCAAGTTCGCGGCGCGTGTGGAGCGCGCGCAGGACATCCCCACCTTGCTTGAGGCTGCCTACGCCGCGGCGACGCAAGGAAGGCAGGGGCCAGCTCTGCTGGACATCCCAATCGACTTGCAGCGTGCGGAATTGGGGGATGTTTGTTTTGATAGCGCACAGCCTAAGCCCGAGCCCAGCACGGCCAAGGCGGCGGCGGCCGCCGCCACGATTGCCGAGGCGCTGGCGACGGCCAAGCGGCCGCTGATCATCGCCGGGGCGGGGGTGCGCAGCGCGAATGCGACGAGGCTCTTTCGGGATTTTATCCGCAAAGTCCAAATTCCCGTCGTCACAAGCATGATCGGCATTGACGCCATGAGGACCTCGGACCCGTTGAATATGGGATTCTGCGGCGCGTACGGCCACAGACATGCGAACTTCGCCATTGCGCGTTGCGACGCCATCTTTGCAATCGGCACCCGTTTGGATCTCCGGCAGACAGGGGCAAACCGGAAGCTGTTCGCGCCGCAGGCCAAGATCCTTCGCCTGGATATCGACACGACGGAACTGGCGGACAGTTTTGCGGGCCAGCAATCATTCCCTTTGCCGATGGTGCCTGTGCTTGAGGCGCTGCAGCAAGCCGTTCCGAGCGGCACAAACGAAGAATGGCTGGCCGAGTGCCGGTTGCTAAAAGCTTGCCTCGCCGGGTTCGATAACGCTGAAGAGAACCAAATGGTTGCGACGATCAGTGAGGCCATTCCCGATGGCGCTGCGGTTTTCACGGACGTGGGCCAGAACCAGGTTTGGGTGGCGCAGTCGTTCCAGGTGCAAGATTCACAGAAAATCTTCTTCTCTGGCGGGCTGGGCGCAATGGGCTACTCGCTCCCCGCAGCCATCGGCGCGGCCTATGCCACGGGGACGCCGACGTTCTGTTTTTCTGGAGACGGCGGCCTGCAAATGAACATTCAGGAATTGCAAACCCTCGTCCGCGACCGGCTCCCTGTAAAGATCATCCTGCTCAACAACAGCAGTCTCGGCATGATACGCCATTTTCAAGAGATGTATTTTTCGTCCCGGTTTACGCAAACTGTCGGGGGCGAGGGCTACAGCGCGCCAGATTTTCAGAAGGTTTTTGCGGGGTATGGCGTTGAGCACTTGGCCGTTACGCCAGGGAATCTAGATATGGAGAGGGTCCGTGCTTGTTTTGCACATGATGGGCCTGCCTGCGTGGAAGTTCAGTTGAGCCCAAACACCTATGTCTTTCCCAAGCTGGCCATGAACAGGCCCATCCACGACCAGGAACCGCTTTTGTGCAGAGAAGCGTTCAACGCCTTGCTCGGTCCTCTTTCCTGCGATGCGGACGCGTCAGCCATCCGCGCACTCTTACGCAAACATGACCCGGAGTAAGGAGGCTGCATGCGACTGCTTCTGACGGGGGCCGGGGGCTTCATCGGCCGCAACCTCAAGGAGCACCTCGCCCACTCCCACACGATCCTCTCGCCCAGAAGCGCTGAGCTGGATCTTTTGAATGCGGCAGCCTCCAGGGACTACTTCGCCACGCACCCTGTGGATTTCATCATCCACTGCGCCGCGCGCGGAGGCGTCCGCGGCGTTGCGGATGCCGCAACCGTGGAGTCCGACAATCTTCTCATGTTTCAAAACCTGCTCAGGTATAAGCCGGCCACGGCACGCATGATCATCTTTGGTTCCGGTGCTCAGTACGACCGCCAGCGCGATCTGGCCAACGTTCCGGAATCTGAACTCGGCAAGCATATTCCCCGGGAATTGTACGGACGGGCGAAGATGCGCATGGCGCAACAGGCTTTGCAGCGTGACGACGTGCTCTGTCTTGTCATCTTCGGTTGCTACGGCCGGTATGAGAAGCAAAGCCGCTTTCCCACGTACTCCGTTTTGCAGAATTTACGACGGCAACCCATCACCATAAATCAAAATGTTTTTTTCGATTATCTCTATATTACGGACCTCTGCCGCATCACGGAACACTTCCTTGACAGATGGCCCAGCTCCAAAGTCATCAATATTACGCCGGACAAGAGCATCAGCCTATTGGAGCTTGCAGAGATCGTTAACGAGGCAAGTGGATTTGAGAGCCCCATACACGTCGTGAATCCAGAGTTCAATTTCCAATATACTGGGGAGAATGCCCTGCTGCACGAAGAGCTGCCAGGACTGCACTTTACGGAATACAGGACTGGCATTATTGACTTACGCAGCACTCTTGCTCCGTAACTGCGCAATTGAAATGGATATTTCACCACGCACCGACGGGCGTTGATAGGGCCAATGAAAATGCCCTTTGGCCTGCGCAGTGTGAGCCTCTCTCTATCCTGAAGCGTCGGCAACCGTGTTCCATGCGCTTCGGTGCTTGAAATAATAAGTCATCAAGAATAGAGAAAGGGCGGGTTGGGAGCCGGAACACCCATCGTGGAGACGAGTCTTGACCGCACGCTCCATTGCGCCTGTCGATCATAGAGAGAATGACGCGCGCCGATGTCGCGGCGGCGAGTGTGTTTGTTTTTACCCGAACGGAACGTGGACGCCCTTGAGGGCATGGGGAACCATGCTCTGTGCCCCCCCGAAGGTCCGAGGTCCAAATGCCTCTGGCTGGCGTTCAAAAAGCCGTTAACGGTTCCCCCCACTGAGACTGCCAAGGAGCCCCAAGTGATACTGATCAATTCCTCGCCCAAAAATGCGTTAAAGATATTTCAGCCTTTTCTCCCCATCGCCGTCCCCATCGGCCTTGGCTGCCTTGCCGCAGTGTGCGAGGAGGCCGGCATCGACGCCGTGTATCTTGATGAGCAGTTGGAAGAGGACATGCTCGGCGCTATTGAAAAGGCGCTGGAAAACCGCTCCAAGCCCTATATCTTCGGATTCAGCGTTCTGACGGCGGCAATGCGCGCCGCAGTCACCCTGTCCGAGCAGCTGCACAACAAGTACCCCGATTCGGTCATCGTCTTTGGCGGCGTGCATCCCACAGCCGTTCCAGAAGAGGTGCTGCGCTACAGCCACATTGATATTGTTGTGCGTGGAGAGGGCGAAGACACCCTGCTTGAGCTCTACCGCCGCCTGAAGAACCGGGAAAGCATCACCGATATTTCCGGTCTTTCCTACCGTGCGAACGGAAAGATCGTGCATAACCCGGTCGAAAAGGACATCGTCGATATTACCAAGCTTCCGTCCTTTCCGTATCATTTGTTTTCCAGCGGACGTTACGACCTGGGCTTCATCGTCACCTCGCGCGGGTGTCCGTACAATTGCATATTCTGCAGCAACCGCATCACCACAGGCAAAAAATTCAGATTCATATCCAACGACCTTGTCATAAAGCAGCTTGGTGAACTGTACGAGAAGCACAACCAGACGGTCTTCATGTTTCTTGACGACAACTTTCTCGTCGACAAAAAACGGCTGTATGACCTTTTCGAAAAGATCAAGCAAAAGGGCTGGCACAAGATCATGCGCTTTAGCTGCCAGGGCCGTGGCGACAACATCGATCGTCCGCTGTTGGAGGCCATGTACGAGGCGGGATTTAAGAACATCTTCTTCGGGATCGAAACCGCCTCCGAGAGGCTGATGGCGACCATCAAAAAGGGCGAGACCGTGCAGGAGATAGTGGACGCCGTCAATATGGCGAAGGATGTTGGGCTGTTTGTAAGCGCCACGTTCATCTTCGGGCTCCCCACGGAAACGCATGAAGACCGAATGGACGCCATCCGGCTCGCCAAGCGGCTTAGGCTTGATCAGGTGCGCTTCAACAACGCAACGCCCTACCCAGGTACGGAACTCTACGATATCGCGCGCTCCCAAAACCGGCTGATGATCCAAGGCGAGTATGACAACTTCAGCGCCGTGAGCACGTTCATAGAAAGTCCTTTCAATCCCGTCCCGTTCAGCTATTGCCCCCCGGGAAGCACGGAGGCGGAGATTCGTGACGATATCCTGTTTGCCTATCTGGCATTCTACTGGGATTATAAAAAGCTGATCGAAATCTTCACGAAACCTGGCCAGGGCGCCAAGTGGTTCAGCGCGGGAAGCGAGCTGAAGACTATTTTGATGAAGGTGCCTGCGCTTATCCACCTATTTTCCATGATGGGCATCAAGATTTCGCAGATGTTTTGGCATGTCCTGTCAAGGAAGAACAAGAAGCTTAAATTTAAAGAAATCGTCGATGTCCTTCTGCACAGGTTTTAAGTAGCAATGCCCCAAGAAGAGGCTTGCTGCGCGCGAACTTCGGTCCAGAACGGCAGCCGCGCCCTCGGGGTTGGTCGCTTACGATGGTAAAGGATGCAGTCTCGTCCGACGCGGGGTGCGAAGTTCCACCGGCGGCGACGCAGGACCATTTTGCTGGGATGCTCAAAAACGCATCCGCTTCGCTCATTGGGAATCTTCTCAGCATCCCGCTGCAGTTCCTGGGCTTTGTCATTGTCGCCCGCGCCCTGGGGCCGATGGTCTTTGGCCAATATTCCTTTGCCCAGGAACTCACTCTTTTCGTCTTCTACATCGCGGATTGTGGGCTCAGCATCATCGCAACGCGCGAAATGGTGCGCGACAAGGCCCGGGCCGGCGCTATCCATGGCTCCCTGCTGCGGCTAAAGATCGTGCTGAGCACCCTGTGCTACGCCGCCATCCTGGCTGCTGGCCTGGCCATGAGCGACAGCCGGTCCACCTTCCTTGCGGTGGCCA
>Ga0183100_1001328_pt1 | contig 12833 bp, 11 predicted proteins | sample Biomet2_FD_127789 | JGI IMG/M metagenome (GOLD analysis project Ga0183100, IMG submission 127789) | Microbial communities from bioreactor (seeded with anoxic lake sediment) at LBNL, California, USA - Biofuel metagenome 2 | ecosystem: Engineered > Bioreactor > Anaerobic > Unclassified ...
CCCCGCCCCCCCGCCCCCGCCCGCCCGCCCGCCGCCGCCCGCGCCGCCCCCGCCGCGCGCCACCACCGCCCCCCCCCCCGCCACGCCGGACGATGACGCCAACGTCATCACGCACCAGGAGCCCGGAGCCGCGCCGGAAGCGCCCGCGCCCGCCACGCCGGAAGCTGATCTGAACAATTAGCGCTATCCCGCTCCAACGCAAAAAGCCCCCGCGTCCATCAAGGTGCGGGGGCTTTTTGCGTTGCCGGGCCCCCAGGTCAGCCCAAATCCTCGGAATCCGGCCCGGCAGCCTCCTGGGCGGACATGTCCCTGGTGGCTCCCACGGCGCGACGAGCGGAATTGGGCAGCACGGGCATCTCCTCACCATCGTCGATCTGCGGACGGGGGTTCGGGTTGGGCATTTCGATGGAGCCGTTCAGCACAGCGCCCTGGTCCATGCTCAGCTCCGGGGTGATGATGTGCCCATCGAACACGGCATGCTCATGCAAATAGGCGTGTCGAGTGGCGCGCACGGTGCCGATGAGCGTCCCGTTGGCGTTCAGGCTGGCCACTTCCACCTCGCCCTTGACCAGCGCCTCTCGTCCCAGAATAAGCGTGCCCGTGGCGGAGATGGTGCCGAGGAAATGCCCGTCTATGCGTACCGAACCCTCGAAGGACAAGTGCCCCGTGAATTTTGTGCCCGCGCCGAGAAAAGCGTTCAGCTCACCGGACGTGTTGTCCTGGTCAGCGGATTCGGAGAATATTTTCGTAAACCATTTCATTACGCACCTCGCCGTCATATAGGTAGGCCAAGGCAAGAATAGCCGTTGCTATCGAGAAAAGCCAGCATTTTCGCCACCAGCAATCAGAAAATCTACTTACACGTCATGTCGCTCCAGGCCCACACCACGCGGCCGCCTATGGCCCGGGCCAGCTCGCCGCCGTAATCGAGGTTCAGGCGATGCACGCGGGGTGGGATGCTGCGCGGATCGTCAGAGTAGAACACCAGCTCCAGATCCCCCCCGGCCGCTTGCGTGGCCACGCGCATCACGGTGCAGGCGCCGTCCGGCTCACGCACAAGCATAATTTTTCCCGCGGGATCAGGCGATTTTTCCGCCCTGTCCACCAACACGATATCCCCCGCGTGCAGGGCCGGAGCCAGGGCGTCGTCGCCGGGGGCGATGCTCACGGCCACAAGGTCGGAGCGGAAGCGCACAGACTCATGGTGCCGCCAGACCAGCACCCAGCCCTGTATGTCCTCCTGGGGGATGCGCCCCGGCGCGGCGGCGGCGGAGAGAGTGGCCAGCGGCACGGCGAAGTAGTCCTCCGCAGCGGGAGGGCGCACTCCAAGCGCAACGCCCGTGGGCCGCGGCGCAACGAAGCAAACCTCACGCGCGGGCTCCTCCTCCGCGCTTCCGGGCAACACCACGCGGGCCCCAAGGCCGTCGAGTATGCGCCCAAGCGACTCAACGGAAAGACCGCGTTCCGCGTCCATAAATCTGTTGAGCTGCGAGGGGTCTATCCCCAAGGCGTCGGCCATGCGCTTGCGGTTGGGAAAGTCTTTGTTCTCGCCCACCCTGGCCCAGAGCATTTCCCGCAGATTGCTGGTGAAATTCACGGCTTCCCCCCGTGCTTGCGCGCCTGGAAGGCACGGCGTTGGCGTTATGGCACATTGCTACCAGAAATTTTGTCCAAGTCCACCCGAAAATCAATTTTGCGTATTGACTACTAAAATGGATTTTGGCAAAATGCTATCATGCAAAACGACACAATTATCCTCTCACGGCATGTGCTGCACACCGACGTGTGGCGGCAGGCGGAGCTGTGGCGCCTTTGGTCCTGGTGCTTGCTCAGCGCGGAGAAAAAAGCGAAGGATACCACTATCGAAGGAATGCCTGTGCGCCTTGGCCCGGGAGAGCTTGCGCCGTCTTGTCAAACGTTGTGCCAGGGCACGGGCCTCAGCCGGGAAGTGGTGATGCGTTTTCTGGCGATTGGCAAAAGAATGGGGTTATGGGAGCTGCGGCCAACACCCTGGTGGCTGCGCATAAAAATTGTCAATTGGCATTGCTATGTGCAACAGGCTCCTTCGACACTGCGCGCGGGGGACAAAAAACATGGGCGCGCACGCGCCGGAGGAATATGATAGATGTGAGCTCGGGGATTTGCGTCAAGGGGGCGCGGGCCATCTGCGAAGCCGTGGGCGAAAATCCCAAACAGATCGTCCGGCTTGTGGCCGAGCTAAAGCTTCCGGCCTGGCGTCGCAACGGCACGGGTTCTTGGCGTGCGTTGCCCGAGGATCTCAAACGCTGGGTGCTGGTGCAGCGCAATCAGCACCTGCCCGAGCTGCCGCCGCCCATGTAAGCGGCTTTTCGGGAGAGGGCGTTACAGCGCCTCGGCCTTGCGGATCCACTTATCGACCGCCGGGGCCTTGTAGGTCTCAAAACGGTCGAGCAGCTCTCCCGGGGTGGCGGCGGTCAACAACATGTCACGGTGCACCTGCCGCACAAACCCTTTGTCCACGGCGTTGTCAAAAAACGCGCCCAGGGCCGAATAGTAGCCCCCCACGTCGAGCAGGCCGCAGGGTTTTTTGTGGAAGCCAAGCTGCGCCCAAGTGAGAATCTCGCACAGCTCCTCCAACGTTCCCATGCCGCCGGGAAGGGCGATGAAGGCGTCGGCGCGCTCGGACATCATGGCCTTGCGCTCGTGCATGGAGCCGACGACATATTGCTCCGTCAAACCGTGGTGGGCGATTTCCTTGCGCTGCAACGACTTGGGAATGATGCCCACGACCTTGCCGCCAGCGGCCAGGGCGGCGTCAGCCAAAGCGCCCATGAGGCCCACGTTGGACCCGCCATAGACCGTGGTCAATCCACGCCGGGCGAGCTCCGCTCCCGTGGCCTGGGCGGCGGCGAAAAAATCCGGGCTGGTGCCGGGATTCGATCCAAGAAAGACGCAAACGCTTTGCATTTCAGCTCCTGTGTGGTTTGGGTGGCAGGTCAAGCCATCTGGTCGCGCAGCTGGCGGAAAATCTCCTGCAATTGTGTCGGCGTGGCCTCGGCCTCATTGATGCGCATGTGCCGGATAAGCCCCACGAGATTGCCGCGTGGCGTGGTTGTGCGCTCGAAGAGGATTTCGCGTTTTTGCGCGCGGCCAAGGGGAATGGCGCAGGTCCAGGCGTCGGGGCCCTCCGAAAACCAGGCCACGCCAGGCGCCCCGGTTGTGCCGACAAATCCTTCGGGCGCAAGGACCTCGACAAGTCGGCGCACGCTCTGGCCTCCCGGCAGACCAAGAAAATCGCCGCGATCAGACCGGATGACCGCCGGCAGGGAAAGGAATGCGGCCCCGGGGGTCTCCGGTTCGGGGAAAGGCGGGGAAGGTGCTGGCTCCCGAGCAAAAGCATAGGACGCGACTGGGCCGTTCGTGCTGTGCACGGTGACGATTTTTTGCGCTGTGACCACCGTTGGCGCGGCCATACTTGGAGCGGCGTTTGCGCCAGCAACTTCCCCGGCTTCTGCTTCAGCCGCTATAGCCGTGGGAGCTTCGGCGAATTCCGCCGGTGTGGCCGTGTTCGGTCCCCGCTCCTGCGAAACAGGGCTGGCCAGTCCAACATCTTCGCGCAGGAAAGGCGCTTGGTGCTGGCGGGCCGCGTCGGGCCGTGGAAGGACGGATGCTGCCGCAGCCGCGCGGGCCGCGCGCAGTTCCTGCACCAGTTCGGCTACCAGCGCCTTGGACGCGGCCTCCATTGTGGCGAGGTTGCGCACCTCGGCTTCCAACTGCTCCATGCGCCGACGCGCCTGCTCTTGGCCGCGAGTCAGCGCCTCGATGTACTCGGCCAGGGTTTGGCGCTCAGTCTCGCCCAGGGGCGCCATCGCCGCGCCAATCGTCGGCTCTGCGCGTTGTTTGCTCAGTATCGGTAAGCGACGATTTAGAGGATATTCTTTGAATTCAGTTCGTAACAACTTAATTATTTGTACGATAGAAAGTCCCTCGGCAAAGAGGTCGCGGATGCGACGACACACGGGCAGCGCCTCGGCGTGCAGGCGTACGGGTTTGCCCTCCCGCGCGATGGGAAGAAAAGTGGGGAACTTGCCGCGGTAGCTTTTGATGGTCGTCTCGGAGACGCCCAGCTCTCGCGCAAGGTCACGATGCGTTACTGTTTGGCTGTTCATGTTTCGCCCCGGGCACGGCCCCTTGCGCATCGTCGCTTGTCGATACATTCAACAACATGTTGTGACATCGTGCTTTTCAACTTATCGATAGCCGCGAATACTCTGGGGGTCAAGGGCATGCCGCTGTGTGACGGGAGGCCGCGGGCAATTACTTACGGCAGAAACTGCGCGCGTTTTTCGCTTGGCGCGGGGGGGTGTATTGGGCTATAGCTCCTCGAACCGCGCTTCGGCGACGCGCACCCTCCTCCCCGCCACACTTGGCAGGCCAGCGTCCCGAACCCCGGCACCCAGCCGCGCAGCGTGCATAAGCCACTCCTGCGGAGAGTCCGGCCCGCAGGGTTGGAACCCGTTGACAGCGCGACCTCAAGGAGCAACATCGCATCGTGACGGAGCAGAAGCGTGGGCGCGCCGCCCGCAGCCGCACTCGCACCGGCCAGACATTACGGACCGCACGCATCCTGGGCCTTACGGCCGGGATGCTTTTTTGCGCCGCCTGCGCGCCCATGAACATGCCTGGACCCGGCCGCGCGTTGGCCACGGGCGAACCCGATCCCATCAGCGCCGAAAACTCCGGCCTGCTGGCCGAGCAGCACCTGCCCACGGCCGAGCGTTATCCGCTCAACCTGCCGCTGACCACCGAGTTGCCTGGCCCGCTTCCCGGCAAGGTGCCGCTCACCCCGCCGGGGCACGCCGGCACCCTGCGCCTGCCAGGATTGGCTGAGGCGCCGCCAAAAGCCACCGATATTCCTGAATTTCCCACCATGGACGACTTGGAGGTGGAGGCCCGGCTGGAGCGCCTGGCCAAGCTGCCCCCTTCCCTCGGGCTGGATGTTGTGCGCACCGGGCTGACCCAAAAGGGTCGCCGCTATCGCCGCGCCGGCACCTCACCGGTCACGGGTTTCGACTGTTCAGGCTTCACCCAGTGGACTTTCCGCCAACATGGCATCAGCCTGCCGCGCAGTGCGGCGGAGCAGTATGCCCTCGGACACCCCGTGCCCCGCAGCCAGCTGCGCCCGGGGGATCTTGTCTTCTACAAGATCAACCGCCGGGGGCGTTGGCATGTGGGCATCTACATGGAAGACGGCGTGTTCGTGCACAGCCCGCGGCCCGGCCGCGGCATCTCCGAGGCCAGCATGGACGACGCCTACTGGTCCAAACGCTACCTGGGCGCGCGCCGATACACCCGTTAAGGCCATGCGCCTGCCGCCCACCCTCTATGTGCACACGCCCTTCTGCAGGGCGAAGTGTCGCTACTGCGCTTTCTTCTCCATGCCCGTGGGGCCGGGCGGCGTGGCCCCGGCCATTCTTGACCGCTACCTTGCAGTCCTTGAGGCCGAGATGGACCGACAGGCCAAGACCTGGGCGGGGAATCTGGCCTTGGGGCCCGCGCCCAGCGTTTTTTTCGGCGGCGGCACGCCCAGTCTGCTTGGCCCGGCGGGCCTGGCCCGCGTCCTGTCCGCACTGCGCGAACGCTTTCCCATCGCCCTGGACGCGGAAATAACCCTGGAGGCCAACCCGGACTCCGCCACGCCGGAGTTTTTGGCCGCCGCGCATCACCTTGGCGTGAACCGCCTGAGTCTGGGCGCCCAGAGCCTGGACGACCGCGCCCTCGCCGCCCTCGGCCGCGCGCACAACGCGCGCGCTGTGCGGCAAACCATGCACGACGCCCGCCGAGCGGGATTTGAGAACATCGGGCTGGACCTCATCTTCGGCCTGCCCGGGCAAACTCCGGCCGACTGGCTGTCCGATCTGCGCCGGGTGCTGGATCTCGCGCCGCAGCATCTGTCTTGCTACGGCCTGGGCATAGAGCCGGGCACCCCACTTGCAAGGGATGCCGCCGCGCTGGCGGCCCTCCCCGGCGAAGACGCTCAGGCCGAAATGTTTTTGCGCGGCGCGGAGCTGCTGGAAGCGGCCGGATACGCGCAGTACGAGATCTCCAATTTTGCGCGCGGCCCGGTCGGGCCCGGGGCCGGACCGGACTGGCGCTGCCGCCACAATCTTGCCTGCTGGCGGGGACGGGATGTGCTCGGCTTCGGCCCGGCTGCCTGCTCCACCATCACCTTGCGGCACAGGTCGCCAGCGTCTCCCGCAGGACCGGCAGGCGCAAAAGCCATGCGCTGGACCAATCCGGCGAACCTGAGCGCCTGGGAGGCGCTTGTGGAGAGCGGCCGCGCGGGGGAGCATGGACGCGAGGAGCTGGCACCCGAACTGCGCGCCCGCGAGGCGCTCATGCTGGCCCTGCGCACCACGGAAGGCCTTGATCTGGCCCACCACCGCGAATGTTTCGGGCAAGACATCCGGGCCAATCAGGCCGCGCTGTTGGACCAGCTGCGCCATGCGGGGTTGGCCGAGTTGTCCGGCACATGGCTGCGGCTCACTCGCGCGGGCATGTTGGTGTCAAGCAGCGTCATCCGCGCCCTGGCCTTTGAGGATTGAAAAAGTAAATACAGGAATTATTCTCACGTCAAGAAAATACACGTCCCGCAGCCCTTGCATGGCGCGGGATTTCGCAGTAAGTCGTTGCCCTGCCTTTCTTCCCGGGTTCTGGATTCTTCTAGATAATCTTGATAATAAGCCTACATCGTCGGCATTTGCCCGATATCCCACATGATGTGCCGGGCCTGCCCCGAACGTAATCAACATACAAGTTTTAAGGATGCCTCCATGACCGAGACCTTGCCGCCAATGCCTGCCGATCTGCCCGATGTTGTTCTGAATGATAACGCCAAAGTGGTGCTGACCCGCCGTTATCTGCGCAAGGGCGCAGACGGCAAGCCCTATGAGCTCCCGCAGGAGCTGTTTTGGCGCGTGGCGGCCAAAATCGCGGCGCAGGAGGCGAACTTCAAGGGCGGCAAGGCCAAGGTGGAGGCGCGTGCGCGGGAGTACTACGACCTGCTCACCAGCTTCAAATTCCTTCCTAATTCGCCCACGCTCATGAACGCGGGCACGGACCTCGGCCAATTGGCCGCCTGCTTCGTGTTGCCCATCGGCGACAGCATTGAGGAAATTTTTGACGCGGTGAAATTCGCCGCGCTCATCCACAAATCCGGCGGCGGCACGGGCTTCTCCTTCTCGCGGCTGCGTCCCACGGATTCCCGCGTTGGCTCCACCGGCGGCGTCGCCTCCGGCCCGCTGTCCTTCCTGCGCATCTTCAATACGGCCACCGAGCAGATCAAACAGGGCGGCACCCGGCGCGGAGCCAACATGGGCATTCTGCGCGTGGACCACCCGGACATCATCCGCTTCATCAAGGCCAAAGAACAGGACGGCGCACTCAACAACTTCAATCTTTCCGTGGGCCTTACCGAGGCCTTCATGCGCGCCGTGGACAAGGACGAGGAATACGACCTCGTGGCGCCGAACAACGGCGAGGTGCGCGAGCGTCTGCGCGCCCGCGATGTGTTCGCCATGCTGGTGCAAAAGGCCTGGGAATCCGGCGATCCCGGCATGGTCTTCCTCGACCGCATCAACCGCGACAACCCCACCCCGCAGCTTGGCGAGATCGAGGCCACCAACCCCTGCGGCGAGCAGCCCCTGCTCCCGTACGAGGCATGCAACCTCGGCTCCATCAACCTCGCCGCCTTCTTTGACGAAAACGCGCCCGAACGCATCGACTGGGACAGCCTGCGCACCGTCATCCACCAGAGCGTGCGCTTCCTCGACAACGTCATAGAGGCCAGCGTGTACCCCCTGCCGCAAATAACCGACATGGTGCGCACCAACCGCAAAATCGGCCTGGGTCTCATGGGCTTTGCCGATTTGCTCTACCAGTTGGGCGTGGCGTACAACTCGCCGGAAGGCGTGGCCCTGGCCGAAAAGCTCATGGGCTTCATTCAGGACGAGTCCAAGCAGGCCAGCAAGGACCTGGCCGATGAGCGCGGCCCCTTCCCCGCCTTTGAGGGCAGCACCTACGCCGCCAAGGGCGAAGGCCCCTACCGCAACGCCACCACCACCACCATCGCCCCCACGGGCACGCTCTCCATCCTGGCGGGCTGCTCCAGCGGCATTGAGCCGCTCTTCGCCCTGTCCTTCGTGCGCAACGTCATGGATGGCGACAAGCTTGTGGAGGTGAATCCCTTCTTTGAGGCCGCCCTCAAAAAGGCTGAGGCATACAGCCCCAAGCTCATGGAAGAAGTCGCAAAATGCGGCAGCATCCAGGACATTGAGTACCTGCCGGAGGATGTGCGCCGCGTCTTCGTCACCGCCATGGACATTGAGCCCATTTGGCACCTCAAAATGCAGGCCGCCTTCCAAAAATTCACCGACAACGCCGTCTCCAAGACCGTGAACCTGCCCAACTCCGCCACGCAGGAAGACATCTGGGACATTTACTGGAAAGCTTACGAGTACGGCTGCAAGGGCGTCACCGTGTACCGCGACGGCTGCAAAGCCTCGCAAGTGCTTTGCACCGGCGACGGCCAGGAAAAGAAAGAAGGCGGCCAGGAGATCAAACCCGCCACCAAGGTGCGCAAGCGCCCGGACATCGTTTACGGCTTCACCCAAAAGGTCGATACCGGGCTCGGCGCGCTCTACCTCACCATCAACGAGCAGGATGGCAAGCCCTTCGAGGTCTTCGCCACCATCGGCAAGTCCGGCAAGTCCATCACCGCCAAAGCCGAGGCCATAGGCCGCCTTGTCTCCCTGGCTCTGCGCAGCGGCGTCGAAGTGCGCGACATCGTCGAACAGCTCAAGGGCATCGGCGGCGAGCACCCCAAGTTCGCCAAGAAGATCCTGCTCCAGTCGATCCCCGACGCCGTGAGCTGGGTGCTGGAAAACCGCTACCTTACCGGCGAAAAGCACGCCAACGCCCATGCCAACGGCCTGACGCGCGAAACCTGCCCCGAATGCGGCGCCGACCTCACCTTTGAGGAAGGCTGCCACTGCTGCAAGCAGTGCGGCTACACCAAATGCGGGTGATGTAAGCACAAGAAAGTCTCCGGTGGCGGGGCCGCCTTAATGCCCCCCCCGCACCCCGCCTGGCAATTGAGAGAGCCTTGGCCGCACAGCCCTCTGCGCAGCCAGGGCTTTTTCAATTGTGGGGAGGGCACTTGCGCCGCGGCGTTTCCTTTCCGCATTCACGTATCCAACCAACAGACTATACGCGCATAGTGCTTTCCTTTTCCCAACGAATGCAGCGCATATGGCCCAGACCACCCGTCTCCCACGCACGGCGCTTGGCGAGGTGGAGAGAAGCCGCCGCGGAGGCCTCGCACACCTTGCTCGGCAAGGCTGCCCGCCGCAGCCTCGCCCTTGCCGCACCCTGCGCCCAGCCCTGCCAGGAGCCAAGAGGGCCTTGCACCCCATGGCAGAGCATGGGCGACGGGTTCCTTCCGGCCTCTCCTCCCTCGTTTTGTCTACCTTCCCACCTTGGCGGCCTTCCCTGCCTTGGCCCCGCGCGATGACAAGCCCTGGCAGATGCGCTAGGGCTGGCCCCATGAACACACTGCGCGTGCTGCATGTCATCACCGGGCTGGGCCTGGGCGGGGCCGAAACATGGCTGTTGCGCCTGCTCTCGCGGTTGCCGCCGGAACGCTTTGAGAATCGCGTCGTCAGCCTGCTCTCTCTTGAGGGCGAGGCGGGTGCGCTGGCTGGCGCCGTGCGTGACCTGGGGATACCGGTGGCAAGCTTGGGGCTGCGGCGCGGCTGGGCCGGACCCGGGGCGCTGTTCCGGCTTGCACGGCAAATGCGCGCCTGGCGGCCGCAGGTGGTGCAAACGTGGCTGTACCATGCGGATTTATTGGGTCTGCTTGCGGCGCGGGGCAGCGGCTGCGGCGCGGCTGTAAGCTGGGGCCTGCGCTGCGCGTACATGGATTTTTCCCGCTATGGATTGGGCACGCGGCTGACGGTGCGCACGTGCGCGCTGCTTTCCGCCTGGCCGGAAGCGGTGACGGCGAACGCTCACGCGGGCGCAGCCGAGCATCTTGCTATGGGATACCGGCCTCGCCGGTTGGAAATTCTGGAGAACGGCGTGGATGTGGAGCGCTTCCGGCCGGACGAAATCGCCAGGGCGCGGCTGCGGGCGCAGTGGGGCGTGACGGAGGCAACCCCGGTTATCGGACTGGTGGCGAGGGTGGACCACATGAAGGGACACGAGACGTTTTGCCGGGCGGGCGCGCAGGTGCTGCGGCGTTATCCTGACGCGCGGCTGGTGTTTTGCGGCGAGGGCACGCAGGCGCAAGCGGCAGGCGGTACGCCGGAGCTGGACGGATGGATCGCGGCGCATGGACTTGAGGCGGCGGCCATACGCTTGGGCCGACGCGACGACGCGGAGGCGGTGCTGGCGGCGCTGGATGTGCTGGCGCTGGCCTCGCTGGGGGAGGGCTTTCCGAACGTGGTGGCGGAGGCAGCGGCCTGCGGCACGCCGGTGGCTGGGTTGGACGCCGGGGATGCGCGCAAAGCGGCGGGAGCGGGCGGGACCTTCGCCGCGCCCGAGGCGACGCGTGCGGATGAGGCGACACGGGCTGGAGCCTTGGCGGAGCGCTTGCTTGCGGTGCTGGATTTGCCACGAAGGGAACGCGCGGCCATGGGGGCGCGGGGGCGGACGCATGTCGCCGCCTCGCATGATTTGGACACGGCGGCGGCGCGCTGGGGAGCGTATTTCGAATCGCTTGGCCAAGGGCGGCAATAGCTTTCCGATAGCTCGGCAATCTGCTTTATAATTTCATTTTTTCGGCGTCGATAACTTGCCGATAGAGTCTCATTCTCCCGACGCTTGCGCTGGTTTGAAGCGGTAGCCCACCCCTCGCACAGTCTCTATCCAATCGGCATACGGCCCCAATTTGCCGCGCAGGCGGCGCATGTGCGTATCCACCGTGCGCGAGGTGCCCTCAAAATCCGTGTCCCACACGGTGTCGAGCAGGCGCTCCCTGGGGAGCACGCGCCCCTTGGAGGCGACCAGCTCCTTCAAAATCTTATGCTCCGTGGCCGTCAGCCCCGCGTCGTGACCATCCACCAGCACGGTGTGGGCCTCAAAGTCGATGGCGAGCCCGCCCTCGCGGAAGCCCTCGGCCTCGCTCTCGTGCGGGCCCGCGCGGCGCAGCACGGCCTTCACCCGCAACAGCAGCTCGCGCGGGCTGAAGGGCTTGGCCACGTAATCCTCCGCGCCAAGCTCCAGCCCCACGATGCGGTCCACCTCATCGCCCAGGGCCGTGAGCATGATGACCGGCACATGCCGAGTGCGCTGGTCCTGCTTGAGCCTGCGACACACCTCCAGCCCATCAAGCCCGCCGGGCAGCATCACGTCCAGCAGCACCAGATCCGGCTTTCCGCGCACGGCCAGCTCCAACCCGGACTCGCCGTTCACCGCGGTGCGCACAAGAAAACCCGCGGCCTTCAGGTTATAGGCCAGCAGGTCGCGTGTCTCGGGGTGGTCTTCCACCACAAGGATGTTCTTTTGCGGCACGGGCGCCTCCTTGGCCTGGGGAGTGTAAAGTTGCCGGTCCGATGGGCCGATATCACGAGTGTTGCCGGAACATATCCCCGCGGGCCCAGGCGTGCAAGCCCTGGCGGGCCATGCGGGCGTATGCCCCGCGCACAAACCGACCGACCACCGGGAGAGCGCATGTACTATCATGGATTCCAAAAGAAGTTCCCGTCCAGCAGTGCGCCCTGGACTCCGGGCGACGATCAGCTCGTGGGCCTGCTGTTCTCCAAAATCATCAACCGCACGGCGGGCCACGCCGAGACGCGGCCGCCCGCGCTCGCCGACGAGATGGCCCACAACCTGTTTGACCTGATGCTCTACATCAGCAAAGACTTCCATTCCTGCTGAGCCCCCTTGGAGGCTCGCTGGACGGCCGACGCCACGCCAAAGGCGTGCGGCCATGGGGCGGGAGAAACATATATCGAGGTCAGCGGATTGGGGCAACGTGCGCCCAAAGTGACGCCCAGCGGCGACAGCCTTCTTCGGGTTTGCAACCCCACCCGCTGCCCCCGGATGAAAAAGACGAAAAAGAGCAAGAAGCCGCCACGCTGTCTCCCTGCCAAAACGCAATGCGTCCAGGGCCGAACGCGCCGAACCACGCAGCTAGGCTACGGCGCTGAGCATGGACCCCGAGCCGCCGGCCGCCTCGCACGCCAGATAGGCCGCGATGGCCCGGCGCATGCGCGAAACCGGCGTGACGCCCGCGCGTTGCACCTGTGTTTGCGTTTCCTCATCGGTGGCCGCACTGCTTGCGGCGATGGCCTCCACGGCATCGTCGTCGCCGGAATCGGCCACGCCGGAATCGGCCACGCCGGAATCGGCCGCCACAGCGGCCGCCCCCTTCAGCGCCCCGTCCGGCCCATACGTGGCCGAATGCTCCTGCCGCTGGGCAACCTGCCTGCGCCAGGCCTGGAACATTTCCTGGCTGAAGCCGCGGCCCGTCTGCAGGGCCTCGGTCTGGGCGGCCTGCGCCGCCTCTTCCCGGCGTGCGGCGTCGGCATCGGCGGCGGAGCCGAGCAGCCCGCCCGCCGGGGCGGAGATGGCGTCGCCCGTGCCCCCTGCGGATGCGCATGCGGCGGCGCTCGCCGCCGCGCCCCACAAGACTTGATCGGTGGAATAGGTGATGCCCAGCGGCCCGAGCTTGAGCGACACCCGACGCGACTGGACCTGCGGCCGCGCGGAGTCGAAGGCCTCGGCGAGGCCTGAAGATGTGGGGGTTGGGGCGCCGATGGAAGCGGGCCGGGCGACCCCGCCCTCGCATT
>Ga0183100_1001329_pt1 | contig 12830 bp, 13 predicted proteins | sample Biomet2_FD_127789 | JGI IMG/M metagenome (GOLD analysis project Ga0183100, IMG submission 127789) | Microbial communities from bioreactor (seeded with anoxic lake sediment) at LBNL, California, USA - Biofuel metagenome 2 | ecosystem: Engineered > Bioreactor > Anaerobic > Unclassified ...
ACATTCACACATGAAACCTTCCTTGGCGGTTACCCTGCCGTTCAACCGCGCTCCATGAGGGCTACCTCATTTTTTGCGGCAAACAGGCGATCAACGAGCCTTCTTTCCAATGATGAAAACCGATACCCGGTTGGGTAAATTAGCAAATCCCGAAACCGATGCCCCGGAACCGGGCAAGGGCGCTGCACCAGCTCATAACGGTTGAGCAAGGCTTGCGGAATGGCAGATGCCCACAGAAAAGAGGTCGGCAATCGGGTTAACAACTCAAATTGATTCGCGCGGTCAAACAGGAGCACATGTTTTTCCGCAACGGGAGGTTCGCGCCTTTGAATGCTTTCATTCGCGGACAGGTATGGCACATAGCTGTCTCCATAAACGATCTCCACACCCTCGCGGAGTTGTTCGCAGGTGATGGTTTCGGCAAAGGCCAGCGGATGGTTACGGGACAGGAGTGCCAGATACGGCCCTTCCCAAATCAACTCAAACTCCAGCCTGCGTTCCTTCAATGCATCCAGAAAATACGTTTCGTGCGCCGGCTGAAATCGAATGGCACCCAGATTGGATTGACCGTTTGCAACATTGTTAATCGCCTGCAGCGAGTTGGTTTCCTGCAAGCTCACATTCATCCCTCCGGCAATGTCTAACTCCGCCATAAAAGCTGCAAACCCGCAGGCAAGGTAGCTGCTACGGGGTATCGACAGCCGAAGGGACAGCGTATCCGCTTTATCCGTTGTGCCAAAGGAGCCTAGCTTTTCCAGTTCCGCAACAATTCTGCGGGCGGAAATTAAAAACTTCTTTCCCTCCGGCGTTGGCACAACGCCTTTGGAGCTTCTGATAAAAACCTCATATCCCAGGGATTCTTCCATTTCCCGGATTGCTTTACTTAAGCTTGGCTGAGATAAAAACAACCTGTCCGCCGCCTGCGAAATGGATCGGGCGCGCTCCACTTCCAGCGCATATTGAAAATACAGCGTATTCAAACTTTTTCCCCTTTCGCAGAATCAAGCGCTCCTTCCAGATGCCTGGATAGGATTGCCAGGGATACGGCCATATTTTCATTTTGCACCAGAACGTTCTCCGGTACCGACAAATGCACCGGCGCAAAATTCCAAAGCGCTTTTACACCGCCGGCCACTAACTGATCGCACACCAGCTGCGCCTGTTTGGCAGGTACGGTGATCACGCCGATGTGAATGTTCAGTCGGCGGCAGGTATCGCTGATTTTGTCCGACGAAAGGATTGCTTTGCCGTTGATTGATTTTCCGGTCAGCTCCGGGTTGCTGTCAAACGCGGCGACAATATTCAATCCATAGGGTTTGAAGCCGCCGTAATTCAGCAGCGCCTTGCCCAGGGAGCCTACGCCCACCAGTATGGCGTCCTTGCTGTTGCGAAAACCCAAAAAGGTCTCGATCCCGTCGATCAGCTCGACGATAGCAAAGCCTGCCTTGGGCTTGCCAGGCGTGAGGCTGATCGCAGAGAAATCTTTCCGCACCTGAATTTCACTTAGTCCAAAATGTTGTGCCGCCTTCGCTGCGGAAAGAAAGACGGCGCCCTCGTCCTTCTGCGTTTGCAAATAGCTAAGGTATGCAGGCATTCGCTGAAGCGCTTGTACAGAAATGGGCGGGAATCGCCCGCCAGTTTGTTCAGCCATGATCGATGCTCCTTTCCGCTACGCTCACGGATACGCTTTTCCAATATCGATAGCATAGCACCGGACAGTTTTCCCGTCAAGCGCCATACTAATTACGGTGAATCCGTGCAACTTATGGGGAAAAATGCCAGCCCTCATCCATATGGTAGATCATTTTTTTACTCATTCCGCCATCAACCGTCAGCACTTGACCAGTAATAAAGGCGCTCTCCTGCCCGCATAGAAATAGCGTTGCATTTGCAATATCTTCCGGGGTTCCGATTCTGCCAACAGGATGTTGCAGGCGATCCGCATCGCTTTGCGGGTTGCCGGTCGTGTCAATCCACCCCGGCGCAATCGCATTTACCCGAACTTTCCCCGCAAGCGACATCGCCAACGCATGTGTAAGCGACGTAATCGCGCCTTTCGCCGCAGTATAGCTTTCCGTTTGTGCCTGGCTCATCGCGTGCCTTGTAGAGGAGATGTTTACAATCGCGCCGCCTACACGAAACGCCGATGCGAACAACCGTGCAAGCATATAGGGCGCCGCAACCCCTACGCGCAGCACCTGCATAAAATCCTCATAACTGCATTGCGCCAACCCGCCTCGCGTGATCATCGCATTGTTAATCAGATAATCAATCGAGCCGTATCGCGCAAGCACCATCGCCGCAAAGGCTTCCAGCGCTCCGGGATCGGCAAGATCACCCACAAAAAACTCATTTGGCTGCACATCAATGGTGCATACACTGGCACCCGCATCGCGAAACGCATCACAAATCGCTTTCCCAATGCCCTGCGCGCCGCCTGTGACAACCGCAACTTTACCGGTATAATCCATGTCAGAGCCCTCCTCGTTCCCGTTCCACCCGTTTGTATTTGCGATGAATCATCACTCGTCCCTTTGTCGTTGCGCTTTCTGCTCAATCTCTCCCGCGGCGTATCTGCTTGTAATCCTAGTTTTCCCGTGGTATAATCCGTTGGAGGTGGTAACCCAGTGAAAATTTCGTCCAGAGGCCGCTATGCCCTTCGCTTTATGATTGATTTGGCACAGCACAGCAGCGGGGAAGCTGTTACATTAAAAGAAGTATCCCAACGGCAGGAGATTTCTATTAAATATTTGGAGCAGATTGTCACGCTGCTCAACCGGGGCGGCTTAATCCGCAGTGTACGCGGCAATCAGGGTGGGTATCTGCTTGCCAAGGAGGCGTCCGATTATACCGTAGGTGAGATTCTTCGCATTGTGGAAGGGGATCTTTTTCCCGTAACCTGTATGGAAAACCACCCCAACCACTGCCCGCGCTACACAACCTGCAAAACCATCGGTTTTTGGGAGGGTTTATATAAAGTCGTAAACGATTATGTGGATGGCGTAACCCTGGAAGAACTGGCTGCATCCCCAGAGGAAGACGCCGGCTGGGATTACTCTATTTAAAATCGCGGTTTATCTTCCTCTGCCGGGCTTACAGCCCGGTTTTTTGTTGCTTCCGTTCGCCGCCCCAGTCGTTGCTACAAGGCTTGCAGCAGGCAAGGTTATCTCCCTTACAGGGGAAATGCTTAACTCCCTGTGTGCCCCTACAGGCGGCCGACGCTTATCCGCGAAGGCCGTTCGCCGCGCGCGAAACCCTCACAACCAGTTTCGAAGAAAAACATGAATCCAACGCTTTTCAAACTCTGCAAAGCGCAGCAACCGCTTCTTCTGCTGATGCAACAAAAGCAACATGGCTGCCACGGTTGCTTTCCCAGATAAAATCGCGCAAAGGCTTACTGAGAAACGGGGTGAAATCTCCATAAATCGCAAGCTTCACCTGATAATTTACGAACTTCTGCAACACATCCCCCGCCAACCCGCTGCCAAGGATGAAAAATCGATCCACGATCGCTTCCCTGTTAATCGCCATCCTGTCGCAACCCGTTTCATACTGGGTGTTGACCATCCATTCCAACGCCGATTGCGTATCGCGAATCAGGATCTCCGAACTGTTTGTAACAGCGCAAGAGATGCCATTTGCCGTCATGCATTGGGTACCCATTCGCAACAGACCCCCCAGCAAAAAATTCATCTTTGTATTTTTCTATTCTGCATTCAGGTTAGCCTTCCTGCAAATGAAACACGCCCACGCCATAAGCGGTTACGAACCGTCGTCAACGCGGGTGTGTTTCATATCATGTGCGATATGTGCAAGGATCAGACACCGATCGCCGCCTTTTGCCAACCTTGTAAACCTTTACGTTCAAGCGGCTTTTGCATAGGGGTACCGGCGAGGATGGGGATCTTGATCTATACGGCTAACTACACCTTCAGGCAAGCACGGAACCCCCGAACACCGTAGAATGAAGGTGCGCTGTTATGGTATACAAATACGTGACCATAACGGCGATCCGCAAACAGAGCGCCATCCAGTTTTCGAATTTCCACTGGCGTAAGCAACCAGCTGGATGTTTTTAGATCAAAGGCTCCCAGTTGTTGCAAGGCGCGATACTGCTCCTCCGTGAGCAAAGTTGCGCCCATCGCGCCAGCCATATCCACGGCGTTCCCGCTGGGAAATACCCCTTTGCGGTTTCGTTCCGCTTCGCCCGCGCCATCATAGCAGGTATTCCTTCGCCCTGCGGGCGTTTCGGCAGAGCAATCGAAGAAAACAGCTTCGCCGGTCTCCTTTTCCATGCGAACAACGTCCGGCTCACCGCCGGATTCTTCCATGGCAATCAGTTGCTTCACTTTTTCTGGATGGGTTTGCAGCCGGGCCGCAACATCAACCCACGCTACCGCTTTGTGTCGTTCCGGATGTTCGCTGAACCGTTTCTCAAGCAAGGTGAGAATTTCCGCTTCTGTCATGTGCGACCCCTCCATTTCATACCAACGCAACTGCCCCAGTAGGTGGATGGTTGGTTGCAACTTAAGTACCCGACATTACTGCGATCGAAACCGCAACCCAGCACTACCGTGTTTCGGTCCGGAAAGCTACAAACGATTTCCGCATTGGAAGCGTAGAGCTTCTGCGGCTGCTCAAGTGAGGAGGCGTGCATCCGTCACCAACGGTGTTTCAGTATCGGTATTCTCCGGCAAACACAACCGTGCCATCTTCCGCAAGACCAGCGCAATACTCGTCTCCGGCATCAATCGCGACAATGTTTTGCCATGTTTCCACTTGCGATTGCAGCTTTTGATCTGCTCCTGTCGCAACAGCGGTTCCATCCGTCCTTAGCCCCACCACAAAGTCGCGGCCCGCGGCTATGTCGATCAGGTTTGTCCAGCTCTCCGCATTCGGGATTCCGGCATCTGACAGCATAACGACTGTGCCATTCTTGCGAAGTCCTATAAGGGTCTGCTTTTCACGGGTGCCCGATAACCCCTGAATAGAATAGCTTTGGCTGCCTACGGCAATATCCAGCAGGTTCTCCCACGCGGCTACCTCCAAATTAACCTCCGCGGTCGGGCCCAATGCGATGTAGGTTACTTTCCCATCATGTCGTACCGCGATTACCGCGCTGCTTGTTACAATAAGCCGACGTGTTTCCGCGCCAGAAAAAGGTTTGCCAAAGGTAGGTTGCATTTCCAACCAATCCGGATATAGCTCGCCTTTCTCGGTAATGTACGCGACCATTGTGTCGCCGCAAGCTAGCAGACGAACGTGTTCGGCGGTACGAAGGTCTTCATTTTCCAGATTTCCGCAATACGTTAGCGTTCCGTTCTTTCCTACGCTAAAGTAAGTCATAAAGCCGGTGGCGATCTGTTCCCTATCCTTCCACTCGCGAATTGTGTCCTGAAACACTCGGGTGCCCACGTTTTCATCCGCCACACCCACCACTTGGCCATCCTTGCGAAGTGCCAGAAACCCACGCTTCCCCGCAGAGATGCTGATAATATTCTGGAAGATCGTATCCCCAGCGTCTACATAGCGTGCCTGTATCCAAGCCGTTTTTAATCGATCCTTTTGCTCGGTATTGACATGGTACCACAGGACACCTTCTGCATCGGTTGTCTGACCCGTGATAAACAGGGAATCTCCCTGATCGCATGTAAAAAGGATGGGACCTCCGGCTGATTTTCGCAGGTTGGTGCGCATGGTGTTTATATATCCAAAACCCAGCGTTTCTGCGCTGCCAGTTGCCCCTGCAAAAGATAGGCAAAACGTAACAGCAATGGCGCATATCCAACTTTTTCGCATAGTTCCTCCTTGGTCGAGCGGTTTCGTGCTCGCGGCGACAAAACGAATTTTAGCCGCACCCGTTACCCGTACGCATCCAAACGCCTTGGATATACGGATATGCATCTTTCGCGTTTATACAACAACGTTGCAATCGTCGCTCCCTTTGTATAAACGAAAGGCACAACTATCTTCTTCCATTTTTTTGATGTATGGGGTACATGCGTGAAAACCATACAGGTTCAACGAGAAAAGAACTATGCGCCAGCTGCCGCGTGCGAAGTAAAAAAAGCCGGGCATGACCCCGGCAAACCATTTTTTACACAGCATAAGGAAGTGCCGAACGCTTGTGCCACTCATTTGAGTTTCCATCAAAACCATGTGCTGGAGGAAAATCCAGTCGCTAGCTGCGCTTTGATTTTGCCACCTAGAAAGCTTCTTTCAACCGGCTATTGTTTATCCCTGAGCACTTTCCCCAGCAAAACGCCGGAGTATGCAACGCCAATCAGCATCAACATCACGCTGACGATCCTCATGAGATCGCTCACCCCTTCGGGCAAACCTCCAACCAGATATTGCAGCAGCGCGTGAATACCGTATAATCCAAGGCCTGCAACGCTGCAGAACACAGGCCATTTTCTACGCATTCGAAACACCCTTTCCAAACTACTCGGTATACTTGGACCAATAAAACGCTTTCATCGCAAGCACTACCAGAGAAATAAACAACGCGGCCGCAATCAGTGTAAAAAACACCGTGGCATTCCAATATCCCGCTACGATGGCGGCCAGCAATATGCCGGCAACCGCTACCGAGATGCCTGCGCTCCCCGCTTTGGATTGAATCAGCCGAATGCGTTCATCGGTTTCCTTGATATAGAGCTTCTTTAACTTCTCCGGGTTGCGGAGCGCTCCTATGATTTTGATCATAAAGGTAATCATCACAAATGCGATTCCGCAGCACATCCCCAAGCTGAACCCTGAAATGTAGTCGTTCCCATGAGCATCGCCCGGGCGAAACATTCCCAGCAGGATAACCGTTACCACCGCGGCGCAATAGAGGGCGGAGAACCAAAGCCTGATCTTGAGCGCGTTACGATACTTATCCATAGTTACAGTTCCTCCAAATCCGAAAAATCAAAAATGTCTTCGATGGTTGTGCCAAAGTACCGCGCGATTTTGTATGCCAGCACCAGGGAAGCGGTATATTTTCCAACTTCCAGCGATGTGATTGTTTGCCTGGTAACCCCTACCGCCATTGCCAGTTCCTCCTGCGAAATTCGGCGTTGCTTCCGATACTCCGCAATTTTCGTTTTCAATAAATCACCTCCTGTTCTACAATAACTGCATAGCTCGCTTTGCATTCTTAGTATAGTACGCTTTGCATTTTATGTCAAGTATGCTTTGCATTTTTTCGCAAATCATTCCGCTTCGCGTGTTTTCTGCGCCTGCACAAGCAGCGTTGCCTTGCCTTTCCAATGCTCTGGTTCAGGCAACGCAAAGTAAAACCGGTGGGGGTATACCCCACCGGCATGAGTAGCATGTAGGATTTGCCAACATAAACCCCGGCAGACGGAAAGGCTCCATGGGAATTGGCGTTTTCCAATGCCGAGCAAATCGATCGCATCATGAGCCACCTTACCTGCTGCGCAGGGGACGATGACGCCTTCCTATTTGATAACAGGTGGCGCTTTATGTGTTTTCCGCGCTGGCTTCCGCCATCGAAAGCCGATCTGCGCCATTGGTCACATTTTGTAAGCCACTTTGCCCGTTCACATTCGTTTTTTCCACCACCGGCAAAAACAGGATCGCCCATAGTATGGGAACCGCATAGAAAAGCGCAAGCATGTAGCGAATAATGGCAACAGGGCCCACCAGGCAGGTCGCCCAAATAGCCAGCAAATACAGGAAGCCTGCCATTACATGCTTCTGCCTGCGGTACCATGCCAGCGCAAACCCAGCAATGGCCAGCCATACAAAAAATGCCGTATCGGATAAAAGCCGTACGCCCGGCAAACCCCATAACGTAAGCGTCTGGTCGTACTTCTGGCACAGTTCCCGCAGCGCGGGAAAGTAGGAATGCTCTTCAATCGGGAACATATCCATTTGCACTACGCCCAAATCGAAACGGTATGCCATCGGCGCGCCCGGCAAATAGTATGGCAGGTTTTGCACCAGAAAGGCTTCCGCATAGGATTGAAGATGATGTACGCCCATCCGAACCCACAGGGAAAGCAGTTGGGGAACGTTTTCATCCACCTCGTCGTAATACGTCGCCCATTTTACCGGATCCGCCACCTGCGGATTATACACTTCCACGGGGCTAGTATCATACAGGGTATCAATAACCCCATCCGTATCCTCCGCAATCGCAGCCGGGTCATCCCGTAAGGTACGCGCTATCTGTTGCAGGGGAATCGACAGGAACTCAACTTTGCACGCGCCTGTCGCCTCCGTAGCCCAAATTAACGCGCCGTTTACGGCCAGGTAGGCGGCTACGCAGCCAGCCAAGAGCGCGGTAACGCGCCACCTTGCGCCTTTGGCCCACACAATGCCAAAGGGCGCCAATACCAAAAGCGCATAAACACCATTGTTACGCATCAGCATCATCACCACAGCCGTTGCTACAAAACCGACAATGCGCCACGGCGATTGTAACAGCCGGTAACCGTCCAGCCACAAATCTACCAGTTGCAACACAAAAAGCATTGCCAATCCGCCAAACAAAACATCCTTCTGCGCGCTAAAAGACCAAATGGGGTAAAACGGAAAGATGGCAAAAAGCAACGTCACTGTTATCCGAACCCCGGTTGGCACCGCTCTGCGGCGCATCCAATGGATGGCGTACGCAAGCATCGCCGCAAGCAGGATCATTTGCACAGCGCTATATACCGCCAAACCCGTTGTTGCGGAACCATCCTCTGTGCTATCAATCCCAAGAGACATACAAAAACCCAGCAGTAGGGTGTGCAGAATCGGGTGGTGAGTTGTGATGACCCAATCATAATACGTATAAAACTGCGTACCGGAATCATATACGAACGTTCCGGGCCAAAACGCCAGCCAAAACGGAACCCAGCATAGCAGGAGGAACAGGAAAACAATAAATCCATTGCCTGACAGCCGACTGAACTTTGATTCTTTCTCAGCGTTTTTGGTGCGCGTTGTTACCCCTGACGCTGCCCGAAACAATACTAACAGCACAGCGCCAAAGAGGAGCGTTAGCAGCGCCCACAACAATATCATCCCAAGCGCGGAAAGCAAAGTGATAGCCGTATAGGCACCAGAAATTTGCAGGGGTTTACCCAGCACGGTGCACAGCGAAAAAAATGCGCCCGTGCCAAACGCCGCTTTTCGCAAGCGTTTGTCGTGCATAGCAAAAGCTTCCCGATATAGCAAGAAAACTGTGACTGCCAACACAACGCTGATCGCCTGGCCAAGCGCCACGGTTTGATCCGGTAAGTCAAGGGCATTGGGTAGTTGCCACACCGTCAGCACGGAAAGGATTCCGGCAGCGACCGCCTCGAACAGTTCCCCACGTGTTTGCTTTCCTGTTTTCATTGCAAAAACCTTGCCTTTCTATCGCTTGCCAGAGGAATGTCGGTAATCGATGAACGCACTCGCTTGTATACGCCTGCCGTTGCTACTGCTCGCCAGCCTTGAGCTGATATACGGTAAAACCATCTCCATAATCAACCGTAACCAAGTGCGCGCTCGCGTTTCGCTGTTGAATGTAGTTCACAAACAAAGCTCGATTGCCATCCGATAAAATCAACCGTACCCGGGAGTCAAACAGTGTATCTGTTGTAAAACCGTTAAGGTCATTTGCCGCATATTTTTTGGCGAGTACATCCGAGCCTCGCATTGCATGGCCCCATTCCAACAGATTTACGGCTGTAAATGGCTCTGTAGTAAACGGAGTATAGCGCTGCGCTACATCGGTAACAAAAACGGACTCCGGTCGGGCGCTTGCATAGTCCCGGATATGCTCCGAAATGGCAGCGCGCACCGCTTGACCATTCTGTTCCCCGCGAAGAGGCAACCGATTCTTTGCCCAAAAAGCATTGGTCAGCATCGCCATGCACAAACATAAGGTCATCACCCAAATAGCTGGCTTTGCAATGGCACGCAAGCGCAGACGCGGCGATGCATCCTTCAAGTTGTTTTCCAAGCTGGGCAGGCTTACCAGCAGCAATACAACAGCGGTCGGGCAGGCAATGGAAAACGCGGCGCGTTGGGGCAAACGATTCAATATTCCATAAAAATAGGCGATGAAAACAAGCATGTAGGTGATCGTGCCAAGAACCGCCAACCCTTCAGCCCATCGGCGCTGTTTCCCAAACCGGATCAGCGCCCATAACGCGGCTACGCCCAAACCCAGCGCATTCAGCGAGAACATGGAATATCGCCGAAGGATGCTTGCAACCGATTTTGCCAGATCCCATATGGATGGCTCCGGTTGCGCAGCTTTTACGGCGGTTATCAGTTCGGTTAGCGGCTCCAGTTGCATATGTTCATCAAGCATATACCAGTTGCGCATCAGTCGAACCGTATCCACGGGCCACCCAAGCGTTTGCGTCGCTACTTTTTCCATTACATCCGTATTGTAATAATCAAGCAGTTGAACCCTCATCTGGTAATATGTCCGAAAGGCGTCCCAATGCGGCTCGTTGGCGCGATACAGCGCCTGATCGATTAGGCCGGTCAGTGCAGCGCCACCCATAACCAGCAGTACGGGCAGCAAAACCCTCCATTTTTTTCGTTTCACACTCATAAGAATCGTCACGCCGGCCAGCAGGGGCATGGAAACCCAAAAAGACTCCGTTCGCAAGCAAAACGCAAACAAAAGAAGTCCGCCGCCAATCCAATAGGCACTCTTAGCGCCCGCACGTTTTTTCGCACCATTGGCAGCGATCAGCAACCCGGTTCCCCCGGCCGCGGCGAAAGCAGCCGTCGTCGTATACTGTAACGTTGCCACGTACTGCACCAGTATTCCGATCAAGAGGACTGCAAAAAGACCCAGACCTAAAAAGGCCGACAGGTTATACTGATCGCAAACCATTAACAATGCCTTGAGGATCGCCGCCAGAGAAATCCAGATGAGCAAGTACATGACTAGCGTATGCCATGGCAGCGTAGGAGAAAGAAGATATAAACCCTGTAAAAGGGCGCCGTACAAAAAAGTGGTGTATCCGTTTGCTGCGTACGGCGTACCTGTGAACGCGCCAGATGCAATGGCGATAATGTTCTCATCGTCGTTCGTATCAAAGGAAGGCGAACATAACAACAGGCACAAGGCGACACCCATTCCCGCACACAGCAGGCAAAACAGCCAGCCTTTGTGAATCCGTAACTTGGTGCGGCGGTCCATTGCATCCGCTCCCTTCGGCTTTTTATGCATCGTTTGTTGGCTAAATGGTTTCAGTTCTACACGCAAGGCGCTGTCCGCGACTTATGCACTTGAAAACGTAGGATTGAAATCTTCAGCCAGCGTACAATATTATGCCCCAGTTGTATCAGCTTCCCGCATTACGCTTGCCGCGGACTCTCAGTTCTGTCTGTCTGTTTACCGCAAGTAAAACAGGTATAAAAGATACTGTAAAACGTTACCGTGGAATATTATACCGTGTAACCAACCATTGGCACAAGCGAAATATCCTTTTTCAACCACGAAAAACTCCCCATGAGCGTTGCCTTGGGGTTCCAGCCATCATCATGGATATAAAACCATAACAGCTTACTTGCATGATATGGAACAGGTTGGTAGGTATATCCCGTAAGCCACTTCCGCTCACCGTGCCTTCTCCCGCCGAACTCATTTCACCGAACAAGCAGACGTCCGCAAATATGCCACACCAATGCGAGTTTCGCGCATCCGGCGCATCCGAGTTTCGGCCATGATGATATAAGGCACAATGTCACGCACATTGGGTGCGCGGCATTGTGCCAAAGGTATGTTGCCAATTTGACAAATCTATGTGTTAAAACGCTAACTTTCATCAATCGGAATTATTTTCAATACGCTAGAAATAGCTCGTAGCGTTTGATCCTTAGGCATCATACCGCACTCTATTTATGCCTGTTGGGGTAAATAAGTACCCCCGTGATAGCAGTAGTAAGTGTTTGCAGGCAGTCCCAATAGTTTCCACATTGATTGTTCAGCCTGTTTTATATCCAGTGTAAATTGAGGATTCGCGATCACCGGCTGGCCCTGTTCCAACGCAAACGCATCTCCTGTAATAACCACCGACTCCCTCTCTAAATAAAGGGATACATGGCCGGGCGTATGGCCGGGCGTAGCGATAAAAGTACACCCACCGCACCAGTCACGCTGCATACCATCCTCTACACAAACATCCACCGCTATCGGTTCTACGCGACGGAGCATTTCACAAAAAGCTTTGCCGAAACCCTGTTGTTCTTGTGGCAAATTCTTTTGCAGTTCCTCCGCTTGCCGCAAGCGCAGTGGCTTCTCTGCTGCGTTAATGTAGGGCGTTTCTCGCGTCGACGCATAAACTGTAATTGCGGGGTTTGCGCGCAGAAGCGCCGCAGCCGCGCCCATATGGTCATGGTCATGGTGGGTAATAACAAGGCCGGTAAGCTGCCCAATGGAAATCCCCAGCTTACGCAGTTCGCTTTCCACAATTGGTAAAGCGCCGATATAACCACAATCCACCAGAATCATCTGATGCGCATCTACAAGCAAAGAGGGGTATATTGTGTCTTCCTGGGTTCCAAATTTCATTGTTACGGGGAATGATAGCACTTTGGTTACCACCGCGCAAAATCCCTCCTATGATTCACGTTGTATAGAAAACTCATTATACCGTTTGTTTGACACATTGCAGAGCGACCATAGCGGCTGTGCTGCGTTCAGGACAATCGAAAGTAACATTCGGGTAACCCGTGGACATAACGGCTTATTTTCATTTTACGGTTTTTGGTTATTCCTTCCAACAAGCATCCAGCGCCGTCATCTGGCAACACGGGAACGCCCATCAACGCACCTTATTGGGTTCTGCTAATCGCTAAAGCGCTCATTGTCATCGCCT
>Ga0183100_1001330_pt1 | contig 12827 bp, 15 predicted proteins | sample Biomet2_FD_127789 | JGI IMG/M metagenome (GOLD analysis project Ga0183100, IMG submission 127789) | Microbial communities from bioreactor (seeded with anoxic lake sediment) at LBNL, California, USA - Biofuel metagenome 2 | ecosystem: Engineered > Bioreactor > Anaerobic > Unclassified ...
TGGCAACGAAAGGACCAGAACCCGTACCCGTCTCAGGGACTTTTGGTATTATGCTTACTTCATAAAACTCCCCATAGTCGTCTACTAAATATTGCGTTTCCCCAAAAAATCTTTCGCCAGCTCTTCTTTTTAAGACCGCATTCGCAATTTGAAGCGCCGTTTCCTTATCAATTTTCACTTCACAACCTGGTACGCTATCATAGACAGCTTTAAAATCCTCTGGATCGACAGAAGTTTCAAATGTACCTGTATCTTTATACATATCTTTATACTTCAGTTGTGCAATATAAGCATTTAAGTTCATTAACAAGGAAGTGCACAATAAAACAGATAACACACCAATACAAATATTCTTTTTCATAAAATCCCCCCTAAGTTTAAGTGATATAAAAAAATTTCCTTAAGGTATCTAATCGACTAAGTGATAATTACCATATTTCATTCTACATATTACCAATTTAAGTATATGTTACCTGATTTTATTTGTCAATTGACAAATCGGTATAAAAAAAGCAGAAGCCTTTTGGCTTCTGCTTTTTTGGGGGGATTGTTATTTGCAATTGCAATTTTTATTACCCTGGGTGGTAGCTGACTTGTCAGAATCGGTTAAATTAGTTGTCTGATGGCTTTTGTGATTGGCATTTTTACTATCGATACTGCCAGAATTCTTTTCAGTTTTCTGTTTGTTTTTATTCTTTGCCATTTTCCTAACCTCCTTTTAAAATATTATATCTGTATTTTGTGTATTTTTTTTGAAGTTATTCCTTAAAAATGCAATTAAAAAAGCAGAAGCCTAAGTGGCCTCTGCTTTTTAGAGGGGAGAATGGTTATTTTTTTTCACTATTTTTTATATTTTGGTCAGATTTTCTAGGAGCGCTTTTTGTATTTTTAGCCTGATTTTTTTTGTTATTATTATTGCCTTCGATATCACCAGAATTCTGCTTTTGAGATGAATCTTTCTTAGTGTTTGCCATTTTAAAACCTCCTTTTAAAATAATATATCTATATTTTGCTTGTTTTTTCTGAAGTTATTCTTTAAAAATGCAATTTATTTTAATAAACTCTGGCTTAGATTTGCTACTTTATGGTATAATAGTTTTACTTTGAAAAATTGAGGGATTTGATGATTAAAATTGGACATTTAGTTTTAGAAAATAATATTTTTTTAGCACCAATGGCGGGCGTGACAGACTTGAGCTTTCGGCTGATGTGCAGAAAGTTTGGGTGCAGTTTTGCCTATACAGAGATGGTGAGCTCAAAAGCGCTTTTCTATCATGACAAAAAAACCAAAAATTTACTACGCACATGTGACGCGGATAATCCCCTGGGCGTGCAAATTTTTGGAGACGATCCTGCCATTATGAGTGGTACGTTAGGCGATGCCATGGTATTTTCACCGTCACTAATCGACATTAACATGGGCTGTCCCGCACCTAAGATTGTGAATAACCATGAGGGAAGCTTTTTGATGACCGATGCTAAGAAAGTCTACGACATTGTTTCTGCGGTCAAAAAACATTCGCCTGTTCCGGTGACCGTGAAAATCCGCAAAGGATTTATGCAAAATACCGCAATAGAGGTTGCTAAGGCCGCCGAATCGGCTGGTGCGGACGCGATATGCGTACATCCACGAACGCGGAGCGAGTATTACACCGGTCACGCAGACTGGAGCGTTATTTCGGATGTGAAACGTGCCGTTTCCATACCCGTTATTGGCAATGGTGATGTTTTAAGTGGCGAAGATGCAAAAGCGATGTTTTCGGAAACGGGATGCGACGCTGTTATGATTGGTCGGGCGGCACAGGGGAATCCTTTTATTTTTCGCGAAATTGGTGAATACTTTAAATACGGTGAAGTGAAAACGATTGTGACGCCAGAAGAGCGCATTCAAACCGCCATTGAGCAGATTCGACTTTTGGTAGAAGAAAAGGGCGAGCATATGGGTATTCTGCAGGCACGAAAACATGCCGCCTGGTACATTAAAGGCATGAAAAACAGTGCCGCTGCTAAAAGCTTTATTAATACCGCAACTACACTTCCCGAAATGGAAGATGTGTTGCAAAAGCTGATATAGTGTGGTAAAATAGCCCTAATATGTTAATCAGTAATAAGGAGGGAAACGAAAGTGTCGACAAATGTATATGATACTTTAAAAGAGAGGGGACTTATCGCTCAAGTCACCCATGAAGATGAAATTAGGGAGCTTCTGGGAAAGGAAAAAGTAACCTTTTATATAGGATTTGACCCTACGGCTGACAGCTTACACGTCGGTCACTTTTTGCAAATGGTCGTCATGGCCCACATGCAAAGAGCTGGACATCGCCCTATTGCCATCATTGGGGGAGGAACCGCCGTTATCGGTGATCCTAGTGGACGCAGCGATATGCGCCAAATGATGACAAATGAAACGATTGAGCACAATGCTAACTGCTTTAAATCTCAATTGTCCAAAATCGTGGATTTTTCTGAGGATAAAGCGTTGATGCTCAATAATGCGGATTGGTTATTGCCGCTTAATTATTTAGAGTTTATGCGTGAAATTGGTGCTCATTTTTCGGTTAATAAGATGCTGACAGCAGAATGTTTCAAAAGCCGATTAGAAAAAGGACTTTCATTCTTAGAATTTAACTATATGCTCTTGCAAAGTTATGATTTTCTTTTTTTGAATCGCCACTATAATTGTAAGCTTGAACTTGGTGGTGACGATCAATGGTCCAACATTTTGAACGGCGCTGATTTAATCCGTCGTAAAGAGAGAAAACAAGCTTATGGTATGACGTTTACGCTACTTACCACGAGCGAAGGCAAAAAGATGGGCAAAACCCAAAAAGGTGCACTTTGGCTCGATCCTAACAAAACGTCTCCTTATGAGTTCTATCAATATTGGGTAAATGTCGATGATGCTGATGTTTTAAACTGCATGAAACTCATTACCTTTGTTCCGATGGATGAAATCCGCGAAATGGAAAAATGGGAAGGCAAAGAATTAAACGAAGCTAAAAAACGTTTGGCTTACGAAGTAACAGCTTTGGTGCATGGTGAAATTGAGGCACAAAATGCTAAAAAAGCTTCGGAAGCTTTATTTGGCGGTGCTTCGGCAGATGGCTCCGACGTGCCATCGACCCAAACTGACTTAGATGAAATCGGTATTTTAGATGCGCTCGTTGCCACAAAATTGGCTCCGTCAAAAGCTGAGGCAAGACGTCTTGTTGCGCAAGGTGGGGTTGTGGTCGATGATGATAAAGTTAGCGATATTTCCTATATCATAACGAGTGAAAAGTTGACAGCCGGTGTTCTGATTAAAAAAGGTAAAAAAGGATTCCATAAACTTTATAAATAAGTAAACCATTTGTAAAGTATTTATAAATGGAGGATAGGATGAGAAAATCAATTAAACTAATATTATGGGTTGTGCTTGGTGTTTTAATGGCTATAACAATATGGGTATTGCTATTATGGGTTACTAATTCAAAGCTACTATATGAGTTTATATTTTATTTGGTATGGGGAGTAACAATAATAGCAGGAATTCTATCGTTTGCTATAGCTAAGAAATATAACACGCCCAGAGTAATGACTAATTCATTCTTGGTAGTAACCATATTTTCTATGACTTTATTATTAATAACCGGTATCGTTTATTTAATTGTTTCATCTATGCCATAAATTTTATAAAGAAGATAATAGTATAGAAAAAGATAGCGAGTTGCATCGCTATCTTTTTCTATCAATCATATTGATTAAGTACCCTAAATTCAAATCCATAGCTTTTTAATAGGTTGATGTTTTGTTCCAAAGAAAGATAGGTGCTTTCTTTAACGGGAGCATCGTGCATTAAAAGGACGATATCCTCTTTGGTTTTTGCGAACTGTTCGACATTTGCCACTGATTCGGCTACCGTTAGGTGGTTGGAGTGACCGTCGCCGTTTTCGGCGTTCCAATCGATGTAAACCATGCCAATATCATTAGCTGCTTTTCTAAACGGCGCTTTATCTTTTTCATAGCCACCACCAGGCATACGCATTAAATTAGTAAGATGTTCAGGACGGACTATGTTCTTAATGATATCTTGCGTTTTTAAGATATCAGCTTTAAAGGCTTCAGGCGACTGATAAAGCTCTTTGTAAACATGGCAATACGAATGATTAGCAATTAAATTGCCTTCATCAGCTGCTCGTTTTAAAGTAACAGGATAATCAATAGCACGATTGCCAATCACAAAAAAAGTGGCATGAACACCGCATTTTTTTAAAATATCCAATATTTTAGGTGTTAGATTACTGGGGCCATCATCAAACGTTAGATAGACGCATTTGTGCCCGTTTTTATTGTACACTTTTGAATATTTAGCCGGGCATTCGGGGTCGTCCCCTCGTGGTAGAACGTTTATAAAGTTCGTTTGGTTTCCCTCGGGAAATGGCACCGAATTGGCAATAACAGGACTAAAAACTTGAATACAGAATTTATGGGGAATTTTTAGCGAGTTATCAACAAAAACGCTTTCGTAGGGAGAAAAAGCCTCTCCGTTTACCATGGCGGTTTTGCTCTTTTCCCAGCTATGATGAATAGAAGTCACCGCTAAAATTCCAATACTAATCACTAAAACAGCGATGAGAGACCAAAGAATGGGTTTGTTTATCTTTGTATATTTTTTTGACCTTAATAAATTTATGCAATACTTTTTCACGATGCGGCTCCTTTTGAAAAAAACAATAAAACGACAATGAAGTTCATTTTTCGACATGTTTATTATACTGAATCATTCATACGAGTACAAGAAATCATCAATTATTTAAAGGATATTTAATGATGACGTAATATTCATGTCACAAGATGCAGTAATTTTAGAAATTCTCCTTATAGAATCTATGTTGTATGTGCTTCTTATAGAATTTAATGACTAATATTTATTTACCTTTTCGAATAACTATGGTATTATAAATCTAGTAAGGAAGTGCTAACTATGAAAAAGTTGCATATTTGTTACGTTGTTCTATCAGGCTTTCTTTGTATGGCTCTCCTCTGTGGATGCGCCTCTCAAAAGTCAGGGGAAGCTACTAAAACACCAGATTCAAAACTATCATCTTCAAAAAAAGAAATGAATCAAAATTCTCAAAAGAAAAGCCTTGCAGTCAAAACCGACGAAAATAAAAAAACAATTGATAAAAATAACAAATTGGATGAAACCCAACCTGCCATTCCGCTAGAAAACCTTTCTAACAAAACATATGGATGGGGATTGGTTAAAGTCAAAGGGGCACCGCCCCGAGCTGACCAAAAAATGAGCGCGCTTCTTGCCCAGTATAACGGATTTTATATCGATGCAAAACCGTCTAAAAAAGCGTTATATCTTACATTTGATGAAGGATATGAGAATGGAAATACCGCTAAAATACTAGATGTTTTAAAAGCTAAAAAGGCTCCTGCCACTTTTTTTATAACAGGACCTTATATCAAAACGGAATCGGAATTGGTTCTCCGTATGTTAAAAGAGGGGCACATCGTTGGTAATCATACCATTCATCATCCGTCAATGCCAAGTGTAACCGATAATACAGTTTTGCAGAAGGAATTATTGGATTTGGATGAGGAGTTTTATGACTTAACAGGGAAAAATATGAAATATGTCCGTCCGCCTCGAGGTGAATTTAGTGAGCGCACGTTGGCACTTACGAAAAATCTGGGCTATCGCACCGTTTTATGGAGCTTTGCTTACAAAGATTGGATAACTGATGCGCAGCAGGGAACAAATTATGCCTTCAATGCCATCATTCCTTTTTTACATAGCGGTGAGATTTTACTATTACATGCCGCTTCATCTGACAACGCTGGTGCACTTTCTCAAGTGATTGATTATGCCAGGAGTCAAGGATATGAGTTTTATTCGTTGGATTCTATAAAATAAAATGAGGAAAGTTATGTTACTTACGAATCGATTACAAGTTATTGCTAATCAAATAAATGAGGGGGAAATTGTGGCCGATATCGGCACAGATCACGCTTACATCCCCATTTATTTAGTATCGCACGGCGTATGCCATCATGCTCTTTGTTCGGATATCAAAACAGGGCCTTTTGAAATTGCCCGTGAAAATGTGAGAAGGTATCAGTTGGAGGACAAAATTGATGTGCGATTAGGTGCCGGATTATTGCCCTATAAGCCATTTGAGGCGACAACAGCCGTCATAGCTGGAATGGGGGGAGAGATTATTGCGAAAATATTGGAAGAAGGAGCTACCATAGCTCGCAGCACACCAAAATTTGTGTTACAACCGATGACCGCTATCGATGAAATGCGCCAATATCTCTATCAAAATGGCTATAACATTACCGAGGAACATTTAGCGAAAGAAGGAAATAAATTTTACGTTATTTTAACTGCTATTTGGGAAAAAACCGAAGTTCCACCGGTGGAATATCTATATATTGGTAAAAAGCTAGTGGAAAATCAAGATGCTTATTTGCCAGAGTATTTATCCCATTTAGAGAATACTTTTAAAGTAGCTGTTGATGGCATGAAACAATCAAAAAATAAACAGGAGAATCAAAATAAATACGAATATTTATTAGGAAAAATTTATTATTTAAAGAAGAATCTGTAAAAATAAGAAGAAATTTGTATAAACTTCATAAAAATATTGAATATATTAACATATTATGCTATAATAGTAACATAAAAGAAAAAATCGGATGGAGACAGTACAGTGAGACAGAATGTTTTTGCTTATCGATTAAAAGAACTACGCCATATAAATAAAGGTTTGACTCAAAGTCAATTAGCCCAAGAATTACATATTGGTAAATCTACAATTTCTAATTATGAAAATGGATATTCGACTCCTGATATTGAAACGCTTATGAAAATTGCTATTCATTTTGATGTTTCAACGGATTATTTGCTTGGGAGAACGAATGATGTACTGAAAGAGTCAGAAGGGACGCCTTATGTTCGTGCAAATAAAATCCCGCTTTTTAAGGAAATTGTAGAGCCGGATATCGGAAGTGACAGCCAAAAAGTTGAGACTTATATTACGAAGCCAGAGCAGATATTGGCTGATTATAAATCATTATTTGCCTACATAATTTCTATTGATAATTGGGACTCTTTTGGGTTTGGCAAACAGGATATTCTTTATGTTTCAGAAACCAAAACCAAAAAATTACAAGCAGGTGAATTTGCCATTGCTTTTGAGAAAAATCATGGAATCATCATCGGCAAAATAACAGAAGATCAAAAGACAACGCTACGTGGAATTACGAGGGACGGCAATTCTGTCTTACTAGACAAAGAAAATCCATCTTATAAAATTCTAGGTAGGATTGTAGGAGTTTTTAAATCACTTTAGGTCATTAAAAAAAGCAGAGCTTAGGCTCTGCTTTTTTTTGATGTTTTTTTTGTTTCATGTTGACAAAATCTTCTTGTCGTAGTAATATACCTTATAGGGGTATATGGTATACGCCGAATGAAAGGATGATGACAATTTTGCAGGATATACAATTCATTCAAAAAAGGTTAACTAGAATAGAGGGGCAAGTACGCGGCATCGAAAAAATGGTGGAGGAAAATCGTGAATGTGAGGATATTATTATTCAGCTGTCCGCTGTGGGTTCTGCCGTTACCAATGTTGCGAAACTCATTTTAGAAAATCACATCGATCACTGTTTAATTGAAGATTTGGAAAAAGGAGACCGCGAGGAAACTTTAAAAAATCTTAAAAAAGCTATCAATCAATTTTCAAAAATGAAATAAAGAGGGTGTGTCACATGAGAAAGCAAGAAGTAGATATAGAAAAATATTTAGGCAAAATGGTGCACGTTATGATGGATAGACCATTGGGTTCTAAACACCCTAGACATGATCTTATTTATCCTTTGAATTATGGATATATTCCTAACACTATTTCTGGAGATGGTGCAGAGATTGATGCCTATATTATTGGAGAATTTGAACCATTAGAAAAGTTCGAGGGGTATGTCGTAGCAATCATAAAACGAGCAGATGATGTAGAAGACAAATTAGTTGTATGTAAGGATTCAAATAAGTATAGTAAAGAACAAATTGAAGCATTAGTAGAGTTTCAAGAAAGATTTTTTAAAACAACGATTATAACACATCATGAAAAACAACTTATAAATGAAAGGGGGGAGATTTAGTGAGAGTTTGTATGTTTATACGCTCTTGCTAAATACAATATATGTCTAAAAATAATCATTCCCAATCTTGTGCGTGTTCTAGTCATGAGCACCATGAACACCATGAAAACAATAATAGCACGGCTTGCTCCTGTTCGAGCTGCAGTAACAATCATGAGGGCGACTGTGGGTGCGGTCACGACCATGAACACGGAAGCGAGTCCATCAAACCCATTATCATCCGCTTAATCATATCACTTGTTATATTAGCCGCATCCTCTATTCCGGCGGTGGCTGACTTTAAAATTATTCTCTATGTTGTTTCTTATTTGGTGATTGGATACGATGTGTTGTATAGCGCTCTCAAAAATATCTTGCATGGTAGCGTGTTTGACGAAAACTTTTTGATGGCAATTGCTACCATTGGTGCTTTTGCTATCGGTGAGTATCGCGAAGCCATTTTTGTTATGGTTTTCTATCAGACAGGGGAACTTTTGCAGAGCATTACCCTTGCTAATTCGCGAAAATCCATTTCGTCGCTACTCGATATACGCCCTGATTTCGCCAATTTAGTCAGCGAAAATGGGATCAGCAAGGTTGATCCAGATAAGGTGCAGGTTGGCGATATCATTCATGTGAAGCCTGGCGAAAAGATACCCCTGGATGGTATCGTAATAGAAGGGAATTCCTATCTGGATGTATCTGCCTTGACGGGTGAGAGTTTACCTGCCGAAGTGGGAGAAAATCAGGGAGTATTATCCGGTAGCATCAATACAAGCGGACTTTTGAAAATTCGAGTTACCAAACCTTTTGGTGAGTCGACAGTATCCAAAATTTTAGAGCTTACCGAAAACGCTTCCACCAAAAAGACAAAAACAGAACGCTTCATCACGCGATTTTCCAAAATTTACACGCCTATTGTTTGTGCTCTGGCGCTCGTTGTTGCAACCGTGCCACCTCTTATCTTGGGGTTTGATGTCTTTACTTCATGGCTTAATCGTGCTTTGATATTTTTGGTAGTGTCCTGTCCCTGTGCACTTGTCATATCGGTGCCGTTAGGCTATTTTGGCGGGATAGGTGGCTCGTCTAAAAATGGAATTTTGGTAAAAGGGAGTACTCACCTCGATGTTTTATCGAAAGTTGACACGATTGTTTTTGACAAAACAGGTACGCTCACAAAAGGAAATTTTAAGATTTGTCAGGTTGCACCTTTTGGTGAATTCACAAAGGAAAACCTTTTAAAAACGGCCGCTATTGCAGAAAGTCAGTCTAATCACCCTATTGCGAAAGCTATTGTGGCAGGGTGTGACGATTTCTCGGCCGATGGCTATACTTTCACCGAAGAATCCGGACGTGGCATGATCGCCACATCGGAAAATACGACCATTTTGTGTGGCAATCACAAATTATTAGCTGAACATGGAATTTCAGCAGAGAGCAGTGAGGACGAAAGCACGCAAGTGTTTGTTGCCATAAATGGCGAATATATGGGGAGCCTATCCATAGCGGATGAAATAAAAGAAGATAGCTTCGGTGCTATTTCTCAACTGAAAAAACAGCATATCAAGACGGCTATGCTAACCGGTGATAAAAAGTCAACTGCTGACCGTGTCAGAGAAAAACTTGGTATTGATTTTTGTCTTAGTGAATTATTGCCTGCCGATAAAGTGGAGAATTTTGAATCCATCCCTCATGAGGGAAGCATTGTTTTTGTCGGTGACGGTATCAATGACGCGCCGGTATTAGCACGCGCGGATGTGGGGATTGCTATGGGCGGTGTGGGGAGCGATGCTGCTATTGAAGCGGCAGACGTTGTGATTATGAACGATTCCCTGTCCAAAATACCACTTGCCATTCGCATTGCCAAAAAAACCAAACGAATTATTAAGCAAAATATTGTTTTCTCGTTAACGATTAAAGGCTTGGTGCTTTTGCTTGCACCGTTTAATCTGGTATCTATGTGGCTCGCTATTTTTGCTGATGTTGGTGTTGCCATTTTAGCTACATTGAACGCTACTCGTACATTGCGCATTAAGTAAATTATTCCATATTACAGCAGTGTTAAGTTTTATTTACATTTTGCATGATGCCCCCTATCTTTCCTGATTTTCTGCTATAATAGTCGTAAACATAAAGGGGGGAAGTACATGAATAAAATCAGTAAAACAATTGTTGCTTGTGTGTTATGTTTTTTCACACTATTCATGACGGCCTTCGCTGTTCAAGACGATAATATGAAACTGTCTTCACAAATAAAAGTTGCCGTTAACGATCAAGATGTGGATACGGTTCCAATCATTTATCAGGGTAGTGCCTATTTGAATATCCGTGAAATTGCACCTTGGGTTGACTTGAAAGTTGACTATGATAAAAACACCCAAACGATTGACCTTAGTGGTATGGATTACGCTAGTACATTAAACGATACGACGATTATGACAATTGATCAGTCAAAAGTGACACTTGGTCACTTCAATGCATTGGCCAAATGGAATCGGTTTTATGCGGGACTCAAAACTATTTCATCTGATCAGAATAGCGCTTTCAAAGAATTTGTTCGTGAACAAGTTGTGGAGGAAGAGGCAGTAAAATTGCTTGCCAAAGATAACAATATTGAAATGACAGCAGACGATTATAATGCTGTAAACAAGCAAATTGAGGAAGTGGCCAGTAAATTCAATAAAAGAGACGACTTTATTACATATCTTTATAATGATATTGGCATATCCTATATTAATTATGCCTGCATTCAGGAATATCTTCATTTGCGGGAAAAAGTGAGAAATCAGCTAGTGGGCGATATTAGCGAAAACGAAATGAAGAGCTATTATAACACTCATCAGTCTGCATTTTTAACGGATAATGCTACGGTGGAGCATATTCTATTTCAAACCACCGACGAAAATGGCAATATTTTGCCATACGACGAAAAGAAAAAAGTAGAGCAAGAAGCCTTGATTGTTTTAAATAAAATCAACAATCATTCCATTTCATTTGAAGAAGCCATGCAAACACATTCCGATGATCAGTCTTATCTCAAGTATCCAGACGGATTTGTGGTGCAAGAAAGTGGCGTTCAGCCTGAATTTTGGCGGGCAGTCAATCAGATGAAAACGGGTGAAATCAGTACGCTCGTTGAGACCAAATACGGTTACCACATTATCAAAGTTATGAGCAAAAGTGCGGTTTTACCGTTTGATGAAGTGAAAGAGCAAGTATTGGAGATTATGAAAAACAGTGCGTTTAACGATGTCTTGAAAACAGTAACCGATAAGTTTTCCATTACCTATAATAAAGATATTTATGACAGTTATGCGGTTTATTAAAGCGAAAGCAGCTTTATAGCAGTTTCGCGAAGAGCATTTTTCTGTCAGCGAAAATGAGTTTCTTTTTATATGAAAATTTGAGGAGGGTAATTTTATGAGGAGATTAGTTATTTTTGCATAGCACGGGCTATTGCAAATTATAATTTGAAAATGGCCTTTGCTATTCCTAACATTTTAATGGACGTTTAGGAGGGCAAAATGAGCTATCAAAAAGCAGAAAACATTATACCAGTCGAGCTGGTTGAAATGATTCAACAATATGTTGATGGTGAATATATTTATATTCCGCGAAAAGAAGAAAATAGGAAGTCTTGGGGAGAGGGCACTTCTACAAGAAGTGAACTGTTTGAGAGAAACTCTAATATTTACAGCGATTATTTATTGGGAATGGATGTATTTTCTTTAGGTGAAAAGTATTATTTATCATCAAAAAGCATTCAAAGAATCGTTCTAAAAGAGAAAAACAAATGTGAATAATGATAAGCCAATGTAGTTTATAACTACATTGGCTTATTTTCTTTTCTGAAATATGATTGAGGTTTACTTTCGTAATGTGCATCGGATAAAATATAGATATAAGATTTTGTAAAATGATGAAAGGAGGAAATATTTATGAGGACACCTGTTTGTAATGCATAGCAGAGGCTATTGCATTATTTTATAAAAAACATAGTGAAATAGTCTTTGCAAATCCGAAGATTTAACAGATTGAAGGAGATGCAGATGAACTATTTAAGAAAAATCGAGTGGACAATAATTCCCGATACTACGCCACAAGTAAGAAGAAACTGCCCTAAATGTGGTGAAAAGGCACATTTTATAAACAGTGAAAAATTTAGGGTAAACGCTAACGGCAGTCATATTGACATTTGGCTGATATACCAATGTAATCAATGTAAATCTACTTGGAACATGACAATATATGAAAGAATTAATCCGAAGAATATTAGCCGCGTGGCATATGAAAAATTCTTGGCTAACGATAAAGAATGTGCAATTAGATATGGTTTTGATAGGGAAATCCATTATAAAAATAAAGCAGATCTTATTTTGGAAGACATAGATTACCACGTTGTTTCAAAGGAATTATCAGAATTTAGCGAGAAAGAAAATGAGCAAGAAATAAAAATTTGCTGTCAGTATCCGATACAGATACGTATGGATAAATTGCTTGCCGAAATGCTTCATATTTCCAGAAGTCAAGTTAAACAGTTATGCGAAAAAGGGCTTATCTATGACCAACAAGACAAAAATTTATTGAAGGCTAAGGTGAGTGATGGTATGGTTGTTTTCATAAAAAATCTGTGGTATGCACGTTAAAAACGAATAAAAAAACGAACTCCTGTGGCTGTGCCACAGGAGTTCGTT
>Ga0183100_1001331_pt1 | contig 12821 bp, 11 predicted proteins | sample Biomet2_FD_127789 | JGI IMG/M metagenome (GOLD analysis project Ga0183100, IMG submission 127789) | Microbial communities from bioreactor (seeded with anoxic lake sediment) at LBNL, California, USA - Biofuel metagenome 2 | ecosystem: Engineered > Bioreactor > Anaerobic > Unclassified ...
CGATCTCTTGCCCTTTTAAGGTTTAGCCAAGTAATCAATCCACAGTGGCTTGAACAAAGTGAAAGCCAGCGTCATTAAGGCGCTGGCAATAATAAGCCCTTATAGGGCTGGTGCTTCCACCCGTTTCACGGGTGGAAGCGATTTATTAATTTACGCTAACTTTTTTCTATTTTAAAGTTTAAACGAATTTTAAAAGCAGCCTAACAACGCACTAGCTAATTTTAGCCTATTTATTTCTTCGACTGTGCTGCATATTTAACAAGAGTCTTAAAGAAATTCAAGCAAGTATCTACATTGCAAAGAGCAGCTTCTGGTTTTCCTTGAGCAATGGCAAGAGAGCAATCATTTTCTGGATGGAATTGAACACCTACGCAGAAAAGCTTATTAGGATTCTCCACTCCTTCGATAATATCTACGCCATTTGCTGTAGTTTTAGCTGTTTGAATTAAATCAGTTCCATAAATACTAAAGATTGCCTGATGATGCCAAGATGAAACATTAGCCAGTTTCATGCTTCCTACGATTTTATACAAATGAGAATTCATTGTTGTAAGCTCTACATCATGACGTGCATAAGTTCTATCCTTTGTCCCTACCGGCATTCTATGAGTGTCATTATATTTAGCACCATTTTTGGCATAATAGGTCGGAATGTCTTGTGTGAATTTGCAGCCTGACACAATACCTAACATTTGCTCTCCACGACAAACTCCCAATGCCGGAATATTCTTATCTATACAATATGCCCATAAAGTATAATCGGAAATATCTCTTGTGGCATTAATTTCCTCTCCACAGTTAGCTTCTTCTTGGGGAATTTTAAATAACGATGGACTAATATCCTCTCCTCCGGTCAAGAATACGGCGTCAACACCCTTCATTACTTCTGCTACATTGGTTTCGGCATAATTTCTACTCTTAATCTTATTTGCATAATATTGCCTAAGCATACCCGATGACATTAAGCATTTTGTATTTACGCTACCATCTTTATTGTAAATAACGCCTTTGCTTTTTACTTGTTTAAGTTCTACCGGAATTCCGCCTGCTGCTTCAATTACTTTCTTGAATTTCTCGTAATTTTGGGTGTTCGCTTTCCATGATATTCCAATAATCGGCTTTCCTGTATCTGTTGCCCCAGCCATTTTTGCTGCAAAGGCCGGTGACACCATGCATAATAACATTGCCACCATGAGAATAAATGCTGCCATTCTCTTCTTAATACTGTTTTTCATAAAAATGTTCCCCCTTTTTTATTATTATCACTATTTACATTTTATTCACAATTTTCCGTTAAGTCAATATTTTTGCCATGCATAAGCCCACTATCAAATATAATGCCAATAACATGTAAGATAATTTACAACACGAGCATATCCTGCTCATCGAAATTCCAATAGGGATTATAGGCAACCTCCCAATAATAGCCGTTGGGATCAGTGAAATACCCACTATACCCACCCCAAAAAACTCTCTGCGGCTCTTTAGCAATAACAGCTCCAGCTCTTTTCGCCAGTTCCATTATTTCATGCACCTCGTCCTCACTTTTCACGTTATAGGCCATGGTGATTCCAGCGAAACCTGTAGCAATATGCGGCGGATTCTTCTCGTTAATATCCTCTGCAAGCAACTCAAGAGGATACAGTTCAAATTTTGTACCGGTGGTATTAAAGAAAACTACCTTGGGACTATCTTCTTTTTCATCGGTTTCAAAACCCAAGCCATCGCGATAAAAGCGTATAGACTGTTCCATATCCTTTACGCCAAGGCAAATAATGCTAATTCTATTCATGATAAATATCTCCTTTTAGCAAAAATGGAAAGCAACTTTTTGTTATACTTAATACGGATAGAAAATAACCATTCATTTGAAACTCCACAGAATATATTTCAAAGCGACGAGTGCTTTCAAAAGAAAACGTTGGATAAATTTTTTACCCTTCCTTCATCTTCAAGTAAAGGTTCAAAACTTCTAATGTCTATCAATTCAATATTTGTTTCCACATGATTGACGAATTGCGAAAAAAACACTTTTAACTCATTCGCAATTTCCCGCATGGTTGACACGGTTGGATTTACTTCACAGCGTTCAATTTGGCCAAGCATACTTTTACTCACGCCCGAAAGCTTTGCCCTTGCGTCAAGGCTCAGTCTTTTTTCTTCTCTGACTCTTTTCAAATTTTCAGAAATTACATGGCTAAGATTTTCAAAAAACACCTCCCTACTATTGACAGTATATTGCACATATTGTATGAAAACAGCAGTAATTTGTTTTTGCAAGGTGTTATTTTGCAATTTGTAAATCCTAATACGATTTTATATGGAATAACTGCTTTTTCATCCTTTATCCTACCGCAATATCAATCACCTTTCATTTTAATTCTGTTTTGTATTCTACTTTCTTTGGTTTCCTTTTTCTGTACAGTATGTTGGACCGTTTTCGGGGCAGTATTTCAAAAATTCATTGTAAAGCACACAAAAATTGTTAATGTCATTTTAGCAACATTATTAGCATATTGTGCTATTTCCTTAGTTATTAAAATACTTTAGATACCTTGATGCGCCAAGGAGAAACAGTTGCATAAACTGGCGAACCCTTTTGGATTAGCAGTTAAATGCACACTTTTAATGGCCTTCCAATGGCAGTAATGCGAATGGAGGTGCCTTATACGTAAAACATCTTATGCCAATAATAGACAGTGTCTTGTATTTTAACGCACTGCAAACGTACCTTTTGTATCACCAAGTTTCATTTTTCTTTTTTCCCTTCGCCCTTATATAAACACTTGCTGAAGTCGCACTCCTTCACAAATTCATAAAATGTTCTTGATAGCTTCGTAGCCAAAATACCCTTCTTGTAAATCAGCCAAGTGTTACGAGCCAATAACTTTCCCTTCTTGTCACACAGAGGTATAGAGTATAATCCTGGCTTATCATCTATTAGGATAGAAGGCAAAAGTCCATAGCCTAAACCCTTGAAGACCATTTCCTTACTCAAATCCAAATTACTTACCTGCATGCCAATTTTAGGAGGTACCTTAAAGTTATCATTCCACCAGGCATCTAGAAATGTCCTATAATAAACCTCTGTCTCGTAATCAATACGAGTCATATTGGGTAAATCTTCCAGTTTAAATGGCTTTGTGGCTACCGCGCACACATAGTTTGTAGTCAATAGTAACTTAGCATGTTCATCCCAACCGAAATCATTACGCAGAAAACCAAAATGCAGCGCCTTGGAATTCATAAGTCCCAGCACTTTGCTGCTTGGAGCTATGGAAATATCGAAGGTTACCTTGGGGTAAAGTTCTTGGAATTTGCTTAAAAGCTGAGGCAGATAGTAAGATGCCAAAATACTTGGAGCCGCTATACGTAATATTCCACCAATTTCATCTCCCAAATTTGCCAGTTCTTCTTTAAAGGTGCTAATTTCGTTTAAAATTTTAAGGGCAAAAATTGCCGCTCTTTCTCCTGCGCTAGTGAACGTTATTCCCTTGTTTCCCCTATAAATAAGTGTAATCCCCAGCTTATTCTCAATATGCTTAATACGTGTTGTAAGAGCCGGTTGTGATAGATATAGCATCCTTGCGGTTTTTGTAATATTTTTCTCTTCGTACAAAGTTTTAATTATTTGCCAATCTCGCTCATCCATATTGCTACCTCGCTTTATTCCCTATGGCGTTATTTTAACACACTTACGCCCCACTTAAAACCATAGAAAATGAAAAGGGCGCACACCTATAACTAAGTGTGCGTCTTCCCTCAAATTATTTTTTTGCCTGTGTCTGGTTCTTTATTTGACCCGTTGGAAGTTCTCTAATAAGGTCCTTTGATTTGCCCGCCCGGAGAATATAACTATCCGTAGAATGGCCTAGAGTAGCCACTACCTTCTTACTAATGGCAATAGCCTTGTCCAAGTCAATACCGGTAGCTATACCGGATTCATCGCACATATGTATCACGTCTTCCGTGGCTACGTTACCAGCTGCTCCCGGCACGAAAGGACAGCCCCCGGCACCGGCAAAACTGGTATCAAACTTGGTAAACCCGCTAAGCATACCTGCCAAGATATTAGCTACCCCCATACCACGTGTATTATGGAAATGAAGCCACCAACTGACTTCAGGATAAGCCCCCAGCATTTCTTGGCAGATAGCATTGACTTGCTTAGGATATGCCATCCCCGAAGCGTCAGAGAGAGAGATTTCGTTCACGCCTACTGCTAGATACGCCTCTACGATATCCCGCACATTCTTAATCGGTATTTCTTTATCCCATGGTGAACCAAAACTCATAGATATAGAACCGGAAACACCTATATTGGCCTCTCTAGCTTTTGCAACCGCTTCCTCAAAACCCGCCACTGTCTGGGCAGGAGTCCTGTTCAAATTAGCTAGATTGTGAGATACGCTTGCAGAAACATTCAGTTTTACCTTGGTGCAGCCACAGGCTGCTGCGCGTTCTACCCCTTTGACATTAGCAATAAGAGCACGATACTCGATACCCTCCACTTTTTTTATGCCTTTAAAAACTTCATCTGTATTAGCCATTTGCGCTACTGCCTTGGGGCTCACAAACGATCCAACTTCAATCACTTTAAAGCCAGCTTCTGACATATCATTAACTAGAACAATCTTTTGCTCAGCCGTCAACAAAGTCTTTTCGTTTTGTAACCCATCCCTGAGTCCAACCTCGCAAATAGTTATATTTTCCGGTAAATTCGCAAAGTCCATTTAGATTACGCCCTCCTCTTTTAAAGCCTTCAAATCGCTTTCTTCTAAACCCAAATATGCTTTGTACACTTCGGCGTTGTGAGCCCCTAACTCCGGACCGACCCACTTGATCTCGCCGGGAGTTTCGCTAAACACAGGAGTAATACCAGGCATTTTAATAGTCCCTAATTGAGGATGAGCCATTTCTACCACATCGTGGCGAGCAACATACTGAGGATCTTCAAAAATATCTTTAATACTGTAAATAAGGTTAACAGGCACGCCTTCTTTATCCACGATAGCCTTTAAATCTTTATAATCATAGCTGCCAATCCAAGCACTTACTATTGTGTCTAGTTCGGAATCGTTGGCAACGCGGTTTTTCATAGTATTAAAATGAGGGTTACTTCTTAATTCCTCCCTCCCCATAGCAGTAGTCAGGTACTCCCAAGTACGATCGGTACTGCAAACCAAAACCACCCATTTATGATCTTTTGTTTCATAAGTGCCACCGGGGCTTGAGGTCCCACTTAGTTTTGGTTTACGCTCACGTATAATGCCATTCTTATCATAATCTGCGCACAGTATTTCCATAAAGCGAAATACGCTTTCATAAAGGCTCACATCTATTTCCTGTCCCTTGCCGTGCAAGGCATCTCGATGATATAAAGCCATCATAATGCCCATGCAGGCATACAAGCCGGCTACATAATCCGTCAGTGAAAAAGAAGGACTTACAGGTGGCCGATCAGGATAGCCGGTAATATAAGTCATACCGGAAAATGCTGTAACAGGTGTGCCAAACCCCGGCAATTTTGCGTAGGGTCCTGTTTGTCCATAACCTGTAACATGACTTAGTATAATATCCTTATTGGCTTCTTTCATCTTGGCATAGCCTATGCCCCACTTATCCAAAGTACCGGTGCGAAAATTCTCTATAACCACATCGGTTTTTTCAACCATCTTGAGAAACATCTCTTTGCCTTTTTCTGTACGCAAATCCAGAGTAACTGATTTCTTATTGCGGCCCATGCAGGCAAAACGCATAGCATCTTTTCCATGAAAAGGGCCCAAGCGTCTAAAAGGATCTCCTCCATTAGGCATTTCAATTTTAATAACCTCTGCGCCGAAATCCGCCATAAGTCCGGCAGCAAATGGAGCAGCAATAACAGTAGATAAATCCAATACTTTCACTCCGGTTAACATTCCCATAACAAACACCTCTTCCAAGTTTTGGTTTAACTCACTCTTCATCCTTAGCTTAGTTTCATTATATGATTTACCTCAGAAGTTGAAAAATACCGAATTTGAATGCGTGGTATAAAGTTTTTTTATCACAAGTCTTCCGTATTGAGCTTCCAGTTAATCATTTGCAACTATTAACCCACTTTTTAAACCTTCTCATTAAAACTTACCTCTATTTATTACACAAGACAAATGAAGCATGACACATGATTTATGCAAAATCCAGTTATGCTTCATTTTTCTATTCAGTTATAAGCAGTTATCCTCCAAATACCCCTATCCAACGCCAATATGTGGCGGCGCAAAGCGCATATACTATGCACCCTACCACAGAAATGGGAATACCAACCTTGGGGAAGTCCCAAACTGTAAGTTGTCCCGTACTATACACTAAGATATTCGGGTTAGTACAATAGAACATCAATACAGGATATCCGCCTATAATCATCCCTGCAGAAAGTGCCAACACCTGTGGTGGCAACCCTGCCTCCACTCCCAACGCAATAATCATCGGCATCATAGCAGTCGTCATTACCGTGGTTCCCACAAAGAATAAATGCATGAATTGGCAAATAAGCATAACGACTATGGTTAGAACAATTACAGGCAGTGCCTGGAGTCCAAAGGCCTGGAAAGCTTGAGCAGCAAGCCATTTAGATGCTCCGGTCTTCATTAACAAAGTACCTAAGCCGATACCACCGCCAACAACCAATAATATACTGTAATTAATGTGTGGTGAAGCTTGCTTCCATTTGAGCACGCCAAATTTAGGTATAAATAGTAGTAAACCTCCTGCCATACAGGTTGTCGTCGTATCTATTTTTATTACTTTCTCTGTTGCCCATCCCACAACGACCAACAGGAATACGATAAGCGTATATATTTCGTCATATTTCATAGGACCCATTTCTTTCAGGCTCTTAGTTACATAGGATGACCCGCCTGGTATTTCTTTTTCTTCCGGTTTGAAAAGAACCTGAATAATAGCCCAGGTAATTATCGTCATCAAAAGTGCTGGAGGAAAACCTATTTTCAACCACTCCATGTAAGAAATTGTAGGACCACCGGCTTTTTGGATAAAATCAATAATAACAGGATTCGGCACAGTTGCCGTTAATATGCCGGATGCAATCGTACAGTTAGTCATCGTTAATGTTAATAATAAATTCGCACCAAATCTTGTACGTCCCTCACCTTTGAACAACTCTATAACGCTAATACACACTGGCAGTAAAATAGCCACGCGCGCAGTGCTAGAAGGAACCAAGAAAGATAACATAATGTTTGTTAATACTACGCCAATAGTAATTTGCCGTGTAGAAGATCCTACCGCCTTCAAAATAATATAGGTAAGACGTTTGGCTAAATTAGTCTCAATCATCCCAGCCGCCAAGATAAATGCGCCAAACATCAAGAACAATGAAGAAGAAGCAAACGATGATAGCGCCGGGCCAATTTTGGCAACACCCATCAATACGGCAAGCGGAGCTACCGCAATACTCGTTACTGCCAAAGGAACAGCCTCTGTTAAATATAAGATAAAAATACCAGCAAACAACGCTAATGCATGATGCCCTTCTGGGGTCAATCCATGACCCAGTGGCATGAACCAAACTATCATTCCGAATATGATAGCTAGGGGAAACCCCCATCTCTTTCTTAATACGTCAATCCTATTTTCTCCCAAAATACTCCCTCCTTCTTATACTTAAATTTCATACCGCGAACTTATCATACTATCCCCCTCTCCGATAAGTGTCAAAATCGCAAAATTTTTCGCAGTTTTTTGAAAATTCTATTTCTTAAGCCTACTCTAGGCCCACCAGCTATTAACAAATAATTTCTAACCTATATCAATATTTGTTAGAATAATTCTCGTACTTTATCCCCATGCTAAAATGTTCTATTTTTTAGATTTGTAAATATTTTTCCCTACATCCGTTCTACGCTCTGTCTACTATTAATTGTAAGTGTAGCTTAGTTTGCCCGGAATAGAAAATATTCTTTTTGAATTGGCACCATAAAAAATAATTATGACAAAATTAATCATGCTCCCTAGCATTTTTTTATTTTGAATATTATTTTTTCCCCCCACGCACAAAATCTCCGAGATTTACTCAGATATGCGAAAGACCGAAAATTTTGCAAGGTCTTACTATATAGATGAGTGAATATAAACGATTTTGACTAAAAAATGCCGCTAAGCTCTGCAGCTTAACGGCTATATATTGGTTTTATGGAAAGCAATGTCTAAGTGTATTACCTCCTGTTGTTTTTTTAACTGCCCTCACCGGCTGGGTTGTTATCATGGTTATCATGATCTTCATCGTCTTCACGATCTTTAAGATTGTCATGATAACTGTTTTGTTTTTCTATATGTTGTTGAAATCTTTCTTCGTCCTTTTGGTGTAGAATTCTTTGCTCTTGTTTATTTACAGAATGTTGAGATACTGCCTCCGCAATAACTGGCAAACTTGCCGAACCCATAAAACCTCCTAATATTAGCGCTGCCATTAATTTCTGCATTTTTTTCTTAAGCATTATCATCACTCCTTTTATTTTCCCAACCAATAAGTCAGGATTTCTATGGTTATAGTACCAATGATGTATGTCTATAACATGTCAAAAGGCTGATATCCATATGTTCTAAGCGCATTACTAACCCATGCTTGCCGCCGTATTAATGCCATCTATTTGTTCTATACATTAATAAATAGATCACCGTAATAAATAGATCACCGTAAAATGCAGATAATATCTTTTATCTTACTACCCATAGACTTAATTAATAGCTGGTTGGCTATTAACAACAAGTTATTCTGTGATACAATATATCAGATTTGCAATATAAAATTAAGGAGCATCAGTAATTGAAATCTGCAAAAATAATTAAGCGATCCAGTCTCTTAAAACATATTGTTTTATTTTATATTATTTGGGCACTTGCAGAAATCGTCCTTTTCCCATTTTTAGAAACGAGTGGCTTTATTTCTAGCGCTGTATTTTCCCCAATTTGGAAAATAATGGTCTGGCTATTTCCAGTTATTGTTATCTTGAAGTCCCAAAAGCGCCCTATATTTTCTTATTTAAAACTAGCTCCCATCGGCCAAAAAGCGCTACTGTGGATAGTCTTAGGTATTAGCTTTATTACAGGTTACAACATTCTTATGCATGTACTGTTTTATAAAAATTTAGGGTTTTCTCCCTATCTTACGTTTATGCAGTGGCTAAATATTGTCTTTATCGCTGGCAGCGTGGAGGAAATACTATTTCGAGGATATTTTCTGCAAAAAATAAGAGAACGTTTCTCCTTTTGGGCAGCGAATTTTCTAGTCAGCTTGTTGTTTCTGAGTATTCATTTTCCTATTTGGTATATAAATGCAGATAAAATTGCACATACAGTTATCCCTTGGTTGCAGTTAATGACATTTATTTTTGGCTTTTCACTCTTACAGGGTTGGCTGTTGCAAAAATCACATTCTTTATGGCCCTGTATTATGGTGCATATGATGAATAATTTCATGGTCTTAGCATTGGTTAAATAGAAAAAAGTCGATATTTACTCATATCTACAAAGTAGCTGAGTGAATATCGACTTTCTTGTTTTCTAAGTTAAACTTCTTTATTATTTTTACAAAGAGGGACAGCATCTTGTATTTTAACACACTGCAAAATGTCCCTTTTATTTTATAAATTATCTAGGTAGAACTACCCGCTTTCTCTCTAGACCTTTATACAATTTGACCTACTTTACTATATTTTTCTTCTGCTTTTGCTACAATAATTGTCCCTACTAAATCGCCTAAGCAATTATCCGTCGTAGTTCCCATGTCAAATAATCTATAGAATGCAGCGATTACGCCAACTATTTCAATGGGCAAACCTACTGCCTGAACTACGGCCATCAGTTTGACAACTCCACTCCCTGGAATGCCACCGCCGCCCATAGACATAATAGTAGAAATAAAAACTACATTAATCAGTTGTGCTAACGTCATCGTCTGCCCTATCATCTGGCTAATGAACATAATTACACAAGCATAAAGCAAGACAGAACCATCCGTGTTCATCTGAGATCCTAAAGGAATAGTAAAACCGGAAATACTATCAGGAACATTATATTTTTCTTTAGCAACCTTCATATTTACCGGAATAGACGCAATAGAACTACAAGTTGAAATTGTGTATACCCAAAGTTCAGCACTATTCTTTATGAATTTCAGGGGATTTATCTTAGCAAACACCAGCAAAAATCCTCCATAGACAAAAATTACCTGCGCCAAACAAGCTAAATAATAAGTCCCTACTAGAACAGCCATACTTGTAAATATGCCTGCACCATACTTGCCAAAAGAGTTGGCCATAAGGAAGAATACGCCAATAGGAGAAGCTGCCATTACCATTCCGATTAGAGAGAAAACCATGGTACTTGCGCTGTTAAAGAATTTTTTCATGGTCTCTTTATGCTCTTCATTCTTCATTTTAAGAATAGCGACACCCAGAAAAATAGCAATAACCAATGTTTGAACAATATTGCCGGAAGCAAAAGTTTCCACCATATTTGTCGAGAATAATCCTTTACAAAAACTTGCAACGGTAACATTAGCCGAACCTGTTATTTTTTGCGTAGCTAGTCCTGCAAAATTTGCAAAACTGCCTGGCTGCAGAATACTAGCAACAATAATTCCAACAAAACAAGCCAAGATGGTTGTTATGATGTAATAAGCAATGATACGCACACTCACCCTCTTCAATGCGCCCAAACTATCTTGAGAAATAATACCTGTAACTATAGTACAAATAACCATGGGAACTACAATCATTTTTATGCAGTTAAGCCAAATATCACCGATAAATCCCAACTGAGTCATTGGCTTTCCTATTACCAGCCCCGCAATGGTCCCCAATATCATTGCCAAAAAGATTTGTGTCGCTAAGGATATTTTTTTGCCACAGATAGTCATACTTTCTCCTCCTCATCACTATTTTATAACTCAGATGCCAGCTCCCTTATAATATCAGCAGACTCTTTTGCATCCTCTTCGGTGATACCTTTATAAAAAACAAGGCGCACAGAATTTTTTAATATAGGCCGTATTAAAAGTCCTGCAGCTTTCGCTCTCTTGCAGAATTCTTCAGGCGAAATCCCCGCCTCTTCTAAATCCAACATAAGAATATTTGTTTGCACGTTACTTTGTACCTTAATTTTATTTAAATCTTGCAATAAAGAAGCACAAAGGACTGCATTATTGTTATCTTCGCTTAATCTTTCAATATTATGCTCTAAAGCGTAAATAGCCGGTGCCGCTGCAATGCCGCCTTGCCGCAGTGCTCCGCCCAATAATTTGCGATTATTTTTGGCCTCACTAATAAATTCAGTAGTTCCACAAAGCAGTGAACCTATGGGAGCTCCTAAGCCCTTTGACACACAAAACATAACGGAATCAACGTAAGCACAAATTTCTTTAGCTGATACTTTTAAATAAGCCGCAGCATTAAATAATCTAGCTCCATCCATATGAATTGGCACTTGATATCTATCTGCTAACTCCCTAATCTTCGCTAACCGTTCTAAGTTTGTACATGTGCCTCCGGTGAAATTATGAGTATTCTCCAGACAAAGCAGCTTTACATCATTATTTTTAAGTTTATCTTCCAAATCGTCTAAATCCGGCATAGATGAACTATCGAATTTATAGAACAAAGCCTGCATTTGCCCAAAACGACTATCAAAAGCCGTTTTTTCGCTGCCATATAAATGCTGAATATGGTCAACCAAAACTATATCCCCTGGTTTGCAATATGTGAAAAGAGCTGCCTGATTGCCCATTGTGCCAGAACAACAAAATAGGGCTGCTTCCTTTCCTACCAGTTGAGCTGACATATCTTCCAATTTGTTTATAGTGCGATCTTCACCCCTTCCGTTAGCATCTAACCTCCCATCATCACCAAGCTCTGCGGTCATAATCGTCTCTAACATTTCTCTATCCGGCATTGTTAATGTGTCACTACGAAGATCTATTATTTTCATAAGCTTTCCTTCCTCTTTTCTTAACCCTTTTTATTTACTTACTTTTATAGTATAATTTACCCAATGCATAGTCAAATATAAATATATATATATTTATATAAGTAAAAATCTATATAAGGATGAGAAGGTGGGTATATGTTTAAAAACAAAGAGTATGTATTTTTAGTATATAAAGAACGAAGTTTCAGCAAAGCAGCAGAAAAACTACATATTTCCCAACCATCATTAAGTTCTACCATAAAAAAACTAGAAGACAAAATAGGTCTCCCCATCTTTAATCGCAAGACCAATCCTATTTCTCTTACACAATTCGGTGTGGAGTACATCCTAAGCATTGAGAAAATTATTGAAATAGAAAATCGTATGCACAGCCTTGTATCAGACGTTGACAAGCTGCAAAAAGGGCATTTATCAATAGGTGCCAGCAGCTTAAGTATTGCTTATTTTGTACCCGAAACCATTGCTGCTTTCAAAAAAGCCCATCCATACATAGACCTTAATATTTTAGAAACAAGCACCTTAAAGTCAAAACAACTATTAGATACCGGCGAAGTTGATTTAATAATAACCAACCGGCCTTTAGATACTAAAGAATACGAAAAAATATTTCTTTACCATGAACACTTAATTCTTGCCATACCTAGCAATTATCCGGTTAATAAAAATTTAAAGGCTAAACAATTAAATAGAGAATACTTCAAAAATGGCGTCACCTATCTCCTAAATAAAAAAAGCGTCTCTATTTCCGAATTCGCAGATGTGCCTTTTATCTTTCTGCCTAAGGACAATTACCTGCGGTTTTGCACTGATATGCTATTTGAAGAAAAAAAAAT
>Ga0183100_1001332_pt1 | contig 12804 bp, 14 predicted proteins | sample Biomet2_FD_127789 | JGI IMG/M metagenome (GOLD analysis project Ga0183100, IMG submission 127789) | Microbial communities from bioreactor (seeded with anoxic lake sediment) at LBNL, California, USA - Biofuel metagenome 2 | ecosystem: Engineered > Bioreactor > Anaerobic > Unclassified ...
AGTCTGGGGATATCCGGTTGTACCAGCCATTTTTATCCTATTTTGTATCGGCTTGTTTGTGAATACAATTGCAACCCGTCCCCGCGAAGCTGCGATCGGTATGATCCTCATTCTGTTGGGTATTCCGGTTTATCTTTTCCTGCAATGGAAATATTCAAAAACAGAGGACTGATCTCTTTTGATTTTATTCGTTATATAACTCGACCTAATTAAATCCAAGCTACAAGAAGTCTAAAATAGTTCTGGGGAGCAAGATGTGGAATTTATTTTTTTATGTTTAATATGAGTCGTGATTTGTAAATAATGCGAATCTAGGGTCGAAATAAATATTTAGATGAATTCTACCATTTTCTATGATCATTTCATCCTTTCAGGTTTTAAAATTCAATCCTTGATTCGCATAAATAAATGGTTTGTATTATATTTAACCTCATTAAAGATAGGAAACACTAAAGTTCATACTAACTAAAACAATGACTATGAGTACGTTGCACAACAGAAGAGAGTTTTTTAAAATTTCAGCAGTAGGAGCCTTTGGCTTGACCGTCCTTGGTCCTACTGCCTGCACGCCAAAAGCAATTGATAAGAAAAGTTTTGGCGTTGGCTTGCAGTTGTATACCATTCGCGATGCTATGGCAGCAGATGCTATGGGCTCACTGAAAAAGGTGTCTGATCTTGGATATAAAAACCTTGAGCTTGCCAGTTATTCTGATGGTAAGTTTTATGGGTACACTCCAAAGGAACTAAAGAAGATTGTGAATGATTTGGGTATGGATATTCTGAGCAGCCATACACAGGTGGAAGCTGCGGGGATCACCGTTGACAATGCAAAGAAAATGGCTGATGATCATGCTGAACTTGGGGTAAAATATTGTATCCAACCCTGGGTGAATGAACCTGATCGCAACATCGAATCGTATAAAAAGATGGTCGGAGACTGGAATGAAGTGGGTAAGATTATGAAAGGAGTGGGAATTCAGTTTGGATACCACAACCATAATTTTGAATTTAAAAGTATTGATGGTGTGGTTCCTTATTATGACATTTACATGAAGGAAATGGACCCCGATCTAATTACAATGGAAATTGATCTTTTCTGGGTAAACAAGGCTGGTCAGAATCCTGTCGAGATGTTTAAGAAATACCCTGGAAGATTCCAGCTTTTCCACATGAAAGACATGCACACTAAGCAAGACCCATTTTTTGATGTAATTAAAGATGACGTATGTTCTGTTGGTGCAGGAGTTATTGATTTTAAAGCGATTTTAGCATCAAAGGACGTTGCCGGCATGAAATATCTGTTTGTTGAAGATGATAATCAGGGTAACGGAAAACCTTTTGAAGCGTTGGAAGTAAGCATAAACAATATTACAACTAAGATACTGGTATAAAATACGATAGAATAAAATGTCCTGAAAATACGATACAAATGTTAAAGGACAAAAATAAATATTTTAACAGATGAAGCTGTCCCAAAAGGATGGCTTCATTTTTTACGCTGCGATTTTTAATCGGATATTAACGGCAATGTTCGAAGCGTTCTGCCGGTCATCCCGATGAAAATCGGGGTTGTTTACGATTTGAATTTGCTGTTTTCTATTTTCAGGAATAAAACTGACGGCAGAATTTCGTTTCTTTGAGATCGAATTTCAGGAATTTAGCCAAATCTTTCTTGATTTTGTTTCTGGTCAATATTCATCCATATTAAAACACCAATATATCTATGGCTCAGGTTACTTGGGAATTGAAAGTAAAATTTAAGGAGCGCGATAAATTCGAGCAGTTTTATGATCCGAAAGGCGAATGGGTTAAATTCTTCAAAACATCAACCGACTATCAAGGAACCGATGTACTCGAAAGTGGCGATGGCGATGGCATTTTTCTGGTCGTTGATGAATGGTCGTCTGAAGAAGCTTTTAATGAGTTTGTAAAAAGACGCCAACCCGAATACGATCTACTCGAAGAAAAGGCTAAAACAGCCAGTCGCACAAAAAAAAGAATCTGGATTAACTTGAATCCGGAAGAAGAATAATAATCTCAATTAGAATGGAATGTAGAGACGCGATTAATCACGTTTCTACCCAAACAATATCTGAACATGCCCCAATTTACGCACATCCTTTTCGACCTCGACGGAACACTGACAAACCCGCGCCTGGGAATTGGCAATTCGTTGAAATATGCCCTCCGGCAAATGCAAGTTGACGGCTACAGTGATGAGATTCTTGAACGTTTTATTGGACCGCCGCTTCAGGATTGTTTCAAAAACCTGTTTGGAATGGATGAGCGCAATACGAACTTGGCCGTTGAACATTTCCGTACTTATTTTGGAGAAAAAGGATTGTTCGAAAACGAGCCTTATCCGGGAATCAGCGAATTGCTGGAAGAATTGCACTTTTCCGGGAAACGCGTTTACGTGGTTACCTCGAAGTTGGAGAAATACGCCCAGATGATTATGCAACATTTTGGTTTCGACCGGTATATTAATGACCTGCAAGGCGCTGAGGCTACCGGGAAACATTCGGGGAAAGGCCAGCTAATCGAACAACTGATGCAACGGAACCGCATTCCAGCTTCTGCTTCCATTGTCATGATTGGTGACACCCATTACGATCTGATTGGCGCCCGGGAGAACAAAATACCGAGCATTGCAGTCGGTTATGGATTTGGGACCCCAGAAACATTAAACGGTTGTAATCCGGATTATCTGGCCGGTTCGGTGGATGAGCTGGCCGAGTTGCTCCTATGTTAACGGACAGATACGATTTCAGAACATTGCCATTTCAACCGATCACTTTTTTTCTTTATCTTGAATGCCTGTTTGTTCGCTCAAAATTCAGGTATGGAAAAGCCGTTGCAAAAGAAGTGGTTTGTTATTCTGAATCCTCATGCCGGATCGGGCCGGGGTAAAAAAGATCGGGTCGAAATACTGAAAAGACTCACCAAAGCGGACTTCCATTATGAATTGGCCGTTTCCGAATACCCTAAACATATTATAAAACTAACCATTGACGCCATTGAAAAGGGTTTCCGAAACCTGATTATTGCCGGTGGCGACGGTTCTCTGAATGAAGTTGTAAACGGTATCTTTCAGCAAACAGTTTGTGCCCCCGAAGAAATTACTGTCGGAATGATTCCGGTTGGAACGGGTAACGACTGGATAAAAACCTTCGGAATACCCAATTATTACAAGGATGCAGTAAAAATCCTCAAGCGCGGAAAAAACATGCGGCAAGACGTCGGCCGCATCACTTTTGCTGAAAACGAAGTAACAAAAACCTGCTATTTCGCCAACATGGCCGGGTTCGGATTCGATGCGATGGTGGCCGCAAAAACCAATCGACTAAAAAACCAAGGCCGAACCGGAATCACACTTTATCTGCAAGCTTTGGGCTCAAGTTTCTGGAATTATCAAACCGCAAAAACCCACATGATCGTTGATGGCCAAGAGATTGATGAACTGATTTTCTCAGTCAGTATCGGCATTGGAAAATACAATGGAGGTGGAATGATGCAGGCGCCGGGAGCAGTGCCCGACAATGGACTTTTTCAGGTAACCATTATCCGGCAAATCGGACTGTTCGGGATATTGCGCAATCTGACCGGATTGTATTCCGGCAAATTTGTGAAAGATGCCCGTGTTTCCACGTTTCAGGCACGAAACATTTCCATCAGTTCGGCCCATAACATTGCAGGTGAAGCTGATGGTGAAATTTTAGGCGATAATAAATTCGAAATTGATATACTTTCTCAGAAATTAAGCGTAATTTATAATCCGGATAAATATCTGAATTTTAGCTGATTATTTTTGATCGTTTATTGAACATTTGGAAAGTGGTTATCTTGAACAAATTAAATCTTACCATTATGAAATTAATTAGTGAATTCAAAGCTTTTGCCATGCGCGGCAATGTGGTCGACATGGCAGTGGGTATCATCATTGGTGGTGCTTTCGGGAAAATAGTCAGTTCGGTTGTTGCCGATGTAATTATGCCCCCTATCGGATTACTTCTTGGTGGCGTAAAGTTTACCGACCTGAAAATTATTCTGAAAGATCCGGTGATGGATGCTGCAGGAGCAATTCAAAAGCAGGCTGTTGCAATCAATTATGGTAATTTCATTCAAACAACAGTCGATTTTCTCATCATTGCATTTGCTATTTTCATGATGATTAAAGCAATGAATAGTCTAAAAAAGAAAGAAGAAGTTCCGGTTGAAGCTCCGGCGCCACCAGAACCGACTAAAGAAGAATTGTTACTCACCGAAATCAGAGATATCCTAAAAAACAAATAAGGAAAGAGTCATTGGTCATTAGGAAATTTGGCGCAACATTTTTTTATTGACTAATGACTTTTTTATTGATATTCCTATTCAAAACAACTAATTGATGATTTTTCCTGAATTTCTTCAAAAAGGCGACCGCATCCGGATTGTAGCTCCTGCCGGTAAAGTTTCGAAAGAGAAGGTACTCCCGGGCATTGAGTTGTTACAGGACGTTGGCTATGAAATTCTCATTGGGAAACATGTTTTCGATCGCCATTTCCAGTATGCCGGTACCGATCAGCAGCGAGCTACCGATTTGCAGGAAGCCATAAATGATCCGAAAACCAAGGCGATTATTTGTGCACGTGGCGGTTATGGTTCCGTCAGGATTATCGAAAAACTGGACCTTTCAATGCTACTGAAAAACCCCAAATGGTTCGTCGGATTTAGCGATATTACCGTGTTTCATGCAGTCCTGAATAAGCTCGGACTGGCCAGTATTCATGGAGCCATGCCTGCTTTTTTTATTGAAAACAGGAAGCCTTCGAAGAGTTTTCACAGTTTAATGGAAGTACTCCACTCCGGAAATTGTGGAGTGGAGTTGCCATCCAACCCATTGAATCGCAAAGGGAGCAGCAGTGGAGATCTGGTTGGCGGTAATTTGTCGCTGCTATATAGTCTTCAGGGCACTTCCTGGCAGTTGGATGCCAAAGGCAAGATTCTACTCATTGAAGATTTATCGGAATACCTGTATCACCTCGACCGAATAATGCAAAACCTTAAGCTTTCAGGCCAGTTGAACGGTTTGGCTGGCTTGGTAGTAGGTGCGTTTACCGAAATGCAGGATAATGAAAGTCCATTTGGTAAATCAGCTTATGAAATTATTCAGGAAGCGGTTGAGGGTTATCATTTCCCGGTTTGCTTTGATTTTCCGGTGGGGCACATTCCCAAAAACCTGTCATTGGTATTGGGTGCTAATTATCATTTGGAAGTGGGAGACTACTGCGCGCTAAAACGATTTTAAAAATGGGCAAAGGGCATGAACTCGGACGAAAAGGAGAAGAACTGGCAGTTGAGCATTTGCGGTCGATTGGTTACGAAATACTGGCAGTAAACTGGTTTTCGCACCACCTTGAAATAGACATCATTGCAAAAGACGGGAACGAATTGGTCATTGTGGAAGTGAAAGCCCGGGGAACGGATTCTTATGAACACCCATCAGAAGCCGTTTCGAATAAGAAAATTCGTTTCCTGGTGAATGCTGCTGAGGCTTATATTCAGGAGAAGGACATCAACCTGGATACTCGCTTTGATGTAATCTCAATCATTTTCTACGGCGGTGGATTAGAAATCGAACACTTTAAAGATGCGTTTTATCCACCAATTGGATAATGACTTCTCGGTTATTAAAAAATGAGGTGCCGCTGGAGAATAGCGAGTAACGTTTCCACTTTTATGGGTTTGGTAATGAAATCATCGCAGCCACTTTCGAGTGCTTCTTCGCGTGTCGATTGCATGGCATAAGCCGACTGGATAATGACAGGCATCTCCGGAATTAATTCTTTAATCTTCACGGTAGCTTCAAGCCCATCCATAATGGGCAACCTGATATCCATGATAACCGCATCAATCTCCGTATTTTCTTTAACCATTTCTACTGCTTCCAATCCATTTTTTACAAAAAAAAGATTTGCCTTGGTCTTCTTTAATGCCTTTTCAAACAAGAAACGGCTAACGGCTTCGTCTTCAGCGATTAAAATGGTTTTACCGATAAAATTATATTCCATGATGAATTTATCAAAAGTGGAAAAGTGTTTACAAAACTATTAAAAAATGAGTTAACAATTTGTTTTTTTAAAATAATTGGCATAATAATTTTAAATGTCAAAGGATCAATGGGAATCCTAACGATCAGACAACATTTCCTTTCGACTTTTCCGGATAAAATGAGAACACTTGCGAGAGCTTTATCTTCGGATGTGTTTTTGTAATTTCGATGATTCTGTTTTTTATTTAAAAGCCGTTCCAATTCTATTTGAGACGGCTTTTATTAGTCGTTTTAAATTTTAGGTAACACCCATGGGGTCCGGTATTCTGGCACCAAAAATTTGTTAGCTTCTTCGTCGTTAATAAACTTGCTGGCTTTGGTATCCCAGTACAAACGTCTTCCGGTGCGATGGGCAATATTCCCCAGATGAGCCACGCGGGCTGTATTTGCAGCAACGGTAATGTTGGCGTTCAAATTTGGATTACGGTCTTTCACGCCTTCAATGAAATTAGCCATATGCAAATCGAGACCTTTTCCATTCCCTTTTTGCAACGGAACCGGCTCTATCAGGTTTTTATCTTTTTTCTTTTCAGGAATAACTTCCCATCCATTACGGTCAACCACTAAAGTACCATTGTTTCCAACGAAACCAACGCCGTGATTACGTCCATAGTAACCGCCGTCAATGCCGGTTCCGTGATCCCAAAGCATCGTGTGGCCGTCAAATTCATACAAAGCCTGAAGGGTATCTGGAGTTTCGGACGCATCGTCGGGATATGCAAACTTCCCGCCCATCGCCATAATTGACTTCGGCGAAGGATCACCCATTCCGAATAAACCGTAATCGATGATGTGAACGCCCCAGTCGGTCATTAAACCGCCAGCGTAATCGTAGAACCAGCGGAAATTAAAATGGAAACGGTTTGGGTTGAATGGCCGTTTTTTGGCCGGGCCTAACCAGAAATCGTAATCAACGCCAGCAGGTGCTTCTCCATCGGGTTTTACCGGAACCGGCTCCATCCATCCCTGATACGCCCAAGTTCTAACGGTACGAATTTTACCGAGCTTGCCCGATTTTACGAATTCCACGGCATCGCGCCAGTGGGGATCACTGCGCTGCCACATTCCTACCTGAACAACAGTTTTATACTTGGCAGCAGCACGTTCCATGATATTGATTTCTTCAATGGAGTTGCCGAGCGGTTTTTCGCAATAGACATCCTTTCCGGCCTGACAGGCTTCAACCATAGGCAAACAATGCCAATGATCAGGAGTTCCAATAATCACTACATCAACATCTTTGTCTTCGATGAGTTTACGGTAATCGCTGTACAGGCGCGGTTTTTTCCCCTTTGCTTTTTCAACTTCGGCCGCACGTTTGTTCAACACATTGCTGTCGACATCGCACATAGCAACACATTCCGTGTTTTTCTGGCGAAGGAAGGCCGACAAGTCAGCAAATCCCATTCCGTTGACACCAATTACACCACAGCGAAGTTTTTCGTTCGCACCAGAGCAGGCACTCATAGGAATTGGCATAGTTGCAGCAAGGCTCAGCCCTACTGCTGCAGTTGAAGTCGTTTTCAAAAAATTTCGTCGGTTGGTCATATAAAGCTGATTTAGATATTAGATTTTTTATTGCTGATCTGATGCGGTAACAATTTGTGACCGCATGTTTCCCCATTCCGCGATTGTAAGCCTTTACGACAACTGATCCGATGAACTCAAGTCATCGGATCAGCTAGCTTGAAACTTGGAACCTGAAACTTGGAACTTTTTTTATTTCTGCATGGCATCGTCAAAAGCCACATCTGACGGATCGAAGTCGCTGTAACGAACGAAATCGCAAGCTTCAACAGCGCCGGCTTCACGGTTCATTCCGCTGTCTTCCCATTCAACTGAGAGTGGTCCTTGGTACTTGATGTCGTTCAATGCACGGATGATGATTTCGAAATCGATTTTCCCGCGGCCCAAGCTCCTGAAATTCCAATAACGGCGGTTGTCGCCAAATTCGGTATGTCCACCGAAAACACCAATTTCCATTGGGTGTTCGCTCCAGTACACGTCTTTCATGTGGACATGGAAAATACGGTCAGCAAATTCGTAGATGAATTTCACGTAGTCGACTCCCTGATAACCCAGGTGACTTGGATCGAAATTGAAACCAAATGCAGGATGGTAATTCACGGCTTTCAACGCACGACGGGCGGTTGCAATGTCGAATGCAATTTCGGTTGGGTGAACTTCCAACGCAAACTTAACTCCTATTTTCTGGAATTCATCCAGAATCGGAATCCAGCGTTTGGCAAAGTCTTCGTAGCCCTTGTCAATCATTTCCTGACTTACTGCCGGAAACGAATACAACATGTGCCATATCGAACTTCCCGTGAAACCAACAACGGTGCCGATTCCCAACATCTTAGCCACTTTCCCGGTTTTGATGATTTCGGCGGCTGCACGCTGGCGCACACCTTCCGGATCGCCATCGCCCCAAATGTAGTCGGGGACACAAGCCTGATGCCGTTCGTCAACCCGGTCGCAAACACATTGACTTACCAGATGGGTTGAAATGGTGAACAATTGTAGATCATATTTCTTTAATATTTCTTTGCGCGCGTCACAATAGGCCTGATCGGCTTTGTCGATTTCCATGTGATCACCCCAGGTACAAAGTTCCAGCCCATCGTAGCCAAACTCAAGTGCTTTTTCGCAAATGGTTTCAAAGGGAAGGTCGGCCCATTGTCCGGTAAATAGAGTTACTGGTCTGCCCATGATGTTTAGTTTTTATGTTTTTTGAAATTTGGTATTGTTTCAAGTTCCAAATTCCAAGTGATGACCTGGAACTTGGAATCAGGAACTATTTAAATGGTACCCATTTTACCTCGTCGTTGTATCCGGCTTCAACCACTGCATCGATGAACTGCATTCCACGAATGCCGTCTTCAACACCAGGATAATCAAGCCATTCGGGTTTGGGTTGTTCTCCGTTCATTTTAGCCCGAAGAGTTAACGAGAAATTGCGGTAAATATTGGCGAAGGCTTCGAGGTATCCCTCTGGATGTCCTCCGGGAGTGCGGGTGTTGGCAGCCGAAGCTGATCCCATAAAACCGGTTCCGACGCGGAAAATCTCGGTAGGGTTACTGGCCCATTTGGCAATTAAAGTATTCGGTTCCTGTTGAGCCCATTCCAGGCCGCCCTTTTCGCCGTACACGCGGATTTTTAGCGCGTTTTCTTCACCGGCAGCTATTTGAGTGGCAATCAAAACACCTTTGGCGCCACTGTCGAAACGAAGCAGAACTGCCCCATCGTCGTCAAGCATACGACCGGGAACAAAAACACTCAGGTCGGCACACAACGAAACGGTTCTTAACCCTGAAACGTATTCGGCCAAGTGGTGTGCGTGAGTGCCGATGTCGCCCATTGCACCAGCTTTTCCGGAGCGCTTTGGGTCGGTACGCCATGAAGCCTGTGCATTTCCGGCGTCTTCCACTTTTGCCGACAGCCATCCCTGCGGATATTCCACCAACACTTTGCGGATTTTCCCCAGTTGACCTTCAGCAACCATTTGCCTGGCTTGTTTTACAGCCGGATATCCGGAATAAGTATGCGTAAGTGCCAGCAGCAAACCAGTTTCCTGAAGTTTAGCCTGAAGCTGAAGCGCTTCGTCGAGTGTAAAAGTGATGGGTTTATCGATGACCACGTTGAACCCGTTTTCGAGAGCCATCATGGCTGGACCAAAATGGGCAAAGTTTGGGGTAACAATGGTAACAAAGTCCATCCGGTCGCCTTCTGGCAATTTAACTTCGTTTTCAAACATTTCCTGGTAGGTTTTGTACACCCGGTTTTCAGGAAGATAATACGATTTTCCGGAGGAAAGTGAAATTTCAGGATTGATGCTGAAGCAGCCGCAGACCAGCTCGATTTGTCCGTCCATAAAAGCTGCCAGACGATGAATAGCTCCGATAAAAGCATCACTGCCACCACCGACCATTCCCATGCGTAATTTACGATTCATCATATTGGTTTAATTTAGTTGGTTTGTAGTTAACGATTGGTCATTTTTTAGTTTTGATAAAAATAGAAAACTTTTTCAGATCATTTCATCTATTTCTGGAAAAACATACCAGACCAGACCAGTTTTTTGTTGATTCGATTTGTGTGAGGCTATTCTGATTCTTACCTTCGGATCTTCAAACTAAACTATACTAAAATGGAAAGACGATTATTTTTACGCAATGCGGCCGGAACAATTGCTGCCGTTGGCCTGGTTGGGTCATCAAAAGCCTTCGCTTCAGAAGGGAATGTTTCAAATGAAGCTCAGTTCAAATTAAAATATGCTCCCGGATTCGGAACATTTAAAGAACATGCCGGGGAAGATTTGTTCGATCAGATTAAATTCATAAACGATCAGGGTTTCCGGGCTATTTTCGATAATGGACTGATGAGTAAAGAACCTGCCATTCAGGAAAAAATTGCTGCCGAACTGGCCCGTCGGAACATGGATTTGGGTCCGTTTGTGCTGTATGCCGATTTTGCCGTGAAATCGATGGTGACAAAAGATCCGGCAATCAAAGACATGCTGAAAAAGAAAATGGAAGAAGGCGTTGAGTGTGCCAAACGTACCGGTGCAAAATGGGCGCTGGTTGTACCGGGTCATTTCGACGAAGGACTGGAATGGGAATACCAGACTGCCAATGTGATCGACAACATGAAAATGTGCTGCGAGGTGGTTGAGAAAAGCGGATTAATCCTGGTTATGGAACCGCTCAATGCCTGGACCAACCATCCGGGGTTGTTCCTGACCAAAATTCCGCAGGCCCATCTGATTTGTCAGGCAGTGAACCATCCTTCGTGTAAAATCGTGAACGATATGTATCATCAGCAGATTACCGAAGGAAACCTGATTCCGAACATCGATAAAGCCTGGAATAATATTGCCGCTTTCCACATTGGAGATAATCCGGGCCGTAACGAGCCAACTACTGGCGAAATCAATTACAAAAACGTGTTTAAACACATTTACGACAAAGGCTATAACGGCGTTTTGTGCTGCGAACACGGGAAGAGCATCAAAGGAAAAGAAGGTGAAGTCGCCTTTATTAAAGCCTATCGCGAAGTCGATTCGTTCTAAAACGACAGACTGAAAAATATAGAGGGGAAAGTCGAATTGCCGATTTTCCCCTCTTTTTGGATTTAAAATTTAAGTTCTACATGCTTTATTGATTTTCGGTTGAATGTGTAAACCACATGAACCGCCTTATCCGAAGTTTGAATAATGGCAGGATAGCTAAATTCTCCGCTTGATTGATCTTCAAGTATCGCAATATTTTTCCAGCTTTTTCCGTCTGCCGAAACGGCCACGTTTAGTTTATTTCTGCCATTCACCCAATCGCCGCCAGCCGGTTGTGGGTTGTACACCAAAACCTGTAATCCTGATGAAAGTGTCACCGCATCAATTCCTGAATTCGGGTTTAAAACATTGGTTTTTGCCAGAGAGCTCCATGTTTTACCCTCGTCTGTTGACCAGCTTTCCATGACTACATTCTGATTGCTTCGCAGCAATGCCTGAATTTTTCCTCCCGGATAAAGCAATAGGGTGGGCTGTATAACTTTGGCCGGATTCTTTGGATCAATTTCGATCTTTTGCCACGATTTCCCGCTATCGGTCGAGCGCTCGATGTGAGCATGCCATTCTTCGGTTTTTGTCTCGATGCTCGACGGACTCAAAATAACTCCGGAAGGCAGTATAACCGGTTTGTTTTTGATCGGCCCTAAAATCCCGTCAGGAAGCTTTTCTGGAGCCGACCATGTTTTGCCTTCGTCGGTTGAACGAATGACCATTCCCCACCATTCGCGCGGGTTAGGACCAACTTTGTAAAACAGTGAAAGTATTCCGTCGGAAGTGCGGAACAACACCGGATTCCAGCAGGCGTAGCGCAGCGAATCGTTGATGATGCCATTGGCTACACTGCGTGGAGCTGTCCATTTGCCATCTTTGCGTTGCGAAACCCATATTTCAACATCCTTGTTACTTTCGCGTGTTCCGCCAAACCAGGCCGCCAACAGCGAACCATCTTTACTTTCAATAACAGTTGAGGCATGGCATTCCTGAAACGGTGCGTCGGTGAAAATTAACTCCGAAGTTTGTATTTTACAGGTTTTAGGCAGTTTTACGGCCAGAACCACAGTCGTGAAAAGAAGGAATGCAAGGAAAAAAGAGTATCTCATTTTACGGATTGATTTGATTCGGAGCCCGAAAGTAAGTGAAAAATTAAATGTTCAAAGCCTTAAAGGCCGCATAAATCTCGCCCGACTCGAACCCGCGTCCAAGCGCAAAGCGCATCAGCTTATTGCGTTTGTCGTATTTATCTTTGGCTTTGATGGATTTTCCCTTGTCGGTCAGCAGTTTTTGAAGCTCGTCAGAATATTTATCCTCCTGAATTTCAGCGAACGCCAGTTCCATAATTTCCGGAGCGATTTTTTTAGATCGCAACATGAAGGCGATTTTTTGCTTTCCCCAATGATTAAACCGGAATTTGTCTTTCGCATAGGCCCTGGCAAATCGCTCGTCGTCGATGTATTTTTCTGCGATCAGCTTTGCGACAACGGGTTCTGATTCGTCTTCAGAAAGTCCATAAAGTTTAAGCTTTTCCTGAACTTCTGAAATGCATTTTTCTGATTTACTGCACAATAGTGCCGCTTTTTCGTAAGCAATATTCTGTTCCTGTGTTAGTTCCATCGATTTTTTACTTAAAATTATAACTTCTATCTTT